>JGI12635J15846_10002342_pt1 | contig 16575 bp, 15 predicted proteins | sample BlaSpr_A8_OM2_M2_FD_15846 | JGI IMG/M metagenome (IMG submission 15846) | reverse complement strand
CGATGCCATCCTGTTCCATAAGATCGATCAGGTGTGCGGCTCGCCCGTAACCAATGCGCAACCGGCGTTGCAGCAGGGAAGTGGAAGCTTTGCCAAACTCCACCACCAGCCTCACTGCATCCTGATATAGGGGATCATCTTCTCCGCCGTCCCCCGATCCTTCGCCGCTTGCCGCTCCACTCCCGGCTTCCCGCTCCTCTTTCGGAGCTTCCAGGAATTGCTGCTGGTACTCGGCCGACCCTTGCTGCTTCCAGAATTCGACCACGGCCGCAATTTCTTTTTCGGTGACCAGCGGCGCGTGTAGGCGATGCACCCGGGCCGATCCCGAAGGCAGGTAGAGCATGTCGCCCTTGCCCAGCAGCGCCTCTGCTCCATTGGCGTCGAGAATGGTTCGCGAATCTACTTTGGTCGCCACGCGGAACGAAATTCTTGCCGGGAAATTTGCTTTGATCAGCCCTGTAATGACGTCGACCGACGGACGCTGCGTGGCCAGCACCAGGTGAATCCCCACGGCGCGCGCCATCTGCGCCAGGCGCGTAATCGATTCCTCAACGTTGCTCGAATCGAGCATCATCAGATCGGCCAACTCGTCAATGATGATGACGATGTATGGAATTGGCTTGTCGTCGGAATCTTCCTCGAAGAGACTCGGCGTGCCGTTGTCGAAGAGCCGGTTGTACTGGTCAATATTCCGCACGCCCTTCGCAGCAAGCAGCTTCAACCGACGTTCCATCTCGCGAACCGCATTGCGCAACGCGTTCGCCGCCAGCTTCGGTTCGGTAATGATCGGGGTATACAAGTGCGGCACGCCCTCGTAATTGCCCAGTTCCAGCCGCTTCGGATCCACCAAGATCAACCGCACCTGTTCCGGTGTCGCCTTGTACAAAATTGACATGATGAAGGCGTTGATGGCTACGCTCTTGCCCGCGCCGGTTGAACCGGCAATCAACAAGTGAGGCATTCCCGCAAGGTCGGCGACAACGATGCGACCATTGATATCCTTGCCCAGGGCCATCGTCAACTTCGACTTCGTGCCCATGAATTCCTGGGACTCAATGTTCTCCCGCAGCCAGATAATTTCCCGCTCGCGGTTCGGAACTTGAATGCCAACCGTCGATTTCCCAGCCATGCGCTCGATCAGAATGCTTTCCGCTTTCAGCGCGAGGCACAAATCATCCGTAAGGTTGGTAATGCGGCTGTATTTGATTCCAGCGTCGGGCTTGAATTCGAACGTGGTAACCACGGGACCGGGATTGATTTGCGTGATCTGTCCGTGTACTTCGAACTCCGCATACTTTTCGGTGAGCACCTGCGCCAGAAGCTTGAGTTCATTGGCATCCACGACCTGTTGCTCATCCGGACGCTGCAACAAACTGCTCGAAGGCAACTTGTAGCCGCCGGCTGCGATTCGCGGCATGGTCGTTTTTGCCTTGTGCTCGCTGTCGGCGCGCTGCGTAACTTCGGGGTCGGTTTCTGATTCAACCCCAGCCAAGGATTCCGACAGGATTCCGCCCGTCGTCGCTGCCGCATTCGTCGCCGCATCTCTCGGCTCGGGATCGAGCATGCGCTCGATGCCAGTACGCCGCGGCTCGGGCACAATTCTAGCCTGCACAGTGGGCTCGGCTGCCGACATTTGCCGTGAAGGAATCAGTTGCGTCTTTACCTGTGGTTTCGAGATCCGGCGCTTGTCCAATTCCTTCTGCTGGCGCCGCTTGGCGCGTTCTTCCTGCCAGTCCAAATACCGGTTCCACAACGCGGTCACAAATGCAAACCTGGTCGGAACCCAAAGTTGGATGGAGGAAAACGAGAATGCAGTCGTAAGATACAGCGCGACCGCGAGTACGCTCGCGCACACGATGTAGGCGCCGGCTAGGTTCAGGTAGTGGATGAGCACATCGCCCACGACTCGCCCGAGCAGGCCTTCGATGGGGATCACATGCAGCCAGAGCACAGTTCCCGGCAGGAGCGCCAGGAGTGCGGGCACGAACATCACCAGCCAGGCGACTCCCAGGGTTTTTGCTACCGGCGACTGAATTTTTCGGGACGCAAACCAGCGCAGCCCGAGCATGGCAGGGAAGATGGGCAGCAGAAATGCTCCGATGCCGAAGAACTGCAACACCAGATCTGAGATCAGCGCTCCGACCACGCCAATCCAATTCCGTGCCGCATGAGTTCCGGTCAGCATGGAAGCGCTGTTCAGCGAAGGATCGAGCGGTGAATAGGAAGCCAGCGCGAGGAAGAGGAGGAGCGCGGAGACGCACAACAGAAAGCCGATCAGCTCATTCAGCCGCCGGTTGACCGTGGGGACAAAAATGCTTGCCAGAAAACGCATGTGGGCCGTTTTTCCCACCGGACAAAAGTGTCCCGTGGCGCAAATCGGCCAGAGCCTTATCATTATGCCAAGAAGCAGAGGCGTCGGCAATGGTGGATTTCGCGGGGAGTGTACAGTTAGCTTCCCGCTGGAATGCAGCACCAGATCTGGTTCTTCAGCGGATGGTTAACTATCCCGCCAACCTCGATGCGAACACTAGCACCAGCGCTCCCACAATGATGCGGTAGACCGCAAACGGTGCGAAGCCGCGCTTGCGCACGTAGGCCATGAACCACGCCACCGAGGCGTAGGCAACGATATACGAAACCACGAAGCCAACGGCCAGAACGATCCAACCATGCGCATCAATCTGCGAAACTCCGATGGGATTCTCACCCTTGCCCATGACGGACTTGAAGAGTGTGTATCCCGTGGCCGCGATCATGGTCGGAATGGACACGAAGAACGAGAATTCGAGCGCCGATGCTCGCGACATACCGGCAAGCTGCCCGCCCGCAATGGTTGACATGGAGCGGGACGTCCCCGGAAAAACTCCGGAGAAGATCTGGCAGAAGCCAATCCAGACAGCTTGTCCCAAGTTCATGGTTTCCATTTTCCAGGTGTGGATGCGTCCTCCGCCCGCGGATGGCCCCGCGGCTTCCGACTTCGCATTTATTGCGTCGACGATCCACATGACAACTCCGCCAATGAGCAGCGACCAGCCGATGATGTTCAAATTCTCCAGATGCTTGCCGATCACCTTAGTCAACAAGAAGGACGGAATGGCGGTAACCACGAAGGCGACGATCACTAACCCCAGCGGGTGCGTAAGTGGTGTCCGGTCGCCCCGCTCGCCGCGCGGAAACGTGGAGAGAAATTTGGCGATGCGGCTGCGGAAATACACCGGCAGACAAAGGATTGCGCCCAGTTGAATAACGATGGAGTACATCTTCCAGTAGCCATCCGACAGGCTGATGTGCAGCAGCGCTTCTGAGAGCCGAAGATGCGCGGTGGAGCTGACTGGCAGAAACTCCGTCAAGCCTTCGACAATTCCCAGCACCAGCGACAATAAGTAGTCGTTCAATCGCCCTCCAACAATGATGGACCAGTATCGCAGAAAAACTTTGCGCGGAAGTTACTGGAAAGCGTTCGGCATTTGCCCGAAAGGCTAGTCCGCTGTGTTTCCGTAGGTTGGGATGCCCTGCTGAATGTAGAAGATCAGCCGCTGCGTGCGCATGGACCAATCACTCTGGCCGTACTGGCTGACGACTTTCTGCGCCAGCAATAGAGCGCGATCCTTCGATTCTGCGGATTTTTTCAGATTGGGTTCGTTCTTGTACATCTCGATCAGCGCTGCGCGGCGCCAGGCTGCGTCGTACAAGGCTTCCGGCGCGGCCGGAGATTGGGGGTGCTCCTTGGCATAGTTCTCGTAGAGATCGGCTTCTTTGTCCGGACATTTCGACAAGCCTTCCCAATCGCCGCAGAGCTTGTTTTCGAGCAAGCGATAGGCGGCGAGGTCAGCCCACTTGGTGCCGGGATATTTTTTGATGACTAGCTTCATCCAGTCTTCTTTCATCTGCCCGCGCATGTAGGATTCGCGCTGACGGGCGGAAGGGCGCGACATGACGTCGGAGCGCTCGATCTGCCAGCGGATATCGGCGGCGCGGTAAAGCCCTTCAGCCGCAAGTGGCGACGTGGGCATCAGATCGTAGACGCGGTAGTAAAGCCGCATGGCATCCTGGGCGGCGTCGCGCCGCCCGCGCCGGCTGCTGGCCTGGTCTTCGGAGTCCGCGGCTTCGCCGAAGATGATCTTGTCACCATCCTGAGTGGTGCTCATGACGACGCCCCGACTGGCAACCCATCCGGTAACCGTCTTGCCCTCGGCTTCCTCTTCGGTTGCGCCGTCTTCGTTGCTCGGCACGCGTAGGATGGCCTCCACATTAACCCAGTCGCGGCTGGTGGTGAGGATGATGAGTTCGTTTCCGCGATTGGCGTCGCCCGCTCTGGCAGCGTCCGCGCTCGGTGCTACGCGGATGGTCTCTTCGCTTACGAGGGTTCCGCGCAGGGCGTCGGCGAATGCCGACTGGGCGATGACGAGCGTGGCAAGAAAGAGGATTCCGGCAGCGAGGGTGGAGAGCCGCTGTTTCATAAGATTTTGGATGCATGCAATTGGGCTAGGCTTTAGCGGGATAGATATAGATGTGGATGCGAAGATGGAACTCTGCCAGCTTTTCCTACAGCTCTCGAGACTGGGAATCTCGGCTGGTGGCGGACAACCCCCCTCCCTCCGGTCTATTAGAATCATAGAGTTAGCGCCAAAAAGTCGAACAAATTCTCAAGCCGCCANGAATATCGGCAAAGCATTGAATCAAAACGACTTAATACCACTGCAAGGCTGAACTTAGAATTTAGCAGCTTTCGCTAGGCTAGTACTGGGGAAAGTGCAGGTCAAGGGGATTCGGAGCATTGACGAATTAGCGCACAAAACAAAACGCCCCAGACTCTAGTTTGAGTCCCGGGACGTCTGTTGATCAGCCCTCCCCCAAGTGCTGCTCAAGTAGGAGCATAGGCCAAGCCCCGAATCTGGTAAATGGCACCCAAGTGCCATAGGCCCCCACTAGAGTGCCTGCCCTACTTTTGAGGCACATTCACGCAGGGGCGAGGCCACTCTTGTGAGCCGCGCCTTCGAAGTGCGCTTCAATCTCCTCGAGCGTTTTGCCTTTGGTTTCGGGAAGGAACAACGCCGCAGTGAGGAAGTAGATCACCGTGCACGCGGCAAAACCAAAGAACATCGTGGAGTATCCGTACTTGCCGACGGTAGGCAGGAATGTGGCGGCAATGCCTGTCGAAACTGCCTGGTTGAGCAACAGGGCGATGCTCATGCCGTTGGAGCGAATGCGGGTTGGCATCAGTTCCGAGAGAGCGAGCCAGACGCACACTCCGGGGCCGACGGCATAGAAGGCCATAAACACGAAAAGAGTAATCGCAACCATCCAGCCATTGTGCGTGCTGGGCACGGGGCTGATCAGGGCATTATCGATTTTCAACGGAGCCTGGCGGGAGGCGTCGAGATTGCTGAATGGATTGGAGAAAAACGCCACCACTTTGTTGGCGGGCAGGCAGTCTTCACGCGTGATCTCGATGGGGTTGACTGCCGGATCGTCGGAGCGAACGACTTTGGTGGCAGCGCGGAAATCCCCGCACGAATAAATGATGATGAGCGATGTGGGCTGATTGGCAATCGCTTTGCCAGCCTCGCCGCTGGCAGAGAGCAGGGTCTCAGCGGACTCGGCGTCGTAATGGAGCGCAATCTTTTGCTCGGCGCTGACCATGGATTGAACCGCGGTGCGGGAGTCCACGCGCAGGATTTCAGTTCGACGGAAAAGCGTGCCGGTGCAGAGAAGCGACACAATGATGCCAGCACTGCCGAGCGAGAGCAGGAATTTGCGTCCCTTCCGATCGACCAGCACGATGCCGCCGATAGTCATCAGGAAGTTCACGATGGTGAAAAGAACATAACCCCAGTGAGCCTGGACATCGGACAGGCCGCTCTGCAAAAGAATGTTGGCGTTGTAACCAATGATGGAATTCACGCCGGTGGCCTGGTTGCACGCGAGGATCACACAGGCCAGCACAAAGGGGATCACATATTTCCGGCGCAGAAGCGACTCCTTAACTTTGGTTCCGGTGGCAGTCTTCGCCTGCTCCGCGGCCGCTGCCTGTTCCATTTCCGCGAGTTCGAGATTCGCCTGCTGCGTGCTGCGAGAACGAAGGAGCGCAGCGTAGGCAGCGTCTCGCTTGCCACGGCGAAACAGCCAGCGCGGAGACTCCGCCACCATGAAGCTGCCGATCACGAACAAGATGCCAGGAGGCAGAGAAACCCAAAAGATGCTACGCCACGCCGTGTCTTTGAAAGCGAAGAGGCGTGCGGGATCGCCAAGCTTTGCCACTTCTTCGACGCGAATACTGAAAAACATTCCCACCACCGCTGCGCCCACGATGCCCAGCGTCAAGAGCCATTGGAAGATCCCCGCGCCTTTGCCGCGATCGGTGGCGGAAAGGCACTCGGCCAGATAAAGTGGGACGACAACCCCGATCAAGCCGGCGCTGATACCTTGCAGGAGGCGCCCGAAGACTAATGGTTCGTACCCGTGAGCGAGCGCAATGACGGGAATGCTGATGACGAACAGCAGACCACTGAGGGCCATCAGCAACTTTCGTCCCATCCAATCGGCCAATGTGCCGGCAAATAAAGTGGATATGACGCTGCCGAGGAGTACGGCTGCGACCACGATGGAAAGCTGGCCCGCATTCAAACCGGAGGTGGCCTCTAGGTAAGGCAGGGCTCCTGCAATGATGCCGACATCCACGCCGTAGAGCAATCCCCCCAGCCCTGCTACGAGCAGGAGAAAACGGTTGTAGTTGGCATTTGCATTTTGGGGCACGGTGCGCGGTCCTTTCGCCGATCAAATTGCGAGCGATTTTATTACTCGCGAGCATACTACGGAAGACCAAAGACCAAAGACCCAAAGACCAATGGAAATGCACGATACGGAGGGTGCGCTCGTACGGCGATTAGAGGACTATAATGGAACCATGATGGCCAGTCCTAATCGTGAATCTTCTACTGTTTCTGAAATATGTGCTCACGTGAAACATCTTGGCTATGGGGTGTCGGGGCGCATTCGGCTCTATGGCGAGGAGTTCGAGGTGGTTTCAGACCCATTTCCGGAAGATGACGGCATCGCGGTGCGCGTCAGAACCAAGACTGACTCGATGGTTCGCGTGCTTCAGCTTCCCGCTACGGTTGTCCAGACCATGAAAGTGCAAGCCTTCAAAGCAGCCTAGGAGCGCGCATCTGTCTTTTTGGGGTGAGTGGCAAGCTGCCGGGAAACCGTAATGAACGCTTTGGCGGCGACGGAAAGAGTGCGGTCGCGCCGGTAGGCCAGTCCCAGCTCCCGCCAAAGTTCCGCGCCTTCCAGTTCAATAAGCTTTACCCGCCCGGCCGCCACTTCGTCGCGGGCAAATGATGCGCTGATCAGCGAGATACCGAGATCGGCCGCCACGAAGCTCTTAATCATCCCAATACTTGGCAACTCCATCCTGACTTTGAGTTCGGCGTTGTACTCGCGAAATAGTTTATCCAGCAGCCTTCGAGTATGCCCGGTTTTGGGCAAAAGCAGCGGGTGTTTGACGACCTCGCTGACGTGAGCCGTCTTCAACTTTGCCAAAGGATTCGTGGGGTTGACCATCAGCATCAGCCGGTCGCGGAATATTGGCTGGATTTTCAGGCTGGGCGACTGAATAGGCAAGCTGAGTACACCCACATCCAGGGAACCATTCTCCAGTTTCTCAACGATCTTGTATGTGAAATTGCGGTAGATGCTGATTTGCACATCGGGATAGTGGCGGCAGTACTCTGCAAAGACCTCCGGAAGAACGTACAGGCAAGTGGCTTCGTTGGCCCCAACCAGGAGCGTGCCGCGGGGGGTTTGGCCATGGTCCGCAACGGCTACGAGAGACTCGTCCCGCAGACTCTTCAGGCGCACAGCGTATTCGTAAAAGATTTGACCAGCCGGCGTGAGTTTAACGGTTTTACCCGAGCGGTCTAGGAGGCGGTCGCCGTATTCCTGTTCCAGTTGCCGGATCTGCGCGCTGACCGCGGATTGCGAGCGGAATACTTTCTCTCCGGCGCGAGAAAAGCTGCGTTGCCGGGCAACTTCCAGAAAGGTAATAAGCTGATCGAAGTCCATTTTTGGGTTGTCGAAGATTATAGCGGACTTCACGGCTGAACAGCGCGCCTGATGTGACGTCCTCAGAGTTTGCGCTATTTATGCGGCCTTCTGGTAACGTGCGCGGCAGCAGTTTACTCTAGCTCATGTCCATTTCCTGCCCCGAGTGTTCCGCATCCATGCCGGATGCCGCTGCGTTCTGTCCAGGTTGCGGCCGGGCGATGAGCCCGGTCGAGCGCGTGCAAGGCAAGGTTGGCGCGCTGCCTCAAACCATAGCCGGTGCGCTGGCCTACTGCACGATTATTCCGGCGATCGTTTTTCTTCTGGTCGAGCCCTACAGCAAAAATCGCTTCGTACGCTTTCATTCTTTTCAGTGCATCGGATTATGGTTGGCGGCATTGGTGGTCGGCACCGCGCTCAGGATTGTGGACTTGCTCCTGTCCGTGGTCCCGTTGATAGGCCAATTGCTGATGCTACTTTCTTCCATGGTCGTAGGACTCGGTTTCGTCGTGATCTGGCTGGTCCTGGTGATCAAAGCCTTGCAGGGCGAGAGCTTCAAATTGCCGTTGCTGGGCAGTTTTGCGGAGCAGCAAACGAATGCGAACTAAGAACCAGAACGCGCTGAGAAGGTTCGCTAACTGTGGCCCTTGACTTTCCGCTCTTAAGCTGTCATTCCTATTAGCTTTTACTCCGCAGCGGAATTGCGCCGGTTTCGGCCGGCGCGGCGGAAATTTTAGGCAATTGGGGTATGGATTGAAAGTCAAAGTTTTTTACCACGATAAGTGTTTCGATGGAGCGTCGTCGGCTGCGCTCTTCTCCCGCTTCTACCGCGAGCGTATCCGAAGCGATGTTGAGTTCGAATTTTCCGGCCTGCTGCATCGCGCCGGAGCGCTGTTTGACGAGACTCACTTCGACGGCGACGAAAATGCTATCGTCGATTTCAAATACTCGAGCTCGCCGAAGATTACGTGGTGGTTCGACCATCACGAGAGCGCTTTTCTCTCTCCGGCCGATGCCGCGCATTTTGAGCGCGACGAGAGCAACCGCAAGTTTTACGACCCAGCATTTAAATCCTGCACCAGTCTTATTGCCATGATCGGGCAACAGCGTTTTGGATTCGATCCGGCTCCGGTGGCCGACCTCGTTCATTGGACTGACGTAATCGACGGCGCTTTATATTCCGACGCCAAGACGGCGGTGGAGATGCAAGCGCCCGCCATGAAATTAACCATGGTCATTGAATCCGCGCCCGATCAGAAATTCGTCCCCAACCTGATTCCTCTTCTGGCCACCAAGCCGCTGGCTGACATTCTGAAAGAACCGTTTATATCTCCGCTCTTGCCACCGTTGTTGAAGCGTCACGAGATCTCCATCGAGATATTAAGGCAGCGGGCCGAGTGCAGCGATGGCACGATCTTTTTTGACGTCACGGACCAGGAGTTGGAGGGTTACAACAAATTCGTTCCTTACTACCTTCATCCCGAATCTATCTATAGCGTGGGGCTCAGCAAGAGCAGTTTTCGCGTGAAGGTGTCCGTGGGATCGAATCCCTGGGCGCCGGAAGAGCCAGTGGTTAATCTGGCCAAAATTTGCGAACGATACGGCGGCGGAGGACACGCACGCGTGGGTGCCATATCGTTCAACGTGAACCAGCACGCGGCCGCCATCAAGGCGTCGAGGGAAATTGTGAATGAGTTGCGTGCCGCGGTGCGCTCAGGCAGGCGCAAAAAAGACTAATACGCCGCGTAGTAATTGGAAATCCGTCGGAGTTGGGACTGGGTCACTGCAGTGGAACCCCGCGGGCAATGCAGGTAGCGGCGTTACCATCCGCGGAGTAGCGCAGTGCTCCTGACTGATCGGCGCAAAAGGCACGGCGCCCGAAACTGTTTCCCGCCGGCGCGGCAGCAATATGGAACCCGGTCGCGGGTGTTGCCGTGCATCCGGAGAGAGTGAATAGGTAACCGTACTTTTTCCCGCCGGCGAGGCCGCTGGCGATCAACATGGCCTGATGTTCATTGGCTTCGCCCCCTCCAAACCCATCCAGATCGGAAAGCGTGCAAGTGTAGCCGACAGCGCGGTAAGAGTTGGCGTAGGTATTTTCCGCCGTCAGAATAGTTCGCATCGCCGCTGTGACGGACGCATCGGCGCCAAAGGATAGGGTCGATGGTTGACTTTGAGGCAGCATTGTCACGGGCGCCGCCGCTCGTGATTTTATGCCTTCCGTGATGCTCTTGAGGAAGTCAGGATCGGCCAGCGGCAAACGGATCGAGACGAGAATTTCGTTGAGCTTCCAGACACCAGATTCCATCTTCATAGCAAAAGTGATGCGAGGCATGAAGGCGGTCCTCTGCGGTTGCTTTTCCCTGTAGGTTCGAAACGTAAGCTCGATGTTGTCGTCATCGCCCTGCAGCGCATCATTTTCGACAATGACCTCAACTTTCTGGCCGGTTTTAGGATCGTAGCTGGCCAGCAAGACGGAGCCGGTCTCGAAAGTTTCGAGCTGATTTCCGGTTGTGTGGAATTGGCTGGCTAGCGTCGAGTATTGCTGCAGTGTCTGGAGTGCGCCTGATTTTTCCAGAGCGCTAAGAGTGGCCGCGGGCAAGTGCTTCACGAAAGTTCCCGGCGATTTGAGAGAGAACATCTCCAACAGCGCCTCTCGGGCGGTTTGCGGGGTTGAGGTCTGCGATTGCGCCCACGCCGGCGCGGCGCCGAGTGCCGCTAAGATCAGCCCAGTCCCGAATGTTCTTAGGATGCTCTTCCTCGTCATTCAACGATCTTGTCATCAGAAGGGCGGTCACTCCAGTTACCGAGGTAAGAAAAGGGTGTGCCCATCCGCCGTGATACTCTGAGGCTTATTAGCGCTGCGGCATGTCCTCGCCAGGAACGAAATCCGGTCTACGTCCCGCGCAGCGTCGTATTCTGCGGTTGGTAGCTACCTTTGAATTCACGAAAGGCATTTTGGTCTTACTGATCGGACTGAGCGCGATCCTTCTCGTGCACAAGGACGCCTGGGTGATCGCAGAGAGCTTGCTGGCGCTCTTGCACATCAGTACAGACCGGCGCTCCGCACAACTTTTTCTCGATTTTGCCGACGATATAACGGACGCCCGCCTGTGGGCGGCGGTGCGGCTGGCATTTGCCTACTGCGTCCTTCGTTTCGCCGAGGCCTACGGTTTGTGGAACCAACGGAGGTGGGCTGAGTGGGTTGCCTTCGGATCGGGAACGCTGCTCATACCGCTCGAAATTCGCGAACTCATGCGTGGCATCACCATCCTCCGGTCCGCTGTGTTTGTAGGCAATCTCGTGATCGTTTTCTACATGCTCTATTTATTGCGCTCGGGACAGCTGTCGGCCCTTGGGTCTAACGATACTGAATCCAGCGCAGGCGGCGCCAAATAGAGCCCAACGACTCTGGCGGCGCGCTCCTTATTTGTTTCATAATCGCAGCAGAAACTGGTTCGCGGAGGGTTATGCGCATCTCTTTTTGCTGGATCGCGATTGTTGTTGCTCTGGGAGCCTTGTCGGGTGCAGCGTTTGCACAGGAAACCAATTTTTCCGTCGGCCCGCAATATCTGATGACCTCTGGTTCGCCATTGTTCGCAAAGTCGATTTCCACGCCGTCGATGTCATTGTCTGGGCCGCCGCTTGAGGTAGGCGCCGATACAGCCACTGGAGACTTGCTCTCCGGAGCGCAAAATCAGACCTCCTCACCGACCTCCGCGGTGGCTCCACCCCAAGTGGACTTAGGCTCCATCGATGGAGGGGCTCCAGTCAGCGTGGTCGGGGTAGGCATGATCGAAGAGTCGTCGCATGCAAGTCTGCCTGCCAACATTTTGGATACTGGCGTCTGGCAGTTGACCACGGTGCAGTCTCTTCGCGAACTTGGCTACGGAGAGACTCTTGTGGAAGCCGCGGCGTTTAACAAAGCGCGGATGAAACGCGCGACCCGCACGTACACCAATGCTGACGTTGATCGCCTGCATGGCGGTAGTTAACCGAAGCTTAAGGTTTGTCGGGGCTGATGGGCTCGTCGCCACGGCACAGAGCGAAGCAGGTGATTACTCCCACCGCGACGACTCCTGCGATTTTTGCAGCCGTGGTGTTGAGTATGGGGCCGTTGGCGTCGAGACCTGCGATGGGCTTGGCCGCTGCCACGCAATGCTCGTCTCGGGTCTTTTGCTCACCCTCTCGCACAATGGCGTCCGATGATTCTCCTGTCTTTGCTTTACGGAAGGCTGACGCCTGGGCATGAACCTTTACGTCATTTTTGGACGCCACTACTGTGACTTTGCCGTCGATATCACTTACTTCGTATAGAGTTCGATCCGCGGTGATGGGGATTACGGTAATGCAGTTGACGCGTACCTTCATTTCGCGCATCGTAGTGAGTTGCAGGCTGCCATGGTCGAGAACGAGCTCGTCACCTTCGAACTGAACTACGGTTTCGGGTTGCACTATGACGCTAGATCCCTCTGTATCGAGCTTCGCCGAGTGGCCCTTCTGAGTTTGGATCAGACTCTCGAGAAAAATTGTGGAGGTTTCAGGCGCGGGACTTCCATTGATCCACGTTCCCCCGTCACTGTGGAGCAAGGCACGGTCAGTTCCTTGTGCGACGAGTGACCCCGGCACAAGGACAACCATCACACTGCAGACGAGATTGCGCCACTCAAACAAACGGACAACCGCCCTTTCTTCCGCACAGACTCCTGTGTCAAGGGTAACCGGGGATGTTATTGAGGACTATTGTCTTACGTGATCACCACGAGGAGTAACGATTGCCATTTCGGTTAGGCGCGGGCGAAATCGATGTAGCCGTGCTGCACATCGGTGCGCACCAGTTTGACCCGGAGTTTGTCTCCGACATCGATGCCCTGGGCGCCTTGCGTAAGCAATCCCTCGACGTGCGCCTGCAGGGCGCGGACGAAGGTTCCGTTTCCAGTCACGCCGGTGACGATGGCGTCATAGGTGGCGCCAATTTTGTTTTGCATAGCAATGGCGGCAAGGCGCTTGGACATCTCGCGTTCGACTTTGCGGGCGGCATCTTCCTTCGCAGTGCAATTGGCGGCGATGGCGGTGAGTTCATCATCCGAGTAAGGGTCGGGCTGGCCAGCGAGGAGGGCTTTGAGCACACGCTGGGTCACGATGTCGGGAAAACGGCGATTGGGTGCGGTGGAATGTGTGTAGTCCTGAACGGCGAGGCCGAAGTGGCCGGGCGAGGCATCTCCCGGACGCTCAAGAACGTATTCTCCGGGGCCAATCAACTTGATGACGGCCAACGAGAGGTCGGCAAAGTGATCCGGATCGGCAGCTTTGCGCTTTACTAGAAAATCGTTGAGCGCCTTGGAGTCGGGCTCGGACGGAAGTTTTTCGTTGTAGGTTGCCGCGAGTTCGACGATACGGTCCCATCGTTTCGGTTGTTTCACGATGCGGCGCAGCGATGAAACTTTCTCCAGCATGCGGGCCACCACGCCGTTGGCCGCGACCATAAAATCCTCGATCAATTCGGTGGCGTGATTTTTCTGCTGCTTCTCCATGGCCACGACCTGATCGTTCAGTATCAGGGGATGGAGTTCGTCGGTCTGGAGACTAAGGGCTCCATTCTCAAAGCGCTGGTTCTTCAATTTCTGCGCGACTTCATCTTGCAGGCGAATCTGGGCCTGCAGGGCGGCGGAGGCCGCAACCTTGGCATCGGCTGGCGCAGTTCCGTCCAGCCACGCTCCGACCGCGTTGTACTGAAGTTGCGCGTGATTGCGGACGAGCGCGCGATATACGTTGCTGGAAATAACCTTGCCGCCCGCGTTGACCACGAATTCGACAACCACACTCAGGCAGTCTTGATTTTCGAGCAGGGAAGTCTTGCCCGTAGAAAGCTCTTCCGGCAGCATGGGGAAATTTCTGACCCCCGCGTAAACCGTAGTGGTTTCTCTCGCGGCGTGCTGGTCGATCGGAGTTCCCTTGGCAACGAAGGCGTCCACATCGGCGACGCCAACGAGGACTTTCACATCGCCATTGGGCAGGCGCTCGGCATATTCGATTTGGTCGAGGTCACGGGAAGTATCGTTATCGATTGATGACCAAAGAAGATTTCGGAGATCGCGGATGTCTTTTCTCGAGGACATTTGCGGAGGGTGCGCGCGCAGATCCATCAGCTGTTGTTGAATGGCGGCAGGGAAGTCTGGTTGGAATCCGTGTTGCCGCATGATTTCTTTTGCGGCGGCTTGCAGATCGACGTGAGATGAATTGGCGCCGGGCATGAGTTCTTTGCAGAATAGAAGCGGGAAGCTTTTTTGACCACAGAGCTACCGAGCTAGAGAAACGCGACGGCAAGAACCAGAAGGGCCAAACTTACTCTGCCCGCCCTGGTAAAGGTCGCGGCACTGAATTTATTCCGTGACCACCGCCTTTACCAGATTTCGCGGCCGGTCCACGTTGTAACCTTTTTTCGTCGCTACATGATAGGCGAAGAGTTGGAGTGGTATCACTTCGACGATGGGCAGCAACAGTTCCGGAGCGGCGGGGACGAAGAAGACTTCGTCGGCGATCTCCGTGATCTCGCGATCGCCTTCCGTGGCCACCGCCACCAGCCTGCCATGCCTGGATCGAACTTCCTTCATCACATCGAGGGTACGGCGGTAGCGTAATACCGAATCGGGGTCGAGCCGGTCGCAAGTGGCCAGAACGACTACCGGGAGCTTTTCATCGACCAAAGCGTTAGGCCCGTGTTTCAACTCTCCGGCGGGATAACCTTCGGCGTGAGCGTAGGAAGTTTCTTTGAGCTTGAGTGCGCCCTCGCGTGCAATGGCATAGTGGACGCCGCGCCCGAGGTAGAGAAATTTTTCTGCGTGATACTGCTTGTCTGCGAATTGGTCGGCCAATTCGTCCCAGGAGCGTAGATTCCGGTCGATGGCTGCGGGAAGCTGCAAGAGCCGCTGCAGATAAGAACGCGTGACCTCAGACGTCATGCGGCCACGCTTGCGCGCCAGGAACAGAGCCATCATATAAAGGACAGTAACTTGAGTGGTGAAACTCTTGGTGGCGGGCACGGCGAGTTCAGGCCCGGCTCCCGTAATCAAGGCGGCGTTGGCCTCCCGCGGAATCGTCGCTTCGGCTACATTCGAGACTGCGATCGTTTTTACGCCGCGGGTTAGCGCTTCGCGCTGCGCGGCAATCGTGTCTGCCGTTTCGCCAGATTGAGTGACCACGATCACAATCGGGTCAACGGCAGCGTGAGTGGAGCGATAGCAGTATTCGCTAGCATACTCCACATCGACGGCGACTCCGGACAGGTCTTCGATCATGATTTCGCCGGCCAGCCCGGCGTGCCGGCTCGATCCGCTGGCGGCGATGATGAGCTTCTCGAAGGTGAGCAGCGCGCTATCGATCGGATGCAACGTGCCAGGGAAAAGTACATCATTCTGTAGGTGCCGTTCTACGGTTTTCGCAATGGCCTGGGGTTGTTCATAAATCTCCCGGCGCATGGCATGGGAAAAGTCTGTCCCGGTGTTCGACGCAGATATTGTTGGATTCATGATGGGCTGCGGCGAGGGTAAATCATTTGCCGCGCGTCGGGCAAACACTGTTAAAGACGCAGGACTTTTTGCGTGATGTTCAGCGGGCCAGCTTCGAAACCATTTCACCGGGCCGGTATTCGTCCCAAATTGACGTGAGATAATGAACCGACTCGCAGCGGCCCCGTAGCTCAGTTGGATAGAGCAGCGGTTTCCTAAACCGTTGGTCGGCGGTTCGACTCCGCCCGGGGCCCCCATTTTTCAGCAACTTACGGAAAAGTGCTCGCCGTCCATGCGCGGCCAATCGTGCGGTAGCTATTGACCTACCACGATGTCCTCTGATGCCCTGAAATGTCCTGTATTGTCCCTTGCCGGGGGCCAATCGCGGACCTAAGATACGCGGGTAGGGATAGCTAAACAAAGGTCGCCATATCTGAAAAGGGGAAACCGAGTGCCTTCTGCTCCAGCCCGACCGGGTATGATGGTGGTGGACGCGTCCTTGAGGGTGGTTGCTTCCAATCCGGAAGTGCTTCAGATCCTCACGTTTCCGGAGCAGCCGGAAAAAATTCACAATCTTGATAGCTGGCTGGCAAAAAAGGTTCATTCCGATCTACCAAAAAGGCATTCACCGTCCGGAATTGCCGGCGACGTTCAGTCAGCGAGGAGGACGTACGTCTGCCGCTCGTTTCCTCTCGACTTCGCGGCCAATCCTAAGAATGGTTCGGCTTCGCAGGGGAGCCTGGCAATCGTCCTCATCGAGAGAAAGAGCAACGGATCGTCGACCCTGGCGGAGATTTCCGCGCGTTATGGACTGACCGCCCGTGAGCTAGAAACCGTGCAGTTCTTAAGGGAAGGCTTCACCAGCAAAGAGATTGCACAGCGCATGAATATCAGCCCGAATACGGTGAAAGCATTTATTCGGCTGGTGATGGTAAAGATGGGTGTTTCGACGCGCTCAGGAATTATTGGCAAGGTCGTCTCCGCCAAATCCTGAATCTCCAAACCCTGAATCGAGTTTGCCGAC
>JGI12635J15846_10002341_pt1 | contig 16582 bp, 15 predicted proteins | sample BlaSpr_A8_OM2_M2_FD_15846 | JGI IMG/M metagenome (IMG submission 15846) | reverse complement strand
CCGGCGGCGGAATTGTCGCAGATCAAGAGGCCATTGCAGCCGGTAGTGTTCGGCAACGGCATCGTCGACCACATCTGTGAAACCACGGAATTGATTCCAATGCCCCGGGGATCGAGGCTCGTTCCTGGATACGTCACGCCGTTAAAGGTTACGGCGGTCGGGTTTAAGTTGTAATAGGTTCCGCCGAAGAAGAGCAATCCCATACGCATGGAAGCTGTCGGAACGGCCCTGTTAATCGTTTCTGAATTGGGCCACCGGAACCCTTCATAGTTGGCGAAGAAATAGGTCTTGCCTCCAAGGATTTCCTTGGGCAGGATCGGGCCACCTACAGCGCCGCCGAAGCGGCTGTAGTGATAACTGGGCACCGGAACTTTTGGATCCGCCGCGGTTCCGGCATGGTTGTTGTTGTCAAATGTGTTCGCCGACCAGTTGTTATCCAAATAATATTCGTAGCCCGTGCCGTGCCAGGCGTTGGTGCCGCGCTTCGTTACCATGGACACCTGGGAGCCAGCGGAACTGTTGAAGTCCGCAGTTTGGTTGGTGGTGCTGACTTTGAACTCTTCAATGCTATCAATGGGGGTGGGCATCACGCCGGTAGGACCGCCACCCGCATTTCCGGTGACTTCGCCCTTGATAAGGCCGCCAGTCACGTCACCTGCAAAACTCGGCGTGTAAATATTCATGCTTCCGTCCATGTCGTTGGTGTTTTGCCCACCATCGAGTTGGAAGGAGTTTTGATCCATCGCCACGCCAGCCACGCTGCCATCGGGAGAAACGCCAGGCTGAAGAGTAAAGAAAGTGGACGCGTCGCGGCTGATGCTGGGGAGCGAATCCAAAGCTGCGCCCGAGATGGTATTGCCCACCGTGGCGTTCAGAGTCTGAAGTTCGGCATTGGAGGCGGTCACTTCGACGCTTTCTGCAACAGAGCCAATTTCGAGTGTGACATTGAGAGTGAGCGCCGTGCCAACATTCACTGTTTGACTGCTGAGCCTGGAAATGCGGAATCCCTGCTTACTCACATTTACGTCGTAGCTGCCAGCCGGAATATCCACGAGGATATATCTGCCGTTTTCGTTGGTGGATGCCGTCCGCGGAGTGTTCGTGGCCTTGTCCGTCAGAGTAATTGTCGCAGCGACGACAGCAGCTCCGGAAGGGTCCGTGACGGTTCCGGCGACCGTGCCCGTTGACGCGCTCTGCGAGAATAGAGCAGCGGGAACTAGGGCGTAGATACAGAGCAAAAGAGCCATCCCGAGTAGCGATCGTTTACTAGACATTTAGCAGCCTCCAGTTGGGTGCATGTCAAACGAAACAAAATAAAGTCCGGAATTTGGAAATTGCGCGGCACTCGCGCCGCGATTTAGCAGCTGTGCGAGGTGCAAGCGTCATACCAATCAGAAATTATTCTGATTTAGTTTGTTTTCAACAACTTCGAGAAAGACAGATGGAGGCGGATATGAATTCGTGAAGATGACCTAAATCATTTCGAGGCTGGTATTCAGTCGCCCGCACCGTTTCTTCGGCAGCCTGTATTGAGGAGATGTCGAGGCGTCCCACACAAGAGGGAACCTCGATTTATCCCAGAATTGGGAGAACACCGTATACCTGAACAAGGGGGAGACGTGTTTTATTCCACTACGAAATCTAAAATGATTCTATATGGCCTAAAATTATTCTAAAAACAGGAATTCAGGTTTGCTTTGTTATGAGTCTTAAGGACAAAACACCCAACGCGTCAGAGGTGAGCGCGAAATTGCCTGCGAGACTGCAGTTTTCGAGGGAGAAGTCAGGCCTCCTCTCGAAGATTCCAAAAGTCTTCACTCATCCACAAAAGAGCCCGTCCCGATCCAGGCGTGCGCCAGCGACTTCAAATTATTTTTATAGGTTCGGGAGACCATGTATTGCCTGCCTCCCGCAATGCGCAGCATGTACTCCCCGGTAGTCCCGGGGTGGATTTCTTCTACCGAAGACGCGTTGACCAGGACGGAACGGTGAATGCGAACGAAACCATAAGCTTGAAGCTTCTCCGCCATTGTCGAAATCGACTCGCGCAACAAGTAGGAGTCCGTGGCACGCCGCAACAAGACGTAGTTTCCCTCAGCTTCGACAGCGAGAATGTCCCCGGGATGGATGAGGAGAATTTTGCCCTTGGTTTTGATGGCGATTTTGATCGGTTTCACTGGCGGCGTCTCCGGTCGCGGGCGGAATTCCGCAATTCTCGGCCCTTTTTCGGGAGCAGCGGATGGAACAGAGGGACGCAGAGGCACATCCCCGGGCTCCTCAGGGAGTTCTTTCAAAACGGTTCCGGCGAGCTTGGCTCTAGATAGGTCGGTCATATTTGTCCCGAGTGGAACAACACTTTAGGTTTCCCGTATAAAAAACAATTGGTTCCCCAGCGAAGTGTGATTGCGCACTCGGATAGAATCATGCCCCTCGAAAAAACCGGCGTCGCTCAAATTCGTCCACGCAGGAGCAGAATCAGATGCATATTTTCGGGCGGCCGTATTCGATATTCGAGCCGCAGACCCGCGGAAAACGTTGGTCGGCACTACCCGTGGGGATTTCATATCTACGTTACAGCAGCCTTCCTCAAGTGTTTCTGAGCTCCTGCGGCGTTAGACCCAGAACGCGGCGCGTGTGCAGTGCAAGATGGCTCTGGTGGCAAAAGCCATTCTCCAGAGCGATTTGTCCGATCGGCATGTTGCCTCCGCGTAGTTGCATGGCCGCGCGTTCCACGCGGCGGCGAATCAAGTATTGGTGGGGCGGCATACCCAGCGATTTACGAAACAGCGTTTTAAAATGTGAAACACTCAAACCGGCTACGTCGGCGATTTCGCCAAGCCCCAAATCGCGCCCGAGATTGTCCTCGATGTACCCCAGCACTGCCTTCAACTTGCGGCCAGGCATCGCCGCTTTCATCGGGCGTGGCGCGCGGGCCAACGAACTGTGATACCGCACGATTCTTGTGGCCAGGCCCATCGCGAGTGCGTCCATGTAGGAGCGGCCGGAGGGATACCCGTTCTCCATCTCCGCTTTCAGGGCCCAGCCGATGTGCTCGATCTGCGGATCGCGCGCCTGAAAACGATTGAACACTTGGAGTTTGCGTGGATCTCCGCCGGACTCTTGCACGATGCGTTCGAGGACGCGCAGTTTTAGTCCGATTACCAAAGCCGTATCTCGCGATTTGATTTCCCAAACGCCTCCGAGATTCGGGGGAATGATTTCCAAATCGCCGTGAATGGTCGTGCCACGGTGCCTCTGGCCTGCGCGGCGGCAGTCAACGGCAACCGAAGCTCCTACGTGGAGAGAAACGACAACTCTGGGTGAACCAAGGAATTCGACCAATCCAGGTTTATCGGAAATCAAACTGAGACGAAGATTTTCTGTGGCGCCGATGATTTCATTCGGGATGGGCTCGGAAGTTCGATCCTGCAGGTAGTTTCTGCCAAGAGCACCCATACTCGGGATCCCCTCTATAGCGTAGACGTCTAATTTCGACTGGGAACTTTGCGCCCTCCCACGCAGCGAACTGTCTCCGGCTACACCCATCCGCCGAAGCTCGAATGCCGAAGGGCATGGCTTTCAGCTTTATTTCCTTGGACGTATGAAAAGTGCAAAGGTTACCTGGAATTTAGGTCCTGTTAAGGTACCGCAATATCCGAGATAAATATGCGGGCGGGCCCTTTGGCTCGAACACACTGTCTCATTGGGAAAGCAGAAATGAGCTGGCTTCGGAAGTGAAACGCTCGGGGTCTTCGATATTGGAAAGATGGGCTGCGTTGAGTTCGACGTAATGCGCGCCCGCGATGCGGTCTGCAAGATAGCGGCCGTCGGCGGGAGTAGTCGCGACGTCGTGGGTTCCGGCAATCACGAGAGTAGGGACGGTAATCGCGGCGATGGCTTCGCGGGCGTCGAAATCGCGAATGGCGGCGCAATTAGCAATGTAGCCGTCGGGATTTAGGCTTTCGAAGACGAGTTTGATGGAAGCCACCACCTCGGAAGAGTTCGCGCGGAAAGTGGCGGAAAACCAGCGTTCCATGACGGCTGTGGAGATTGATTTCGTACCGCCTTTGCGAACGGCTTCGATACGTGAGTTCCATATTTCCGGTGTGCCGATTTTCGCGGCGGTGTCGCACAGAATCAGTTTGTGGAGCCGGGTTGGGGCATTTAGCCCGAGCCACATCCCCGTTTGGCCGCCCATGGATAAACCGCAGAAATGAACGCGATCGAGCTGCAACTTGTCGAGTAAAGCGAGAACGTCGTGGCCCAACTGCTCGATGGCGTATGGACCGGGCGTGACGGAAGACTGGCCGTGGCCGCGCGTGTCGTAGCGCAAGACGCGGAATTGCTTCCGGAGTGCGGGCATCTGCGGATCCCACATGCCCAGAGTCGCGCCGAGTGAATTCGAGAAAACTAGCGCAGGCGTGCTGGCGGGACCGGCGAGGTCGTAGTGGATGCGAACATCGTCTAACTGAGCGAAGGGCATAGGCTCACTTTTTCCGTGTTTTTTTCTGATCGCGCCGGACCGTGCTCGACGCCAGCACGCGATCGATGAACTGATCGGCGACGCCTAAATAGTTGACTGGGGTAAAGAGACGGTCAAGTTCAGCGTCCGAGAGATTAGTTTTGACAACGGCGTCTTGGGCGAGGACGGAGCGGAGTTCACAGCGCTCACTCTGGGCACGCTTACAAGCTATTTGGACAAGTTCGTGCGCATCCGAGCGCGGCATCTTTTCGGCAAGGGCCATGGTGACAGCTTCGGCAAAAATCAGGCCATGTGTAACATCGAGATTCTGACGCATGCGTTCGGAATCGATTTCCAACTCGGAGACTGTCGTGGTGAGGTGATGCAAAGCGCCCGCAGTTAAACGGACGATATCGGGCAAGGTCTCCCACTCTGCTTGCCAGCCGCCCAGGCCGCGCTCTTGCTCCTGGACCATTGCGGCAAGCATGGTGCTGACGAGTGGTGGCACACGCGCGGCTGCCGACAAAACGACGGCACATGTGACGGGATTGCGCTTGTGCGGCATGGTCGAGGAGCCGCCGCGGCCATTGGCGGATGGCTCAAAAACTTCGCCGATTTCGGTTTGTGTGTGGATAGAAATGTCGCGCGCGATTTTGCCGAGTGTCCCGCAGCAAAGGCCTAGGGTCGTGGCGATTTCTGCCATGCGATCGCGATGGCTGTGCCACGGAATTTCCGGCAAAGGAAGCTGCAATTCCTTGGCTAGATTTGTGGCGACGTCCAGACCGCGTGCGCCGAGAGCTGCCATGGTCCCGACTGCGCCGCCGAATTGCAGAACGAGGCAGCGCTCCTGTGTTTCCGCGAGCCGTGCGCGGTGGCGGTCGATAGCGTCGAGCCAACCAGCCATTTTCAGGCCGAAGGTTGTGGGAAGCGCTTGCTGCATCCAAGTGCGCGCGGCGACGAGCGTCGTTCGATTCTTGTGCACCAATTCGCCGAGAGCCACGGCCAACAAATCGAGTTCTGAGGAAACCAGAGTGAGCGCCTGGCGCAATTGAAGCACGCGGCCCGTGTCGATGGCGTCCTGACTGGTTGCGCCCCAATGGACACAACGGGCGGCCTCTTTTTCTTTTTGCGCGACGAGCAGGGTGAGCTGTTTCACCAGCGGAATCGCGAGGTTTCCGGCATTGGCCGCAGCGCGGGCCAGGACGGTCATATCGTAGAGTTCGGCGCGGCATTTCGCTTCGATGGCAGGAGCCGCAGAGGCCGGAATGAAACCTGCACGCGCCTCGGCTCGCGCGAGGGCGGCTTCGAAATCCAGCATCGCCTGAAGTGTGGCGCGATTGGAGAACACCTTTTCCACGGCTGGAGAGCGAAACAAGGGGTCAAGCAAGTTCATGCGCTGAGTGTAATCACTCCTGCCAGGGAAAGAAAACGGTTTCCTTGGTGGCTTGCAAGAGAGATAAACGGCGGCGTGCGCGCGGGCGATTCCGTGCAGATTCGCATGCCCGCTGGCTCCGCCAACTAAACGCGTTCGAGAATGATGGCGATGCCTTGGCCAACGCCGATGCACATGGTGCAGAGCGCGTATTTTCCGCCAGTGCGCAGCAACTGGTACATCGCAGTAGTGACAAGGCGCGCGCCGCTGGCGCCAAGAGGATGCCCGAGGGCAATCGCGCCGCCGTTAGGATTCACATGGCCCGCATCGTCGGCCACACCAAGCTCGCGGAGCACAGCAAGCGCTTGCGAAGCAAAGGCTTCGTTTAGCTCGATGACGTCCATCTGACCGATCGTCAGATTCGTTTTCGCAAAGAGTTTGCGAGTGGCGGGAGCGGGTCCCATCCCCATGATGCGCGGCGCAACCCCAGCTGCAGCTGCGGCGACGACGCGCGCTTTGGGAGTCAATCCGTGGCGCTTGGCGGCAGCTTCCGAAGCCAGGAGAAGGGCGCAGGCGCCGTCGTTTACGCCCGAAGCATTTCCTGCCGTTACCGTACCTCCGTGTTTTACAATGCCGGGCAGCTTCGCCAGCGCTGCGAGAGACGTGTCCGCGCGCGGGTGTTCATCGGCGCTGAACAGAAGGGGGTCCCCTTTTTTCTGAGGAATCGGGACTGGTATGATTTCCTGTGCGAGAAGGCCGTCACGTCTCGCGGCCGCGGCGTGTTGCTGGCTTCTCAGAGCGAATGCATCTTGATCTTCGCGCGAAATGTGAAACTCCTCCGCAACAATCTCTGCGGTTTCAGGCATCGAATCGACGCCGTATTTGGCTTTCATGAGCGGATTGATGAAGCGCCAGCCGATAGTGGTGTCCTCGATTTTCATCGAGCGGGAAAAAGCTGTGTCCGCCTTGCCCATCACGAAGGGAGCACGAGACATGCTTTCGACGCCGCCTGCGATGATCAGTTCCACCTCGCCGCTTTTTATCGCGCGCGCCGCAGTGGCCACCGCATCCATGCTGGAGCCGCAAAGCCGATTTACAGTAGCCCCTGGGGTTTCTTTTGGAAGCCCCGCAAGCAGCAAGGCCATGCGGCCAATGTTACGGTTGTCTTCTCCGGCCTGATTCGCGCAGCCGTACACGACGTCTTCCAGGGCATTCCAATCAACTTTGGCATTGCGCTCGATGAGGGCCTTGATGGGAATGGCTGCGAGATCGTCCGTGCGAACGGATGCGAGCGTTCCGGCGTAACGGCCGATGGGCGTTCGAATGGCGTCGCAAATGTAGGCGGTTTCCATCAATGTCCTTCAAAGCTCCTCAAACTTTCTATCCTAACAGGAAGAATCCGCGCTGCAAAAAATCAGGACGAGTGTGCGATGTTCGAATCAGCGAGTCCGTGGCCAGGAAATCAGAAGACGTCTGGCGGGCGTTGGGAGCCCGTACTGCGAGGCGAGGCGTCCACTGGCTTGCAGGAGAGCGGCTTCCGCGACAAGATAGGCGCGTAAAAGGAAACAGCTTTTAGCGGGCGGCTCGGCCCAAGATCGTTTTGACTGCCTCAACGTGCAAAAGGAGCGCGGAAATGAAATTCGCAAGAGTGTTGGCGGTGGTTACACTATTTTGCGCGTGGGCAGTGGCTGGCACTTCCGCCCAGACGAAGGCGACTCAGGAGGTCACTGCGCTCTTGCGCGAGTTCATAGCGGGCGCCGGAAGCGGCGACCGAGCAACATTTGAAAAGTTTTTTGCTGACGACGTGATTTATACCAGGGCGACGGGCGTGGTCATCACAAAAGCCTCCATCATGGAAAGCCTCGGGAAACCAGCGCCGGCATCCGAAGGGAAGAGCGCCTATTCGGCCGAAGATATTACAGTTCACGAGTACGGCGACACGGTGATTGTGGCGTTCCGGTTGGAAGGCCGCACCGAACACGCGGACGGAAAAGTCGAAGCAGCTCATTACCGCAACACAGGGACGTTCCTTCGACGCAATGGCCGGTGGCAGGCCGTTGCGTGGCAAGCGACAAAGATCAGCGAGGCCGCAAAGGTGCAATGAGAAGCTTGTGGCTTGGAGAATTGCGCCAGATACGGCCAGCGTGCGCGCTACCTGCCCCTGATCTCCAAAGGCTGAAGAAGTCTAAATGTGAGAGCAGTTTCGGCGGGAAGAGTGATGTCACGGTTTCCCGTGAGACCCGCTCCACCGGTGCCGGCTGCCGCGCCGATCAAGGCGCCGATAGCCGCGCCTTTCCCGCCGCCGGCAACCGCACCAATCGCGGCGCCTCCGCCTGCGCCGCCACCAACCATGACAGCGGTTCGTTTGCCTTTGCCCTTAGTGGTCACAGCCCGCGCGGAAGTTTGCACCTCATGCTCTCTGCCGCCCAAAGTGATGGAAGTCAGCTCCAGTTCGAGTACCGCGCCACCTTTGAACCGGCCGGCAGCCTTCGCGTCTTTCACAATACCTGAAGCGCGCGCACCCTTGGGGATTGCCACTCTGCCATCGATTTCCACGGGAGCTTCCACAGTAGCCGCAAATCTTTGGCCAGTTGTGCTGATTTTCGACCCGACAGCCTCATCTAGAACGACCGAGATCGACGTGTCCGCGGGAACCACGATAGGCCTTGGTTTTGGCGCGGCTTCTTTATTCGCGGATGCTGAACTCGACGGCGAAGATGATGCGGTATCCGAGGAGGCTGGTTGATTAGCGGATTTGGCACAGCCGGCTAGCACAATTGCAAACGACAAAAGAGACAGCTTTCCTGCAAAAAGCGGGCGATTCATCGATTTCCTCCGTATATACAAGTCCTTTTTTTGAAGATACTCCAATTTGTGTCGAAGTCAAATAAGGTGATTAGCGTAGTTTAGAAAGCCGCACTGGTGTTTCACGACACTTCAAAATCGAAACAACGAGTGACCGCAGCAAGAGACCACGTCACGGTGCAGCTTGAGTTCTTCGACTTGAGAATTCGAGTTCAATTCGAAAGGCTGAGCTGCGAAGCAACTCCGCCCGCACTCGAAGTCTCACTCGCGGGAGAAGCTTTTTTCTTGGCCGGCGGCTTTGGCCCAGCCTCAGGCGTCAGACCTGATTTGCTCTTTTCGTAAGCTCGCTTGACTCGGCGAATATAAGAAGCCGTCTCGGCGTACGGCGGCACACGTCCAAACTGCAGAACTCGCTCCGGGCCCGCATTGTAAGCAGCCAAAGCAAGCACCAAGTCGTTGTTATACCGCGCAAGCAGGTCGCGCAAATAGTGCGTCCCCGCGTCGATGTTCTCCTGCGGATCGAAAATATTCTGCACTCCAAACCGCGCCGCCGTTTCTGGCAAAAGCTGCATCAACCCCCGCGCATTCTTCTTCGAGACGGCTTTGGGATCAAAGTTCGATTCCGCGGCAATCACGCTGGTGATCAGATCTGCGTCCACGCTGTAGCGCGCCGCGGCAGCCTTCACAATCTCGCGAAAAGGTGCCGTTACAGCGATCGGCGTTGGCAATGGCGCAAATAGATCTTCCGGCTCAATGGAGACGACTTCTTCTATCGCGACTTCCACCACTCCGCCCGCGATTTGCAGGCGGTATTTCTCTCCCACTAGCTGATAACCCGTCACATGAAGCCGCTGCCCATTGCGCAGAGCGACGTACTCCGCGCGCACAGACGGCGCGACGCCAAAGAGCACGGCGCACGATAGCAGAATACGGCTCAAGCGCACGGAGCCGCCTCCCGCAAAGCAAAATGTTCGATGGCCGCCGCAACACCGCCCTCGTCGTTGCTAGCCGTTTCGTGCCATCCAAATCCCTTCAATTCCGCCACGCCGTTCCCCATCACCACTGGAATTCCCGCAAACGTTAACATCTCCAGGTCATTGTGGTTGTCGCCGATGGCCAGAACTTCTTCCCGCGCCACCCCGCGCAACGCCGCCCATTCTGCCAGCGACGCTCCCTTTGAACAAACGGGATTGATTACATCGATCATCGAAAAATCTCTGCTTTCGTACACGGTAACCGCCAGCGCGAACTCCGCCGCAAACGCAGCCCCTCGCAGCGCAGCTTCCACTTCTCGCATCCGTGCGATGCCTCCGCTCAACATTACCTGAATGGGGTCTTCGGTCAAGCAGCTTTCCAGTGGATTGGCCAGCCCCAGAAACTCACGATTGCGCGTGTAGTAGGCGGTTCGAATCGGGTCGTCCTCATTGATAGATTCGAGCACAATCTGATTCTCGCGCCGACGGTCAAAGACAACTCCAGCGCAATCCCGCCACGGCCTGGTCAACTCCAAAACGCGCTCAGCAGTATCCCGAGCCAACAAATGCCGCACGTGCGTCGCGCCATCTTGCGTTCGAATAACCGCGCCGTTGCTGACAATCATGGTCAGCGGCGCCCCGACTTGGCGAGCGATGGGCAGGGCAAAGTCATATCGGCGACCCGTGACCAGGGCGACTTCGATCCCGCGCTGTGTGGCCGCAGCGATCGCGGCGCGATTCGCCTCCGGAAGCTGCCAGCGGCTGTCTAGAAGTGTCCCGTCAATATCCAAGGCGATCAGCCGCACGCTCATCTCCCAATTATACCGTTAAAGTGTGATGCCCAGGTGAACGCGAGGGATCTCCCGGCGCGAAAGAATAGCAAAAACGCCTGTGTTAGACTTTTCCCTTATGCCGAAGCAGACAAACGTCTTGGAGCTGGAATGCTCAGCCTGCGCGAAGAAGTACGATTCTTCCATAGAGCAACACCTCTGCACCTGCGGCAAGCCGCTCCTCGCAAAATATGATTTGAAAAAGGCCGCGGCCACGCTCACCCTCGAAAGCCTCAAGTCGCGCCCACCCACCCTCTGGCGGTATGCAGAGGTCCTGCCAAACGACCCTCCGATAACACTGGGGGAGGGCATGACCGCCCTGCTGCCTGCCACAAGGCTCGGAGCCTCCCTAGGTGTATTTAACCTGTTGGTTAAGGACGAGGGCTTGAATCCGACCGGTTCATTCAAGGCGCGGGGTATGACCACTGCCGTAACTCGCGCCAAACAATTGAACGCTAAGGCTTTAGCTGCTCCTACGGCTGGCAACGCGGGCGGTGCCTTGGCCGCCTACGCCGCCGCGGCGGGAATCCCAGCAGTCATTGTGATGCCAGCCGATACACCTTCCGCAAATGTGATGGAATGCCAGGCCTTTGGCGCTAAAGTCATCAAATTAAACGGTTTAATCTCCGACTGCGGCAAATACGTCGCGGAACACAAAGACCGCGAAGGTTGGTACGACGTCTCGACGCTCAAGGAGCCCTATCGCGTTGAAGGCAAGAAGACCATGGGCTACGAGCTGTGGGAACAGTTCGGCGGCAAGCTCCCCGACGTGATTCTTTACCCGACGGGCGGAGGCGTCGGCCTCATCGGCATGTGCAAAGCGTTTGACGAGATGCAAGAGATGGACTGGATCGGCCCCGAGAGGCCCCGCATGGTTGCGGTGCAGGCAGAAGGCTGCGCGCCAATCGTCAAAGCATGGGACGCGCTGCGCGCGACCTCCGAATTTTTCCAAAACGCGGCGACGCTCGCTTCCGGACTTCGCGTGCCCGGACCACTTGGCGACTTTCTTATCTTGCGAATGCTCAAGCAAACTCAGGGAACGGCACTGACGGTGACGGATGAAGAGATGCTGCAAGCAGGAAAGGAATTGGCGTCGCTCGAAGGAATTTTCGCTGCACCGGAAGGCGCCGCAACCGTGAGCGCCACGCGCAAACTCGCCGCTTCTGGCTGGATCAAGCCGCACGAGACCGTGGTGTTGTTCAACACGGGTACCGGCTACAAATATTCGGAAGCGTGGCAACGCGCCTTGCAGGCCTAAACTTACAGAACTTTATGAAGACACACCGGATCTATTACGACGACGCCTACGTGAAAGAATTTAACGCGCGGGTTGTGCATTGCGAGGTCCTCCCGCCGGACGTGAACTCTGGAATTACGGCACAAGTCTGGGGACTAGTGCTCGATCGCACCGCGTTCTATCCAACCTCCGGAGGCCAGCCAAACGATTTGGGCAAGATAGGCGATGCGAATGTCCTCGACGTGCGCGATGACGGCGATGAAATCATTCACCTCGTCGACCGCCGCCCGAGTAGCCCGGACGTTCTCGGCTGCGTCAACTGGCCTCGCCGCTTCGATCACATGCAGCAGCACTCCGGACAGCATTTGCTTTCCGCGATGTTTCAAGAACGATTTGGCAGGCCCACGGTTTCCTTTCATCTCGGAACGGATTTGTGCACGATCGACCTACGCGGGCCGGAGCCTTCGGACGAAATCCTGGAGGGCACGGAACGCGCGGCCAACAAGATTATTTTCGAAGACCGTCCCATAACCGTTCGCTATGGCACCGCGGAAGACTTGGCAGAACTCGGCGTGCGCAAAGAAGTCGAGCGCGAGGGAATCTTGCGGGCCATCGAGATCGAAGGCGCTGATCTGCAGCCTTGTGGTGGAACGCACGTCAAGACCACTGGCCAGATTGGAACGCTGCTGGTGCGGCGTTGCACGAAAATGCGCCAGGATTGGCGCGTGGAATTTGTGTGTGGCGCGCGAGCCGAACGCGTCGCGCGGCAGGATTTTCTCCGTCTTCGCGCGGCGGCGGAAAAACTGAGTTGTGCTCCAGAAGAGGTGGTTGCAGCCGCGGAGCGCGCACTCTCCGAGCGCGATGCAAATTTCAAGAGAACGCGTGCGCTTCTCGAACGTGTCGCGGAAATCGAAGCGGCGCAGGCTGTACGCGAAGCCGCGCCGAACTCCGATGGCCTTCGCGTGGTTCACCGCCTTTTCGAAGACGTCGAACCCGAATTCCTGGGGCACTTCGCAACGCACGTAGCGAAAACGGAAAGATCGATCGCGCTCGTGGCAGGCGTGAGTTCTGGGAACATCTTCTTCGCGAAGCATCCCGCCGCAGCCAAAGACATGAACGCCTTGCTAAAACAGGTCTTTGCAAACGTTGGAGGCAAAGGCGGCGGCACACGCGATTTTGCACGCGGCCGTCTCGATGACGCCACCCAGGCTGAAAAAGCCCTCGCACTTGCAAAGGATTTGTTGTCCGGTAACCAGCCTGCCGGGTAGTACCGCGGAAAGAATCGGGTAGAAAAGCCGCGTGCGAAGGCGAGCCGGGATGCGCTGTAAATCAATAAGGGTGAGAAAATCAATCGTTTTGAATTCACGGTCAATCGCGGGCGGGCCGCAGAGCCGCGCGGACACGTCCAAGTAAGCGCGAAACAGGCGCGGAGTGGCAGGCGCAGTCGTCGTTTTGTTATTCGTGCGGCATCGAAACTCAGGTCTGGGTTTTGTGCACAGCGCCGGCTCGATTAGATATTTCTCTCGCAACTGCTCGTACAGCGCCATCCCCTCGGTTTCGTCCTGCGAGCTCACCGAACTGCATCCAACCAAGTAGCGAGCCTTGCAACTTAGCGCGTATCGCATGATGCCTTTCCAGAGCATGTGCAGCACTGCGGTATTCCGGTAGTCGGTATGCACACACGCCCGGCCGAGCTCGAGAACTTGCTCACGGATTCCTTCAAACGGCGCGAAATCGAAAAACTGCTCGCTGTAATACCCGAGATTTCCTTTGGCGCGAAAACCGCTCTGCATCCGGTAGGTCCCGACCAATTTGCCGGACCTGGTCTCGCGAACCATCAAATGGTCGCAGATGAAATCGTAGCGGTCGCGATCAAGCCCGATGCGCGCTGAGCTTGCCAGCCCTTCGCCCAGCTCGCAATTAAAGACCAGATAGCGCAAGCGCTGGCAATCGATCAGGTCTTCCAGCGACTCCGCCATGCCGGCGCGAAACTGGATTGTGGAGGCGAGCGGATTCTCGCAACCGTGCTCTAGAACCGCCGTTGGTGCCATGCGTAGAGTGTCGAACGAGCTAAATTACTGGGATGTTTCAGGCGTGTGAATTACAAGTTTCTGAGGGTATCTGATGCGATACAAAGTAGTTTAACCGACGAGCATGAATTTGGACGCCGGGCCTGCTTTTTCCTGCTGCGAAACCCTGATGGACGCTTTTTCACGTCATTCCATGTCCCTTAGCGTGAACTTGTGAGTCCAGAGTGCTGTTCGAAAAATTCCCAACTCCCCTTATTGGGAAATTACCGGAGCGAGTGCGACTGCCGCCAAGCCGATTACGAAAAACAAAAACATTAGGGGGATAAGTTTGCGCGCGTTCGCAGGGGCGTTGGCAAATTCCTTCCAGACGAACACCCCCCAGATGGCGGAAACCATGGTGGCGCCTTGTCCGATAGCATAGGAAATGGCCGGGCCGATGATCTGAGCGTGGGAGGCGACGAAGTTCAAGACCGCTCCCGTGCACCAAATGGCGCCGCCGAGAATTCCCCAGAAATGCCACAGGCCGGGGCTTTTCGCGTAGTCGCTCATACTGACGGGCGCTCCGCCGGTGACGGGTTTGCGCATTAAGAAATAATTTGCGGGAACGGCGCAGATGGCGACTCCGAGTGCGAAGAAGAAAGCTACTGCATAGGGACCGAGAGAATTCTGCCCGGTGATGGCTTTTGTGACGAGCGGATAGAAGCTGCCCATGAGGATGCCGCACGCCAGGCTGATCTGAATTCCACGAGCGCCGAGGGCTTTCCGAGTTGTTTCCCGTCTGCGGTAGGCGATGGCATCCACAATAATGGCAAGCGCGACCAGAGCAACTCCCCCAAAAAGCAAGAGGGGATTGCCCCGCGGAGAAATGATGTGGTTCAGAAGTACTCCCACCACAAGTGCCAACCCGATGCCAATTGGGAATGCCACGGCTAGTCCTGCGATTTCGATGGCGGCAACCAGGAGAAGGTTTGCAACGTTGAAGACGGCGCCTGCTAGTAAGGCATACAGAATATGGCTTTGATCGGCGCTGCGAATGTTGTTTAGAAAAGAGAGTTGGCCACCGCCCACACTGCCAAGCGTCAGGCCCCACAATAAACTTGCGATAATAATTCCCACCACATAGTCCCAGTAAAAGAGCTGAAAAGGCCAGCCTGGAGTCAGTTTCATCGTGTTGGCCCAAGAGCCCCAGCAAAGCATGCTACCGACCATGAAGATCAGTGCAATGGCGTACGCTTCCGGTTGATACATGAAGGTCTCGCTCTCTCTCTGGCGGGCGAATTGCCGCCAAGCTTTCAGCAGTTTCCTCATTAAGTCCCTGAGAGTTCTACTTCTTACCGGAAGCAAGTGCAAGAAGGGAGATTTCCAGCCAGAATGGGCGGAGAAGATCGGACTTGAATCCGAGTTGCCATCCTCAATTCGGCAACTTGAGGAGTGCACACTCCCGGCAGGAACTATTCACCGGAAAGGCTTTTGGAGGTATATTCCTTTGGAGGAATGGGCAGTAGCGTTTACAGATGAATTTGGGGCGTGGTGGGAGGGTTTGAGCGAAGCCGAACAGGTGGACGTAAGGGCGGAGGTAAACCTGCTTGGCCGTTTCGGCCCGACGCTCGGTAGGCCTCATGTGGACTCCGTAGCGTCCTCGAAGCATGCCAAGATGAAGGAATTGCGAATTCAGCACCGGGGACGACACTACCATCTCCTGTTCGCTTTCGATCCACGACGCACTGCAATTCTGTTGATCGGCGGAAATAAGACGGGCAAGGGTCGTTGGTACAAGGAGTTTGTTCCGATAGGCTGTATGAGGAACATCTGAAACGCTCCGAAGGAATGGATTGCCCAATGGCTAAGAATTTTCGAGAACTGGAAGCAAAGATGTCACCGGGGGCCCGTGCGCGCTCAGATGCCAAAACACAAAAGATAATCGAGGAAATGGCTCTCGGCGAACTCCGTCGGGCAATGGGCCTAACCCAAGAACGCTTGGCAAAGGCGTTGCGCATCAATCAAGCTGGAGTGTCGAAGATCGAAAACCGCTCTGACATCTTCGTGAGCACGTTGCGCAAAGCCATCGAGGCGATGGGCGGCAAGCTGGAGATTCGTGCGAAGTTTCCGGCGGGTGAAGTGCGGATTAGGCAGTTTGGCGGGCTTGCGAGAAGGAAGCGTTCTCGATCACGGCGCGGCACCGGCCGCCGGGCGGAAGCTGCTGCGTAGCTTCAAGATTTCGCAGGTGTTGAAAAGTTTGGTGGACGAGAGGGGATTCGAACCCCCGGCCTCCTCGTTGCGAGCAGTGGGGAAAATAAACTAAGGCAAAGCGCCACAATCACTTAGCTGTTTTCACGGGGCCCTGAATTGGCAAACCTGGCAAACTGGTTTTCTCTTTGTCTTTTCAGTTCAGTTCGACGGTGAGAAGCCGGATAAAATCACGCGCGGTGCCTGTAACGACGACAGAGTCATTTTCGAGAACGGAGCCTCGTGGGTACTGGTCCGAACCTTTCCGATTAGGCGACCAGGACTTAGCTGTCTGACGTGAAACAACTCGGCACTTCGTGCGTATAGTAGATTGCGGGTGTTTATGACCCGCAAGGTGGCACGATTTCCCGAAAGGAGTTTCATGAACAAGAGAGTCGGTTTTGTGTTTGTTGCATTGATGGCAGTTCCCGTTGCTCTGCTCGGGCAGGAGAAACCACTGACGTCGTCCGCTCCACCGGCGCAGTCCACTCCGCCCGCGAACCCGATTACCGCGAGCGAAAAAGGTTTTTACTCGTTTGTAAGTAGCGCGGTCGTCGGTGCGGCGCAGAAAATGCCGGAAGAAAACTACTCCTTCAAGCCGACACCGGAAGTTCGCACTTTTGGCCAGCTCGTTGGCCATGTGGCC
>JGI12635J15846_10002340_pt1 | contig 16589 bp, 14 predicted proteins | sample BlaSpr_A8_OM2_M2_FD_15846 | JGI IMG/M metagenome (IMG submission 15846) | reverse complement strand
TCTAATCACGAACCCGTAAACGTTTTGGCAAGGATTGCTCCTCGCTGGATCGGGCCAGTCGGCCGGCACTCTTCATCGCAGTGCCCTTTCCAGATCGTCCTCAAGGATGCCGATCTGGCTGGCCGCTATGTGACTATGATCCTTGTAAATCGACACTCCATCTACCTCCGTGATACAGTCACGATTACGGCAAAGGCTCTTTCTCGGATCAAATATCTCGGCGCCCATGCTTTCAGCTACAGATGCCAGTTGATCACGCACACTAGGTAAGGTGATTTCCGTGGCTACTTCTACTAGTCCAAACCTTTGTAGAACCGCGTTGCGGGCCTGAAGATCAGGGATCGATTTATCAAAAATAGGAAACGGCAACGACACGATCACGCGCTTTCCGCGCATCTTCAGCTTTTGAATATGCACAGATATGCAAACTCCCTTTTCAGGGAGCGGGATGCCCATTCATGTGCACGACGTTCTACCGCACACCATCTCCGGTACCGAGCTCTCCCGCGTGCGAACCGAACTTTACCAACTGCGGATATTCCCATCCTCTTCGCCACATCCAGTACAAGCAAACTCCCAGTCTGCGTCCCATGGCTACTTTCGCAATGTTCCTCTGCCTACGCATGGCCAGGTTCCGATAGCGACGGCGCCAGTCCGCATTACAACGTACGGCCGCCTGTGCGGCCTCCACCAGCAAGAAACGCAACAAAGAACTGCCTTGCTTGCTAATGTGTCCCAACCGTTGTTTGCCGCCACTGGAGTCCTCGGTTGGAATTAACCCCACATAGCTGCCGATCTGCTTGGCACAAGCAAACCGCGTTGGCGTTCCGATGATCAGCACATAGGCGAGTGCCGTGAGTGGGCCTACGCCTGGATGCGTCATCAACCGCAACGCTTCGGGTCGTTTCCTAACTTCTTCATGGACGGCTGCGGTTAACTCCTCGATAGTCGGATTCATGCGGTCCAACAATTCCAATAACTCTCGCCGACGCCGACTAGCCCAGGGAGCCAACGAGAGCTTTTCTAGTTCTGCTCGCCCTCGTTCGCTCCACAGCTTTTTCTTCCAGCACTTGTTCTCGTTCATCGCCAGAGCCTGCAGCTGATTCATGATCCGTGTGCGCATCTGCACCAGTCGATGCCGATGCCAAAGCAGTTGCCGCAGATCACGATTTTCCGGGCTCGGCATCCAGATTCGTGGAAAACGATCCTCCAGCATCAACTGCAGCAGGAGTTGGGCATCCTTGCTGTCCGTCTTTTGCTTCTTGGGTCGCCTGGTCCTGATCTCCGCTGGATCGCCGATCCACAGCTCAAAATCTAACTCCGCCAGTAATCGCTCGAACCAGCGCGAATACCCGGTAGCCTCCATCCCTACACGCACGCTGATTCCTTTTTGCTTCAGCTCCCGATAGAATCGCTCGGCGTCACCATCTTCATGGTTCAGTCGCCGTTCTCCGCACTCACCGGTTTCTTCAATAAAAAAAGCAATCTGCTGAAAACTCGGGTGGTAATCTACGCCTATAATCATCATGTTCGGCTCCTTTCTCCCGAGTCTTTGGTCGTCAGACAACCAAGTCTACTCGGGTCGAGGAGCCGACACTGTTATGCAATCATGTACCTGGACACCATATGCCCGGTAACGTCTGTAGTCCGCGTTAGTTCTTGACGTTCATTGCCTCGGAATCGACGGCTTTCTTGCCGGTGACGCCCTCAAGTCCGGTGAGCACGCCACGATAGTCGTTCTTGTCACATTGCATCGCGAAGCCGCCTTTGACGTCACCAGTTGCCCAGGTCAAGCCGACATAATGTTTCTTTGACTTAGTGAGTGCCATCAATCCACCAATTCCGAAGGAAATAACCGCGAGTCCAATTGCTGCACCAATACGTCGGTGAACATCTTGACCGTAGCTAATGTCCTGGATGGTAGAAGGCACCAGAGTTGTAATGAGTGTTTTGTTTTCCGTGATACGGATTTGGTTCGATTCAATGTATACGCGCAGCTTCGCTCCGGCTTTGAGACCGGGAATTGATCCGCCGTCATAAACGACGTTGTAACCGCCATCGTCTTTCGCTTCAATGGCCGTTGAAAGTTGCGTAATGTTCAGGACTGCGACACACAACAACAGGGCTAGGAATTTAGTTCGCATTGTTTCCTCTTGGTGAATTTAGTCTTTGGGCCTGGTTTATTGTCTCGTTATATTAACGAATGCTTATCTGGATTGTTTGAGTGAGTGACGTAGGAGTGCCCGGCCTTATGGGCAGGTAAAGCTGTGGAGCTGTTTAGGACTGTGGGTTAGGTCAGGGCACTGGCGAAATTGGCTCTAGGGTTGCGTAGTGTTCGCTTGGTTTGGACGACCAATACACGGAAGTAGCAACGAGCGCGGAGAAGGAGGTACTTGCTCGGTCCATATGTGGATGCAATAATGCCCCATGATTATTGGCGACCGCCTCCGCGAAATGCGCGAGGAAAGGAAACTCTCCCAGGGCGACATCGAAAAGCGAACTGGCTTGCTTCGTTGTTATATTTCCCGTGTAGAGAATGGCCACACTGTCCCGGCTATTGAAACATTGGAAAAACTGGCGCGCGCACTTGAGGTTCCACTATATCAACTCTTCTACGAGGGCGAAGAGCCGCCAAAACTGCCTAACGTCTTGAAGCGTAAGGCGTCCGACGACACGGCTTGGCGAAGCACCGGAAAAGAGGCTCGTTATCTGAACAAGCTTCGTCACCTGCTGGCTAAGACGGAAGAGGTCGATCGCAAACTCCTTTTCCACATGGCCCAGAAAATGTCTAGTCGGTAGTTCTGCGCTACTGCTACGTACACCCAAGGTCTATTCTCCGGTTGATGCTGCGTTACCGGACATCTCTAACAATGTCGGCCCTGTCAAACTGTTTTTGTGCGAGCTTCTCCGTTCACTCCTAGGAGCACTCGTTTGCGATACTCTTTTGACTTCAGCGTTCGTAGATCTGGTGACCACACTCGTCGCCTCGTCCGTGTGGACATTCATGTGGACGACAATCGTCTGTTCATGAACCTGCACTGTCTAAGTAATTGAAAAAACTGGTGGACGTGACCGGGATCGAACCGGTGACCCCCTGCTTGCAAAGCAGGTGCTCTCCCAGCTGAGCTACACGCCCACACGGTGCGACCAATACACTCTTAGTAGTTTACAGCGAGTTCTTCCACTGGTCCAACTTCGAGTTTCGGTCCATTCGGTCCAATAACAGCTTTTTCGGACGAGAGTTCGAAGCCCAAACTGTAGTGCCCAAAAGCTGGACACCTCATTTAGGTAGAATCGGGACCTCCAAAAACAGGAGGCAACATGACCGGGAACCACGCGTAGATCGATCCCCTGAAGGGAAGTGGCAGATCTTGCAGGAAGATATCATGAACGGAAACGTCTCGGAGACGTGCTGGCGTCATGGGATCGCCGCTGGAAGGATGAAGCGGAACAGGGAGCAAAGGCAGCGCTTGGGGGGAGAAGTGCTGTCGCCGCGGAATCCGAGAAAGACCATCGCATCCGGCAGTTGGAACGAACGCTGGGACGAAAGGCCCTGGAGATCGAAATCCTAAAAAACGTCGTGCGGGAGTGAGCTGTGGTACGGTTACCTTGCTGGCCGCCTGCGCCTCATATGCCCGCACATCTTTGTGCTGAAGGGTGGAATGGGGACAAAACAAAGGAGGCAAGTAGCCGAGACGCTCTCACTCATCTCCCCAGATGAACCACGCATGATCATGGCGACCTGTGATAGTTCAGCCCATCCACGAGAGGCCCAGGTCATCCGGCATTTCAAAGCCCCCCGATCACGAGCACCGCAAGCCTTGGGAAGGTTACGCGAATCACGGAAAAGCAGGCAATCGCTCCAACGAATCGCAGTCGTCGGTGCCCAGGTTCGATGGCAAAGGCGAAGTATTTTCAATCATACTTTGACGTGTAAGCCAAGCACCACCAGCCTTACTTCTTATCGAGTTGAAACCCAATGGTTTTTGCTGGAACCGACGATCGATGCTAAGAGATCGAACGTTTGCCCATTGTCTTGGGTTACCGCGAGACTTTGGTAGTCATTGCGGTGACAGGCCGCGGGTTTGGCCTGGCTGCAACGGAAACATATTTCACACGCACTAACCAGCCAACCAGGATATAAGCACTCCAGGCCGCAGGGGCGATGGTACCTTGCGTGCATAATCGTACAAACACCTATCTGGAAGCAAAGCGGAGAAGCGTTTTGCGTCGGGTAACTCCGGAGCTAATTAAAAACAGATGAGCGAGATGAGTCTAATGATGCCCCGACAGCTTCGCCAGACGGGCATCCGAAAGAGTGTCCTGGCGGACCTGGCCCTAAAGATATTGTATTTGCAAGGGGAGATGTCGCTCGTGGAATTGGGCGATCAGATTTGTTTGGGTGCGGCAGTAGTGGACGAGATTTTTCGCTTTTTGCGTAAGGAGCAACTATGTGAAGTAAAGGGGATGTCGGTTGGCAGCCACTGGGTCGCAGCGACCAGGATGGGAAAGGAACGCGGCGCGGAATTGCTCTCACTAAATCAGTATGTCGGGCCGGCACCGGTGTCGCTGGTGGATTACAGTGCGCGAGTTGGAATGCAGAGCGTCAAAAAATGCAAAGTGGAACCTGTTGATATTGTGCGAGCAGTTCATCCGTTGGTGCTGGACCAAGATATTCTTTTAAGGCTGGGTAGCGCGGTCGTCTCGGGTACTTCAATTTTCCTGTATGGTCCTGCTGGAACCGGGAAGACAAGCCTAGCGACACGTATTCTGGAAATTTATAAGGACAACGTATGGATTCCACACGCAATTGAAGTCGATGGCCAAATTATTGCGCTTTACGACCCCATAGCACATAAAACCCCCTCTAATACTTCCGTTCAAGAATCGATGCACGAAGAGTCCGACAAGCGATGGGTATTGTGCCGGCGACCGTGCATCGTGGCTGGCGGTGAGTTGGCACTGGAGATGCTGGACTTGCAGTTCAACTCCGTTACCAGGTTTTACTCCGCACCTCTGCAGATGAAAGCAAACAATGGTTTGTTGCTTATCGATGATTTTGGGCGCCAGCGTATGCGCCCCGAGGAATTGCTGAATCGATGGATGACGCCACTGGATCGTGGAATTGACTTCTTGACGCTCTCAGGTGGACGGAAGTTTGAGCTTCCCTTTGATCTCTTCGTGGTCTTTGCAACGAATCTAGAGCCGTCCCAACTCGCCGATGATGCGTTCCTGCGGCGAATTCCCAACAAAATTCGCTTGTCCCACGCGCCGCGAGATCAGTTCCTGGAGATATTTCGATCAGAATGTCAGCAGCGGATGCTGCCATACGAACCGGAAGCGGCAAGCTATCTAGTGGACTTCATTACAGGTCACATGAAGCAGCCGCTCTGCCAGTGCCACGCGCGGGATTTGATCAATCAAATTACCTGGACAGCACAATACCAGGGATTGGAACCGCAGCTCACCCGGGAAGTGCTCACGGAAGCTTGCCGCGCTTATTTCTTATCGCCGCAGAAGTGAGCACTGATGGGCGATCCAGGGACGGAACTGCCAAGTAACCCACGACCTGGTCGTGCCAAACCTTCGTGGCCACCAATTGTACGGGCACTGAACTGTCTGACATCACAAAAGAGGCTATTTCGTTGACTGTCCGATTTTTTAATTCGAGACTTTGATCTTGCATAGACGCACACTGTATTTCGCTGCGACTTCACGTCAGCATGTTTTAGAACCAGCGATAAGCGGCCAACTCGCCCTCGGACCGCGCCGCGGCGTAACTCGAACGGCAGAACGTTGACCACTGTTTTTGCCAGGATCCTGTTTACCGCTTCGCGGGTTTCGGAAAGTTCACCTCCTTGTGATCCAAGATGCCAACCACGTGGCCTAGGTGGTTTAGTTGGGCCTGCCAGGATTCACGATTCGCGGCAGTCTCGGGAGCAAACGCAGCCACGTTGCGCGAGACGGAGCCAGATGAATCGCGGGAAGTGGACTGCGGAGCGAGAGCGCTCCGGGCGTTAACTTGATATCCAGGGCCCGTTGCCCGAACCCGGGCAGAGATCCTGGGTTTCTGTACCGCCGCGCGAGTCCCACGCGCCACAGATTATCGATTTGAAGCTGAGGTAACCGGCACCTCCGCTAGCAAGGATCACGATTAACAGGCGTATAACGGGCATCATCGAGCCACGGTGAGGTTGGCGCGAGCGTACCAATGATTGACGATTAAACTCAATGCCTGCCATTAAACCTTCGCATATTCCTCAGATGTAGATCTCCACAAAAAATTCAACGGACTACTACATTCGTTGGATAGCGAACCATCAGAATCACGGCCACATCTTGAACCACGATATTTCCCCGGAGCCAGTATCAGTAGTAGGGGTGTGCGCCCGACAAAAACGCCATCAATAAGTCTGACCAGCAGACCGAACTGAGCAACAATTTGCCGGCATTTCGTCCAGCACGCCGTTCGAGGTTTCGCCGATTCAACGCGGCCGAAGTTGAAGCGGAGACTACCGTAGAGTTTGGCGACAGGTTGGGATGAACTGCAGCCTGGGATTGAGGGGAATTCGGTTGAGTAAGGCCGACCTCGGCTACGGAGTTCGCGCCGGCCATTTCTGCTGCACCCTGACCATAGACTTGGCAACGATGAGAGAGGCACAACGACAGAATGAAAAGGCAGAACTTTAGCTAGTTTCTATGAAACCGTTGTCTATTCTCATGGGTTCACTTTCCGGTGAGAGTTCAAAGGCACAAGCGTGTCTTCCTGAAAGCAGGCTTGGTTCCAACCCGGGAGGGATAATGATTACGAATGGAATATACGAACATGTCGAGGTAAGTCCGTAGCGACCGCGCGGTTCGCTCCGTGGGGGACCGGAGGATCGAAATGTCGAAACACGCAGAATACGGTGTATCCAAAAGGTGACAGCTTAATTCGATAAGCCCTCTCATTCCCAGCAATCGTGGCTGGTTTGCGGATGGAAGCTCGTTGGTACAATTCGTGCTGTCATGGGACTGCCCCGGACACTCAGTGTCTCGGCGTACTGGAGCTGGAATTCCCGTTGCTTTTTCGCACTCAACCCTCTTCGTTCGGAATATTTGGGTCAAGGCTATCGGAAGCCCCGAAAATAGGACTAGGGGCGGTCTTCCGGCCGGCACCTCGAGTACGCGCGCCCAGATTTCTGGTGCAGCGTGAACGATTAGGTCTGGCCTGGTGGGAATCGCTCAAAGCGCTATATAAAACTCCTCGCTTAAGAAGAGGCAAGACTTACAGCCTGATTCTACGGGACGTTCATCTGGGAGCGTATCGCCCCTATAGCAAATTCCAGACACTTTCGCTGGTCGCGCACGTGGCGCTTATTTTGGCTCTCATGTATGTCCCGGTTGCGAGTCGAGCCAGGGAGGTCGGTATCCAGGACGTGCCGGGGAATGCCGAGAAAATTTATTACCGGTTGACGGTAATAAACCCGGCGCAGAAGTTACCGCGCATCGCTCCGGTGGGAGTAGGCGCGCAACCAGGAAAAGGCGATTTGGTACAACGTGTACCTGCGTTGGGCAGCACGGTTCGGCAGCATAATTTGACGGTTGTTTCAAGGCCGCTACGGCCGGACAACACGCGCCAAACAATTTTTCAGCCCATTGCTCCGCCGAATCTGCGAATTATTACAGAATTGAAACTTCCGAACATTGTAGAGGCGCGGCCGGTCATTGTTCCTAAGCCCAAGGTCGCATTAAACGCCAAAGAGTCCAAACCGAATGTACCTAACAAGCGAACTCTGATTGCTCCCGCGCCGTCGCTGGCGGCCACGAATATCACGCTCACGGACTTGCCGAATCCGACGAACGCGCAGCCTAAGTTGCCAGTGCCCCCGCCGTCTCCGTCGGCCCCGGCTCCAACGCCAACAACAGAGAACGCGGAGGTTGGGGCTAATAGTGCCGCCGGTCTCGAATCTCAAACCCAAAATCACGGAAGCGGCCTGGTAGTGATCAGCACCGATCCGGGAAAAGCGTCCGATATGGTCGCTCTGCCGACTGGAAACCGTTGGGCCGATTTTTCCATTTCACCTGCGGGCAGCATGCCGGGTTCTCCCGGGGGTACCTCTCAATATACCCCTTCAGTCGGCACTGGGGGAGGAGCGGGAGGAGACAGTAGTACGGGCATCGGCAAAGGCGAAAGCGGTGGCGGAGGTGGGAGTTCCGGCGAACCGGGAAGTTTGAGCGTCAGCGGAACCGGAGGCGGCGCAGCCGCTGGCACCCTGGGGCCAGGGGTACCGCTCAGCATGGTGTATCCGGTGGTCGCTAATCTGCTTCCGCGGAAAAACTCGCTGGTTGTTTCTGCCGGTCCCCTAGGTGGTGGTGGGCTTAACGTTTATGGTGCACTAAGGTGCGGCAAAATCTACACAGTGTTCTTGCAAATGCCCGGCAAAGCCTGGACCTTGCAGTATTGCCTCTCCGGAGATAGTCGAGAAAAGCGTCCGTCGCAGACCAGCACCGCGATTGTCCATATGGAACAAGGAATTACACCACCGGACGCCGAATCGCGGTTTGATTTCAAGCGCTTACCGCTACCCGAGGACAAAATTCACAAACTGATCGTGCTTAAAGGGTCTCTTCGCGAAGACGGCGTTGTGGAAAACTTGCAAGTCCATCAAGGGTTGTTACCGATCATGGACGAAGCGGCTAGACTGGCATTCAGTCAATGGAAGTTCAAGCCAGCAACGCGAGGTGGTAAAGCCATCCCGGTTGACATACTAGTTGGAATACCCTCCGACTAAGCACCACTCTAGACTTCGAAATAGATGAGGGAAATAATGACTTACCGTTATGAACCCATTGATCCAATGCCAGTACTGATAGTACAGAACCTGTGGGAAATTATTTTTCCAGAAGTTGAAGTTTAAGGTTGGACTTCTCAGTAATTATGTTATGGTGTCTCCCCGCTGAGTCCCTCAGCGACAATCTTTTAATAAACATAATAAAGACTGTAAGTCTCGCGCCAGTCCAATGTTCGAAAAAAACCCACAGAGTAGGTCTAAATTCTCCTTTGGCGTAGAGCTTTATATTCGGGAGTTTGCATGTCGAGTGGACAGATTGTAAGAGTTTGTTTTTTAACTCAAGATACAGGTTTGGCAGACGCGGTAGCGCGTGCGTTGGGGGATCGTTTTGAAACACGCGCAAGCAGCGAATTGCGGTTAGATTTGCTGAACGAAAAACTGGCGTGGTCGCACGTTTTATTAATTGACCTGAGGTCTAACGTATCGCAGGACTTTGACGAAGTAGTATTGCGGCTAATGAGTCAGCTCAATGGGTTACCGAGTCATCCCCCGATGGTTGTGCTCTGCGACGAAGAGCATCGTGGTCCCTTTTTGCGCGCCGTAGAATACGGCGCCGACGACAGCATTACCAATCCTCCCAATATAAGCGAACTCCGCATAATCCTCCGGCGTGTATATAAACTTTACGCGTCGGAACAGGAACTTCAGAGACTCCGTGGCGCCGCATCGGACGGCAGACTGCATGAACTTATCGGTAATTCAGTGCCGATGCAGGAACTTTTCGCGATGGCACGGAAAATTGCGACCTGCGATGTAAGTGTGCTGATAACTGGCGAGACTGGGACCGGCAAGGAATTGCTGGCCCGCGCGATCCACCAGCTCAGTGCGCGAAACAACGGTCCGCTAGTAGCGTTTTCCTGCGCCAATTTGCCGGAAACGCTGGTAGAAGACGAATTATTCGGGCATGAAAAAGGGGCCTTCACAGGCGCTATCACGAGCAGGTGCGGTCGTCTGGAGGTTGCGGATCAAGGAACGTTGTTTCTGGACGAGATCGGGGATTTAGGACTAGGGCTACAACCGAAGCTGTTGCGAGTCTTGCAGGAGAGGCGGTTCGAGCGCCTGGGAGGTAACAAGACCGTTAATGTAGATATACGGTTGGTATGTGCAACGCACCGCAACCTCGGTGAAATGGTTCAGCAAGGCAAGTTCCGGGATGATTTGTATTACCGCTTGAACGTAGTTCAGATGCACCTTCCACCGCTTCGCGAACGACGTGACGATATTCCGCTGCTGGCACAAAAATTTCTTGAAAAGGCTGCGCAGCAGTTTCAGAAATATACTCGGAACTTTTCGCCGACGGCTTTAAATGCACTAGAAGATTATCACTGGCCGGGAAATGTTCGCGAACTTGAAAACGTGGTACAGCACGGCGTCGCTATTTCCGACACTGAATGCGTGGATATTTGTCACTTGCCAGAATCTATGCGGACTGTCCGCGACAAAACAAGCTTGTGTACACATGTCGAGATCCTGCCGATCAGTCATTCTTATGAAGAGGAAGTTCGGCGATTCAAGCGAGCATTGATAGTGCAGACGCTACAGCAATGTGGTTGGCGTAAGTCCGAGTGTGCGCGCACGTTGGGGGTGGCTCGGGGCTACCTGCACCGTTTAATCAATCAACTTGGAATTCAGGACCGAGAAATCAACCTTCCGGGGCAAAATTCTGACGATAAGTTGGCGACCGGGTCGGTGATGTGAGAGCTAGTTAGCGGCAAGAATGGGCAGTATACCTAGTGGTTTCTGTTTCGATGGAAGACGGGCCGGATAAATCTCGTGCGGAAAATTTTGGCGCGCCGTTGCTGGTCGGAACGCAGAACAGTGACGGCGGCTGGGGTTTTCATCCGAGCGCGGGCAGCCGTGTCGAACCGACTTGTTGGGTACTCAAAGCTCTTACAGCACTGGAATCTCGAAATGGTTTGACAGGGCAGGCTGTCGATCGCGGCTTGAATTTTCTCATGGCCGCTCAGCTTCCGGACGGATCGTGGCCGAGTACACCGGAAATGAAGACGGGCTGCTGGGTAACATCGCTTGCATGCTGGGTTCTACGGGACGCGCACAGCGAAAAATATCAAATTGCGATTGGCAACGGTTTACGCTGGATATGCCGTGATTGGCCAAAGGACAGCAGCCCGTGGCGCAGACGGCTGCGGAGTTTCTCTCGAAAAAATCAGCACTTCAAATTTGCCGATGGTGCCCGCGGTTGGGGTTGGACGCCGAGAACAAGCAGCTGGGTGGAACCCACGGCTTTAGCTCTGCTTGCGCTGGAAGGCCAGCAAGATTCGGTGCTCCCGAGCTCTGCACAGAAGCGTCGGAAACTGGGCGAAGCGCTGCTTTACGATCGCATGTGCGTGGGAGGCGGTTGGAACTGCGGAAATCCCTGGGTGTATGGCGTTCCAGATGATCCGTTGGTAGTTCCTACGAGTTGGGCTTTGTTAGCTTTGAGGGCGCATCCGGAGCAACGCGAAAGCTTAGACAGCTTGGCCTGGCTGGAGAGAAGTTTCGGCGACATTAAGGCACCGGGCTCGTTGGCACTGGCGACGATTTGCTTGGAGTCTTACGGACGTGAGCGACCGGGTAACGCTAGTTTAAGTGAATATGACGTAGAGAACGAATCCACGCGGAATACACAAGTAGCGGCTTGGAGGGCGTTGGCCGTAAGTGACACCCGACGATGGCTCAGTGCACGCGCCGGGGCCGAGGTTCATGATTGATAAAGACCAAGCGTAACCGCGAACTTACTCCGTCCTTCCAGCGACCTAACTCTCGCGTGGCGATCCGCCGGGCCGTGAGTTATCAGCAAGAGCTGGGTGCGCTGATCCAGGAAACTCTCCTGGACTTTAAGTTGCCAGTAAAAGGCAAAACGGTTCTATTGAAGCCAAACCTGGTTGGCCAAGATCCGCTCGGGGTAGTAAATACACATCCTGCAGTGATCGCCGCCGCTCGCGAAGCGTTTCTGCGGCTGGGTGCGTCCCGCGTTTTGGTCGGTGATGGCCCGGCGATGGATCGGGACACGGAAGCGGTATTGGAATCGGTGCGTCTTAGGGAATCCTTGGGGCCACTCGCGAACGTCTTCGTGGACTTAAATATTGACGACGTGGAGCGGGTGAGTCTTCCAACCTATGCATCTCGATTGAAGGAGCTGTATTTTCCGAAGACGGTTTTAGGGGTCGATTTGGTGGTTTCCATGCCAAAGCTGAAGACGCACCACTGGGCGGGCGTGACCCTGTCACTGAAAAACATGTTCGGTGTTGTGCCTGGCAGCTGCTACGGATGGCCCAAAAATGTGCTGCATTGGGCGGGAATCGACCGGGCGATTCTGGATATAAATGCTGCCGTACGGCCAGACTTTGCGATTGTCGACGGGATTGTCGGGATGGAAGGCAATGGTCCCATACAGGGGACGCCCAAAGCCTGCGGGGTGTTGATTTTTGGTGACGATCCGGTCGCGGTGGACGCCACCTGTTGCCGGACGATGGGTTTGGCTCCCGAGAAGGTGAAGTATCTCGCCAACGCGGGCACTATGCTGGGCCACATTAAAGTTCATAACATTCAACAAGTTGGAGAAGCAATAGCGGCAGTTCGATCGCCGTTCGCGGTACTGCGAGAGTTTGAGCATTTGCGGCCAGCAGCCTGAAGCGTTTGGAAACCGAACTGCCTGCTTATTCCTAGACTTACTTCCTCAATAGCTGGATGTACCCAAATGATGACACGCGGGAGTAGCACGCAACATCGTTCAAAATCTTGGAAGCCATCAAGGGGCGCAGAGCTGGTGGAAATGGCTTTGATACTGCCACTCTTGCTGATTCTTCTTATAGGGCTTTTTTGGGCCGGGCGCGCATGCCACATCTACGAGACGATAACTCGCGCGGCTCGCGAAGGAGCACGGGTGGCAATCGCTCCCTCCTGTGGCACTTGTGGCAACTCTTTTCCGACCTCGTCTGACGGGGCAGTGCAGGCTGCGGTCAACAATGTCCTGAGTTCCAGTAACATCACCGCTATAGTGAATGTCCAGCAGCATCAGACGCTGAACTTGGATCCAGTCAACTCAGACGCCCAATGGACAGTCATCAAGATCACAAGCCCGTTTCAGTTCAATTTGCCCTTTACGACTATAGGGACAGTCAATATCTCCACGCAGGTGCAGATGCTAGAGGAGCAATGACGCGAGGAGAATTTTGCGGTGGATTCTTGCGCCCGCGGAGGCGCTACTTGGGAGGATCACGCTCCACGGCGGGATCTCAACTCCTGGAGTTTGCGTTGGCTTTACCTTTTCTGCTGGTGATGGTAGTGGGAATTATAGATTTCGGACAAGCCTACAATCTGAAACAAAAACTTAACGATGCGGCGCGGGAGGGCGCGCGTTTCGCCGTGCAATTATCTTGCTCGGATTGTACGCAAACAGCGCCAGCGACAACCCAAGCTCTTGAAAACTCCATCGTCAGCTACCTAACAACTGCTGGGGTGGATATTTGCGGCCTGACGGGAACAACTGCTCCGACAATTGGGCCGCAGCCGTACGCCTCATGGACGTTCACGTCGCCTCAGGCATGCACTGGAACGTCGGCAAATTTCACGATCGAAATCGACCGCGGCAATACGTTTGTGAATAGCAGCGGCGCGATAGTTCCCTCCACCCAGATTATTCTGAATTCTCCTTACGCGTGGACTTTCAATCGCATCGTCGGGCTGCTTCCGGGCACGGGTACCTATCAAGCGGTCTCGAGTATATCGAGCAGTGCCGTGATGCAAAATTAGCGGTGGATGGTGCGCCGAGTGTGCAACCTTGATCAACGGGTTATGACGCAACGGGGACAATACCAACGTGGAAACACACTGCTGATGGTGGCAGCGTCTATGACAGTGATATTGGGACTCGCGGCGCTGGGAATCGACTTGATTTCTTTCTATGCCGCTCGCAGTGAGGCGCAACGAAGCGCGGATGCCGCAGCATTGGCGGGAGCAACATTTTGGTCAAGGTCAGGCTGTACTTCCAGCAGTTCTGGATGCTCCGGGTTTCAAACCGGAGCAATGAACGAGGCTGTTGATGTTGGAAATCAGAATTTGATCGGCGGCGTTAGTCCCAACATCCAGTCGGGTGACTTTTCCTGGAACTACTCCCCTGCATCGAATCCACGGATAAGCGTTACCGTGCAAAGAACGGCGGCTCGCGGAAACGCTTTGCCGACGTATTTTGCCAAGATCCTGGGATTTTCCTCAGTCGACGTATCAGCCACGGCCACTGCTGAAGCCTATAATCCTGGCGCGACCGGCCCCACAGTTGGAAATTTGTGCGTCAAGCCGTGGCTTCTTCCCGACACTATTGCAAATGCAAGCGTGTTGGGCACGCCGTTAACGATCGACCCTGCTGGAGGGCTGGGGGAGATTCCGGTCATCTTGCCTTCGGGCACCGTTTCCCCTGAATGCCCCACTTGTTCGTCAGCAAATGATGATCCTTACAAGCAGAGTATCCAGTGTTGCAACACTCGGAAAATTACCTGTGGATCGGTTACCCTGCCAGTGGCCGGCGGCACGTTGAAACAAGATACCAAGGACGGAGTGAAGTGTCTCATCCACAAAACTGACGGTTTGGGACAAGACGCTGTAACGGGGAATTCCCCTTTTACGATAACCGGCGGAAGTGGAAATCCTAACCCCGCCTTGAGGGGACAAACCATCACCTCCAGCGATTCCCTGGTGACAGTACCTGTTTACAGTGCTTCAAGTTTGAGTTTGATTCCCTGTTCCGGCAAGGACAAGGGTGATGGTGACGGTGGCGGAGGAGCGAGCTGCTCGGTGACAGCTAACATCACGGGGTTCATGCAGCTCTTCGTTACGGACGTCGATAGCGGTACGGGTAGTGTACAAGCTACGCCTATCAATATTTCGTCGTGTGGTGGTAACAATACAGTGATAACGGGCGGTGGCCTGTCCCCGGTCGCGGTTCGACTTGTGCTCTGAGCACCTTATTTTAATGCCATGGATGAAGCAGAACTAGCGATACACGGCGGACCGGGAGCAGAAGGGTTGCTCTCGCCAATGGAGCATGATGTACGCGTGCGATCCGGCGTGGCGCACTCCGGCGGGCGAGTTGCGACGTCACCCTTCGTGTGGCTGCTACAGCGCATATTTTCGTTTCCGGTCATGCTCGGGACTGCTTTAAGTGGGGCGGCGTTTTACACCGGACTGGCTTTCTATGTAGACCCCGACCTTTGGTGGCATCTTCGCGTTGGCGAGAACATTCTTGCGACGCATCACTTACCAACGAGTGATCCATATTCTTTCACGGTTTCTGGCGCTCCATGGATGGCGTATGAGTGGCTGGGTGAGACATTTGTTGCCGCGATGGCTCGTCTGGGAGGTGTACCCGCTTTGGACCTTCTACTGATCGCGCTTAGCAGCGCGATTCTCGTTGGACTTTATGTATTCGCGACATGGCGTACAGGTAATTCCAAAGCGGCTTTTATTGCTACCGTCATTTTGTTTCCTATTGCCAACGGATCTTTTACGCTGCGGCCGCAGATGCTTGGTTATCTTTTCTTGATTTTGACGCTGATTGCACTGGAGGCTGCGCGCCGCAAAGTTTTCTGGCCTCTGTGGCTGCTTCCACCGGTATTTTTTCTGTGGGTCAACATGCATGGATCTTTTATTGTCGGGTTGGGTGTGATTTTTGTTTACTGGGGGTGCGGGCTGAAGAATTTTCGCTTGGGAGGTATTCACGGCGAAGCCTGGCAGCCCGCGGAACGGCTGCGTCTGGAGATGGTTTTTCTACTTTGCCTGGCGGTACTGCCCCTTACGCCGTATGGCACGCGGCTCGCGGCCTATCCTTTTGATATGGCTTTTTCCCAGCCTATGAATGTTTCCAGCATAGCGGAATGGCAGCCTATGCCGTTCAACTTGCCGGGCGGAAAGATATTTTTGGGATTGCTGCTGGCATTCTTTCTTATACAGATGGCTTTGCCTTTTCTTTGGCGGCTTGAAGAAGTGGTCTTGTATGTGAGCGGAACGGTTTTAGCTGCGCTTCACGTGCGGTTCGTCTTACTGTTCGTGCCTTTTTGTATTCCTATCCTTGCGACGATCCTGGCTCGCTGGGTTCCGGGCTATCAACGAGCGAAGGATAAGTACGTCCTCAACGCTCTGCTGATGACCGCGATGGCGGTAGGATTCGTGCATTACTTCCCTTCGCGGGACAAACTGAATACCCGTGTGGAAGAACGCTTTCCGGTCCAAGCGCTCGAATATATGAGGCAACATTCTGTTCCAGGGCCGATGTTGAATACCTACGCTTTCGGGGGCTATCTCGTGTGGGCGGGGCAAAAGGTTTTTATCGACGGGCGGGGCGACCTCTATGAAAGGGGCGGCGTGCTGTCTGACTACATGCATATCAGCAGATTGAAGCCGGGTACTCTGGCGGTCGTTAAGAGCTACGGAGTGCGATCCTGCCTTCTAGAGCGAGATGAGCCTCTGGCGACGCTGCTTTCTTCGGTTCCGGGATGGAAGCGTGTTTACGCGGATAAGTTAAGCGCGCTATTCGTACGCGAAGAATATTCAGGCCCGTAATTCGTAATGAAAAATCGCGCGCACCTCAATGTGCTGCCGTGGATCGGTCTTGCCGTCCTGCTGATCTTGTTCTTGACGATAGTGGTGCGCTTAAAGCCGGTGAACTTTTTTGGTTCTTTCAGTGATGACGCACTTTATTTCAGTTCTGCGCGAACGCTTGCTGAAGGTCAGGGGTACGTGCTTCCCAGCATCCCAGGC
>JGI12635J15846_10002337_pt1 | contig 16600 bp, 13 predicted proteins | sample BlaSpr_A8_OM2_M2_FD_15846 | JGI IMG/M metagenome (IMG submission 15846) | reverse complement strand
AGTATGCGCACGAGAAGCACGTCATCCACCGCGACCTCAAACCCTCGAACATTTTCGTCACCGAATCGGGCCAGGTGCGTTTGCTCGATTTCGGGGTCGCGAAGCTTTTGGAGCAGGAAGCGGATCAAACCCAGATATCGCGTATTTACGGCCAGGCGCTCACGCCCGATTACGCGAGTCCGGAGTTGTTGAGGGGCGAGCCCGTCGATCCACGGAGCGATGTGTATTCGCTCGGCATATTGTTATACGAATTGCTGACCGGCACTCGGCCGTATTGGCTGAGCTCGCGAGCCTCCCTTGCCGGGCTGAGAGACGCGGTTGCCTCGGCCGATGTGAAAAGGCCGAGCGCGCAGCTCACACCGGAAGCGAGCGCGGCACGCGCCGCGACCCAGGAGCAGCTGTCGCGCAAGTTACGGGGTGACCTGGACGCGCTGGTGCTCAAGGCCTTGGCCAAGGAGTCCTCTGAACGATACGACAGTGCCGCGAGCATGGCGCAGGATCTGCAGCGCTATCTGCACGAGCAACCCGTCAAGGCGCGGTTGGCTCCGGTTTCCTATCGAGTCGGCAAGTTTCTGCGAAGAAACCGCGCGACGGCCTGGCTGGTCGCGATGTCGATCGTCGCCGTCTGCGGGGCGGTGGCAGTGGATCGCCTGATCTTGCCGCGGCGTGCCGATGACTCCGCACCACCGGCGGCGTTCAAACCGCCGGTCCACTCGGTAGCCGTGCTGCCCTTCACCAACCTGAGCGGGGACCCAACGCAGGATTACTTCTCGGATGGAGTGTCCGAGGAGTTGATCAACGCGCTCTCGCACGTCGAGGCGCTGCAGGTATCCGCGCGCACCTCCTCGTTCTCATTCAAGGGCAAGAATGTCGATATCCCGCTCATTGCCCGCAAGCTGAACGTCGCTGCAATCCTCGAGGGCAGTATCCGTCGGTCCGGGAACACGGTGCGGATCACGGCTCAATTGGTCAACACGGTCAATGGCTACCACATATGGTCGCAGAGCTACGACCGGGATGTCCGGGACATCTTGACGCTGCAGACCGACATCGCTACGACGGTCGCTCAGGAGCTGCAAGTAAAGCTGCTCGGCGACGAGGCGGCAAAAATCGAGGTGGGCAGCACACGCAATCCGGACGCTTATGACGCTTATCTTCGCGGTCTACAGATCGAAGTCACCGCCCAAGACCTCGCCTCCAATCGCCTGGCGCTCGCGGCTTTCGATCAAGCCATTTCACTCGATCCGAACTTTGCTGCCGCCTATACGCATCGGGTTCGTGCGCTGCGTGGCGTGGCAAACTTCACCACCGACCCGGGGGAGGTCCGTGATCTGTATGCGATGGCTCGCGAAGCGGCCGAGCGGGCCGTGATGCTCGCACCCGACGATGCAGACGCACATATGGCGCTCGGTTGGCAGGTGCTGGTCCTTGGATACCTCGACTTCGCCGCTGCGGAACGAGAAGTCGATCGCGCCATGGCGCTCGCTCCCGGCAGCGCGGCCGTTCTGGACAGCTATGCGGGTTTCGAGGGCATCGTGGGTCACCATGATGTGGCGTTGGCGGCAATGCGGCACGCAATCAAGTTGGATCCCCAAAATCCTCGCTACCGGGAGCACCTTCTGCAGAATCTCATTTGGGCGAGGCGATTCGATGACGTGCAGGCCGCGGTTCAAGATGCCAAGGCCCTGCACGCCGAGGGCTACTATGCGGGGATCTACAGCGCGACCAGCTATCTCGCACTTGGCCGTCCGGAACTTGCATCGAAGATATGTGAATCGCCGGCGACGCCGCTTGACGGCGGGGAACGGCACTTTTGTCTGGCACTCGCCTATCACGCGCTCGGCAAGATCAAGCCCGCCGCAACCGAGCTCGAAAAATTCAAGGCGCTGAACGGCGATCTCAGCGCCGTCAGTTATGCTGCCGTCTACGCCCAATGGGGCGATCCGGACGCGGCGCTCGAGTGGCTCGCCACGGGTGAGCGCCTGCGCAGGGCGAGCTTGGTGGGCATCAAGGTCGACTGGATGTTCGATCCCATCCGCAATCACCCGCAATTCCGGGCGCTCGAGCAACGGTTGAATTTTCCGCCGTAGTAGCTCCCGGAAATCCATTCATACTGGCGAAGCTGAGGTTTCCGGAGTAGCGTACCTGGCGTTGCAACTGTCGAACCGAGGAAAGCAATCTGCAGCCTGCAGCAATATCAAGGAGACTCGTGATGAGCGATTCGGACATCAGGAAGACAGCTGAGCTGAAGGGGAAGGCCGAAAAAGAGCTGAGCCAGCTCCTGGAAAAGCTAAACGCCGGAACGGCCGACCGGAACAAACTGGATTCCGGACTCAGGAAGGTGAAAAAGATAGTCAGGGCGATGCCTCCGCACAAACATTGATGGCGAAGGTCGATCCGAAGCGCTTGCGTTCATGCAAGGCGCCCTCACTCTAAGAAGCGCCCGTTGCCAGTCGGCATATTGGGACAACGCCGAACTGCGGCTCGTCAACTACCTCACGCGGGGAGAGTACGCCGCCAATCCCATCGTCTTGGAGATCATCCGCTTCTTCTTCTCTCCAAGAACGATCCGGGAGGCATTGCTCGAATTCGACACTTATTCCCCGAAGAGCGTAGGGGAGGCGATCCTGAAGCTGATCGACGCTCAGCTGCTCCTGGAATGCGACTCTCCCGAGGCGGCTCGCGATGATCTGCTCGATTCGCTGTGGAAGCCCTGGCTGCCGCACGGCGGATATCACTTTCTGACGAAAGATGCTTCCTACGCGGGAGACGACTGGACTCTGGAGCAAAAGATGCAGGCGATCGCGGGCGCTCCGCAACCGCCGCTATTCAAGAAGATCGACGGCGCCAAATCGATGTCACTGCCGCTCCATGAAAAGGAGGCAGACAGCTTTTTCAAGACGCTGCACGCCCGCAGGACCTGGCGAATATTCTCGCAACAGCCGGTCTCGCTCGAGAACGTCTCGAAGCTGCTTCAAACGACTTGGGGCGTGCAAGGGTACATCGAGTCGCCGGGCTTCGGGCCGCTGGCGCTCAAGACGAGCCCCTCCGGCGGCGCAAGGCATCCCGTAGAAGTATATTTGATGGCGCTCAGAGTGGACGGCCTGGATGCGGGGCTCTACCACTATGACGTGAGGGAGCATGCGCTCGAGCTGATCTCTTCCGGAGCCACCCCGGAAGTGGCGCGCGATTATTGCGCAGATCAGCCCCATGTCGCGGATGCCGCCGCACTTTTCATCATGACCGGCGTGTTTGCGCGGAGCATGTGGAAATACCGGCATGCTCGAGCCTATCGAGTGGTGCTCTTGGACGCGGGTCATCTCGGACAGACCTTTTGTCTGACGGCAACCCGCATGGGGCTTGCTCCCTTCAGTACCGCGGCCCTGAAAGACACTCTGATCGAGCGGGACCTCGGGATCGACGGCATATCGGAATCGGTGCTCTACGTCACGGGCATCGGCATGCCGGCGGAACAGTGACTCGCGGGTCGTCTCGGATGAGCCGGCTATTTTAAGTCACTCAACCGGCGTCGTCCCAGCTCCACTTGTCGCTCGAGCTCGAGCAAAGCGGCATCGCCCGGGACGACGTGCCCTTGCGCCGCGGCCAGCAGCGCCTCGTATCGCGGCAGCGTATTCTCGAGGCGACCTTGAGCCTCATCGATCTGAATCAGTTCGGCAGCGCTTCGCAGCGCGGGCGCGGCTGCCGCTCCGTCGAGCGTCTGGGCGAGCGCTATTGCTCGGTTAAAATGCGCAATGGACGGCGAATAGTCGTGCATTCGAGCATACGATCGACCGACGAGATAATGTAACTCGGCTGCAATGCGGGGCTGAGCGGCGAAGCGCGCGTCGATTTCGTCGCCGGCGCGCGTCAGGGCCTCGGGCGCCGTACCCCTGCTCAATACCTCGCCGGTGAGAAATTCAGCGGCTGCTTCGGCCTCTGCTGCCGCGGCACGGCTGCTCTGCTCGGCGCGGCGCGCCTTGAAGTAAAGGCCGGTGCTGATCGCGAGTCCGACGGCGAGCGCCGCCACGCCAAAGGCAACGCCCGCGTAGCGTGCGCGGGCTTGTTCGAGTCTGCGGAGCGACTTTTCCGCTCTCGCTTGCGCTTCCCGTTGGATCTCGAGTTGGCGGCGCCGCTCGTCGAGAGTCCGAAGCCGTTGGGCCAAGACCTCCGCGTCCGCGAGGCGCAGGGTGACATTGCTCTCAGCAACGAGGGCAAGGTCCTCGCGCAGCAATTCATCGTCGATATGGTCTCTCCAGCCGGGTGGCAGGGCCTTGTGAAAGTCGCCCGTGAGGATTTGGTACAGGATGACGCCGAGCGCGTAGTTGTCGGATTTCACCGTGAACGGGGCACCTTCAAGAGTCTCGGGCGCCCGGTAGGGCAATGTCGTCGGAGTGTGTCCGGACGGGGCGATGGTCTTGGTGAAGCCGAGGCGCGTGATGCCGAGGCGATCGACGTGACCCGCATCCAACACGACGGCGCTGGCAAAGCCACCGAGCGCAATGTCCACGGGTTGGCCCGCAACGGGTTTCACGAAGACAGTCGACGGCCTCACGTCCTTGTGCAGCATTCCCACCGAGTGCACCGCGGCGAGAGCCGTCGCGACTTTCGCGACGACTTCGATCCGTTCCGCGAGCGGGATGCTCGCCAGGCCGCCGCGGCTCTTGGCCCAATCGATGAGACTCCCGCCGCCGATGTGCTCCGCCTCGGTGAAGTAAGGCATCTGTTCCAGATTCCAATCGAGCAATCGAACGATCCGGCCGCCGGCGCCGAGCGAGTCGTTGAGAACCCGAAAAGCCGTGATCTCACGCTTGAGGGCACCCAGTGATGTCTCATCAAGGGCGAACTTGAACACCCGTTCTTCGTGAGTCTTATCATGGCGCGCGCGCCACGCTTCGCCGTACCCGCCGGTGCCGAGCCGCTCGACCAAGCTCCAGAGCGGCCGGTCCGGTGGGTGGTCTCCCGGGTGAAGGTCCAGTGGCGTGGTCTGCGGCGCCGCGGCCAATTCCACCTGGACCGGCGCTATGAACCGGTAGCCGAAACCATAGGCGGTTTTTATGACATCTTGATCCCGGTCTCCGAGCGCATCGCGGAGCCGACCGATGCATTTCGTCAATACGGTTTCGGTGAGGATGCGGCCGGGCCATACGCCCGCGAGCAACTCGTCCTTGGTGCAGACCTCGCCGGCGCGCTCCAGCAGATAGATCAGGACTTCGAGGGGTTTGCGTTCGAGCTCGGCGTCGGCTCCATTGACGAGCAACTCCAGTGTCCGTTCATCGAGAACGGCGCCGGCAAAGTGCCAGCGCCGGCGGCCTCTGTCCGCCTTCACTCCCGGTGCCGCGCTCGTCTTGTCTCCCATCACGCCCGCCCGCTGAGCCGCTCCGCCGTCACCATCGCAAGAAATCCGCCGGCGCAATAATTCAGCAATCGCAACCGTACGGCATCGAGGTCCTTCGCATGACAGAGTCCTGCGGAGAGCCGATCGACGCGCTCGGTCTCCGACAGCGCCAGCATCATCGACCCCGCGAGAAAGTTGTAAGCCCAGAACAGATCCCGTTTCGGAATTCCCGGCAGCGCCTCCTGCAGGATGTCGATGAGCTCGTGCACATTCGGGTCGAAGAATCGGTGGATGATCTCGCTGCCCCAAGGCGTGTTGTCGATCTGCGCGACCAGCGCGAAATAGCTCTTCCAGCCGCGATCGCCTTTCTGGGACAGATCGATCATCGGATTGATGAAGGCGGCGATTGCTCCCTCGACCGTCACGTGCGCTCGGTTCGCCACATACGCTCGCAGCGAGTCGTGCCGTGCGCCGATCAACACGCGCGCACGGCGCTCGAACACGGCGTCGAACAGGCCGGACTTGTTCTTGAAGTGATAGTAGATGAGTGCGTCGTCGACGCCGGCGCTCGATGCGACTTGCCGCGTGGTCACGCCGTAGAAACCTCGCTCCGCGAACAGCGCCTCGGCGGCGTCCAGGAGTCTCCCTCGTGCCTTGACGCCGCCCTCGGATCGGCTCGGACGCCCGCGCCGTTGCGGTTTCTTCTTTTCCATCGCGTAGACCATGCCTACCGGGATGGGCGCTGTCAATTTAGCGAACGCCGAATTTAGGGGGTTGAGATTCGGTTGCCCGGCGAGTTCTACGAGGGGCCCATTCGTGACATATTCTCGGCACGCGTTGGCGTAAAACAACATGGGAAGGAACTCCCTGCGGTGCCATGTGTCTGACGAAACCCGCTTATATAGGCCTGTTTCATCCACACCGCGAGTTCGGGGTCCAAAAGCGTCGCAAACCCGTCGCGCCCGTCCGGCGCAATGCTCGGTTTCTTGACAACCTCCAAGGCTTGGCCTAATTTCGGCGCACGCTGAATTGAAAGAAAGAGAATCGGCCACACGGCACGGTTCCTGGAAGGCACCTTGTCCTTGGGGGTTATATGGCTTGTTCACGTTTTCCGTACGCGCTCCTCGGCGCAGCCGCGCTGTCCCTTTGCACCACCGTCGCGGTGGCCCAATCCACCGCTCAGAGTTCCAATGGGAACTCCGGCCAGCAATCCGGCGCGGCCTCACCCGATGTCGCGTTGACGGAGATCATCGTCACCGCGACCCGGCGCTCGGAGTCGATCCAGAACGTGCCCGGCCAGGTCACCGCCCTGACGGCAGGTGCCCTGGATCAAATGAACGCCCACGGGTTCGCGGACTTCGCCGCCTTCGTGCCCGGTCTGAGCTACGCGAATAGCGGTCCGCAATCCAATTTGATCGTCATTCGCGGCATCACCACGGGCTCCCAGCTGAGCAGCGCCATCGGACTCTATCTGGATGACGTGCCGCTCGGAGCGAGCACGTCGTTCGGGCTGGGATACCAGGCGCTCAACGTCAACCTGTTCGACTTGAACCGGATCGAGGTGCTGAACGGACCGCAAGGAACGTTGTACGGCGCAACCTCGCTCGGCGGCACCCTCAAGTACATCACGGCGCTCCCCGATCCGAAGGCATTCAGCGCGGACGTGGACACGGAGGTGTCGTCCACCGAGCACGGCGGCGTCAATCACGCCTACCGCGGCATGGTGAACCTGCCCTTCGGCGACGGCTTGGGCGCGGTGCGTATCGATGGCTTCCAGCAATACGACTCGGGATACATCCGGGACCCGGTTTACGATCGCGACAATCAGGGCTGGGATCGATCCGAGGGCGGACGAGTCTCCCTGCTGCTCCAGCCCACGGATCAGCTCGACATCCGGTTGACCGCCTTGACTCAGCATATTCCCGGCGAAAGCGCCGACGTGGCGTTTCGGGATCCGGTGACGCATCAGCCGACGGTCGGCACTTACGACCAGGCCTATCCGACGTTCCAGCCATCGAAGTACGGATTGACGCTGTATTCGGGCGTGGTCAACTATGACCTGCCCTTCGCCAAGCTCACCTCGATCACCGGTTTTCAAACCAACGAGGGCGTGAGCTCGACCGACGAGAGCTACGTTTATGATCCCGCGCTCGCAATCTTCGGCGGCGGCACGGACCCGTTCAGTCTCTATGTGGATACGACGACCAAAAAATTCACCGAGGAGCTGCGCCTCGCGTCGCATCAGAACAGCGTCTTCAACTGGCTCATCGGCGGTTACTTCGACACGGAGAAGACCCGGGAGGTCGTCGATCTGTTCGACGAGGCGAACGTGGGTGGAACCTTCCTCGGACTGCCGCCCTTCACCAGCTACTTGCCGAGCACCTACCATGAGTACGCCTTTTACGCCAACGGCGATGTGTTCATCACGCCGCAATTCGACGTGAGTCTCGGTGTGCGTTACAGCAAGCAGCATCAGGCCTATGAGGAAACCGTGGTGGGGCTCCTCGCCACCGAATCCGATACGCCGCTGACGCCGCCGGTCGCCACGTCGGATCAGAGTGTGACGACCTATTCGTTCAATCCCAAGTACCGCATCACCGACGATGTGATGGTGTATGCCCGGGCGGCCAGCGGCTTCCGGCCGGGGGGACCGAATTTCGTGTTGAAGCCGGGCCTCGGCAATCCGACCTTCGGTCCGGACAAGCTCTGGAATTACGAGCTCGGTGAGAAATCGACCCTGTTCGACAAGCGGGCGACCTTGAATTTCGACATCTACGACATCGAGTGGAAGGACATCCAGGTCACCGTCAACAACGGTGGCGTCAATCAGCTCGAGAACGCCGGGAACGCGCGGGTGAGGGGCGCCGAGCTCGCGTTCAATTACCGGATCCTTCCCGCGCTCTCGCTCGGGGGCTCGGCCGCGTTCACGGACGCGAAGCTCGTCACGGAGGCGCCGGTTCTCGATGTCACCACCACGGGTGCCCGCTTGCCCCTGTCGCCGCGCTACAATTTCGCGGTCGTGGCCGCGTATAACTTCGACATCGTCACCAACTACTCCGGGGTGTTCTCGGTGACCGACCGCTACGTCGGCGACCGGCTCACCGCCTTCGGCACGCCGAAGAGCCCGCAGTACGAGCTCGCGGCGTACAATCTCACGGATCTGAATCTGTCGGTCCTCGCACCGCATCACCTGGAGTACGGCCTGTTTCTGAAGAACGTCTTCGACAAGGCGGGCGAGGTGTCGGCGACCACCCTCGCCAATGAATATAATCCCGCTGCGCCGGTGCCCGTGTACATCACGCAGCCGCGAACGGTGGGACTCTCCGTCCGGATCAAGACCGACTGATGGCATCCACTGAAGGCAATCCGCGTTGACTCAAGAGCACTTTTGGACGGTTGATACCGCGAACGGCAAGGTCCGCGGTTTGATCAGTGCGAAGGTGCGTCAGTTCAAGGGCGTGCCGTACGCCGCCTCGACCGCGGGGGTGAACCGGTTCCAGCGGCCGAAGCCTCCTGCGCCCTGGACCGGCGTGCGCGATTGCTTCGGCTACGCGCCGGTCTCGCCGCAGCTCCCGTCGGATATCGGCAGCGATTACGCGAGGCTGGTCCAATTCGATCTCAACGCCGGATTCGGCGGTCTGGGCGAGGACTGCCTGCACCTGAACATCTGGAGTCCGGACACCGAGCCGGCCGGGAAACGTGCGGTGCTCTTTTGCATTCACGGCGGCGGCTATGCCCAAGGCTCGGGCAATCACCCGCTGTACGACGGCGCCAAGCTCGCCGCGTTCGGCGACGTGGTGGTGGTCACGGTCACGCACCGGTTGGCGAGCTTCGGGTATCTCAATCTGGGTGATCTCGACCCCTCCGGCCCGTGGGCGGATGCGGGAGCGGCGGGGATCCTGGATCTCGTGGCCGCACTCGAGTGGGTGCGCGACAACATCGGAGCGTTCGGCGGCGATCCCGACCGCGTGATGATCTTTGGACAGTCCGGGGGCGGTTTCAAGGTGAGCGCGTTGCTCGCCATGCCGGCCGCGCGCGGACTGTTTCATCGCGCCGCGGTGCAAAGCGGGTCGGTGCTGCGGCTCGTGTCTCGGGAAGACAGCGCCCGGATCGCGCAGGCGTTCACTGAGAAGCTCGGCCTGTCCAAGGGGAGCCTGCGCGATATTCAAACCCTGCCGTGGACACAGCTCCTGGCCGCGCAGACCGAGGTGGGCATGCACCTGTTCTCACCCGTACTCGACGGCGTCAATTTCCCCGCCCATCCCTTCGATCCCGCGGCACCGCTCGAATCCATCGACGTGCCGCTCATCGTCTCGACCACGCTGGACGATGCGGGTCTGTTCTTCAACTCGTTCGCCTTGAGCGAGGCCGCGCTCAAACAGTTGCTTGCCGCCACCTACGGCGCGAAAACAGAGTCTCTGCTGGCCCTGTATCGCGCGCACTTTCCGGCCAAGTCGCCGTATCTTTTGTATTCGCAGATTGTCACCGACGCGGGATTCCGGCGCTTCGCCCACGCGCAGGCCGAGCGCAAAGCCGCGCAGGCGAGGGCGCCGGTATTCGCCTACCTGTGGGAATGGACCAGTCCCGCCTACGATGGCAAGTTCGGTGCGGTGCACGCGATGGACGTCGCCGCCTCTCTCTATAATGAGCGCGACGTGATTGTGGGCAGCGGCAGTCACGCCGCGCGGGTGATGTGCGACACGCTGGCCGGCGCCTGGGTGGCTTTCGCCAACACCGGTGATCCCACCCATGAGCTCATCCCTCACTGGCCGCGCTTCGAGTCGACCCACCGTGCGACCCTGGTGTTCGGCGACCCGCCGCGAGTCGTCGACGATCCCTACGCAGAGATCCGGGCGTTCTGGCAGGACATGCCCGGGCCCTCGAGCGTATTCGGCTGATCCATGGCGAGCCCGCGCACCGACCTCTCGTTCACCAGCGCCGACGGCAACCTGCGGCTGCACGCGCTAGTCCAGGGTCCCGAGAACGCGCCTCTGACGGTCCTGTGCCTGCACGGTCTCACCCGGAATGTGGCCGACTTCGGCTTCATTGCCGAGCGTCTGTCCGCACGCTATCGAGTCATCGCCGCCGATCAGCGCGGCCGCGGCAAATCGCAGTGGGATCCGCAGATCGCCAACTACCGGCCGAGCACGTACGTGGCGGATATGTTCGCGTTGCTCGATCATCTGGCCATCGAACGGGTGGCGGTGATCGGCACCTCGATGGGCGGAATCATGGCCATGATCATGGGCGCGATGCAGCCTCGACGGCTGCAAGGCATCGTGCTGAACGACATCGGCCCCGAAGTCTCCGCGGCGGGCTTGCAGCGGCTGCGTCACTCCCTGAACGACAGAACGCCTGCGAGCACGTGGGCCGAGGCATCGGTCCAGGCGAAGCGCCTGAACGGGATGGCCTTTCCCGATTACCGCGACGCCGACTGGGACGCCTTCGCCCGACGCACCTACGTTCAAGATCCCGCCGGGCGACCGGTTCCGGCCTTCGACCCTGCGATTCTCAACGGCCTGAATGAGACCAGTCCGAGTGCGGTGCCGGCCGATCTGTGGTCGCAGTGGCGGCAGCTCGCGCCCATCCCGATGCTCGCCATCCGCGGCGCGCTCTCGGACATCATCACCGCAGAGACCCTCGAGTCGATGGCTGCGCGGCACCCGAACCTCAGGACCGTGACCCTGGTCAATCGGGGCCACGCCCCGATGCTCGATGAGCCGGAGGCGGTAGCTGCCATCGAGGAATTCCTGAAACGCTTGGAGACGCCTCGATGACCGCGGATCAGCTCGTCCGCCACGACGCCCACGAGAGCAGCTTCACCCTCCGGGGCAAGCGGGTTCTGGTCACCGGTTCCGACCGGGGCATCGGCAAGGCCGTGGCGCTCGGGTTTGCGGGCGAGGGCGCGCGGCTTGCGCTGCACGGGCTCGCCACGCCGGAGGAAGCAGCGGCCGTGATCGAGGAAATGCACGACGCGGGCAGCGTCGAGGCCCGGTTCTTCAGCGGTGATTTGCGAGATTCCGACCAGGTGACTGCCTTGATGGAGCGGGTCTCGGCGTGGGGAGCGATCGACGTGCTGGTCAACAACGCCGGCATCCAAAGCGCGAGTCCGCTCGCCGAGGTCACCACCGAGATCTGGAACGACATCCTCGCGGTCAACCTGTCGGCGCCGTTTCAGACCATGCGCCATGCGCTGCCGCGGATGGCGCAGGCGGGCTACGGGCGGGTGATCAACATCGCCTCCGTGCACGGGCTGGTCGCCTCGGTCAACAAGTCGCCGTACGTCGCCGCCAAATTCGGTCTGGTCGGGCTCTCGCGGGTCGCCGCGCTCGAATATGCACCGCTCGGTACCGCCCAGAGCGGCGGAATCACCGTCAATTGCATCTGTCCCGGATGGGTCGATACCGCCCTCATCGCTCCGCAGATCGCCGAGCGCAGCCAATCGCTCGGCATGTCGCAGGAGGAGGCCCTCGCGGACATGCTCGCCGAGAAGCAGCCTTCGCGCCGATTGTCCTCGCCCGCCGAGATCGCACGCCTCGCCCGCTGGCTCTGTGCGCCCGAGGCTCACAACATCACCGGCACCGCGCTTCCGATCGACGGAGGATGGACCGCGCAGTGAGTGCGCGGTGCAATACGCGCCCGCCGAGAGACCTTGCAGCTTGATACTATGAGCGGGTGAATCAACCACCGTTCTCCCCGCGCCGGCGCTGGCTGATCCTCGCGGCATGGGTTTTGGTGGCGCTTGCCGCGCTGCCGTTTGCCGCCCGGGTCAACGAGGAACTCGATGCCGGGGTCCGGCTGAAGGGCAGCGAGTCCTCGCACGTCGAGGCGACGCTGCAGCAGCAATTCGAGTCGCCGATCGCAAAGATCGCGCTCTTGAGGATTGCGGCGGCGCCGGACCCTCGAACCGCCGACGGCGAAGCATTGCTGCGACAAGTCAGCGACCAAATCCAAAGCACCCCCGGGGTGCGCGGCGTCTTGTCCTATCTGGACCGCGAAGATTCCTTGTTCCTCGGCGAGGACGGCAGCCCGATTCTGATCGTCGGGCTGAACGCCCCGAAGGGTGCCGAGGACGCCTTGATGACCAAGCTCGGTCAGTCGACCGAGGCGATGCGTGCCCAGCTGCAGGGAAAATACCCGGATATTGCCTTTGGTTGGACGGGCGAGGCGGCCGTCAACGCGGACCTGCGCCGCATCAGCGCCCGGGAGACGCGCGCCGCCGAATGGCGGGTCTTTCCGCTCACGCTGGTGCTGTTGTTGATCGCATTCCGGAGTCTGATTTCCGCCATTTTGCCCGTTCTCTGCGGCGCTCTGACGGTCTTGGTGGCGCTCGGCATCGTGGCGGCGGTGAACCGGGTCTGGCCCTCATCCCTCATCGTCGTCAGCATCGTCAGCATGGTGGGGCTAGGGCTCAGCATCGACTATGCGCTCCTGATCGTGAGCCGCTACCGGGATGGACTCGAGGAGGGATTGTCGCGGCCGGATGCGGTGATTCAAGCGGCCAAGCGCGGCGGACGCACGGTCCTGGTGTCGGGCACGGCGGTCGCCATCGGATTCGCCGCGATGCTCATGGTGCGGGTGAGCGAGATCCGGTCCATCGGTATGGGGGGACTGATCGTGACCACCGTCGCGGTGCTGGTGGCGAGCACGCTCCTGCCGATCCTGCTCGCCTGGATCGGTCCGTGGATCGACGCCGGTTCGCTCGGGTTCGCGCGCAAGCCCGCGACGCGTCACCACTGGCGGCGGTGGGCGTACTGGGTCATGCGTCATCCCTTGGCCGTGCTGGCGGTCGCCGGCATCCCGCTCCTGCTGCTGGCCGCTCAGGCGACGCATTTGCGCATCGATCTGCCGCGCGGCCGGTGGCTTCCCGATACCGCCCAGTCGGTGCGGGTGCTGCATGAAATAGATGCCTCGGCCCGGGGCAGCTTCGGCGAGATCATTCAGGTGGTTCTCTACCTTCCGCCGGGAATCACCATCCAAGACGAGTCCGGCTGGCGCGCCGAATCGCGGCTCGCCAGATTCTTCGCGCGCGACCCAAGAATTCAGCACGTCTGGGCGGTCACCACGCTGAATTCTGTGCCGCTCGGCGGCCCCGAGATCCTGCAGCGCCTTCCGGACTCGCAGCGGCGGAGTCTCGTGAGCGCGGATGGCCGTGCGGTGCTGCTCGCGTTGCTGCCGCACAAGGACCTGGCGGCGCCCGACGCGGTGCATCTGGTGCGGGAGATCCGCGCGGCGAACCTCGAGACCCTCACGGGGCTCGCGGGCGCGCACCTCGATGTGGGTGGCCTGCCCGGCTTCAACGCCGATTACGAAGATGCCATCAAGAGCGCGCTGGGACCCGTCATCGTTAGCGTCATCTGCGCGACGCTCCTGGTCTTGTCGCTCGCGTTTCGCAGCGTGCTGATTCCCGTCAAAGCGGTGGCGCTGAACCTGCTCTCGGTGGCTGCCGCCTACGGCGCCGTGGCCATCGTCTTTCAGCACGGGCTCGGGGCGCGACTCGTCGGACTTCCGAGCCCCATGCATGGCGGCTTTCCGATATTGCCCATCGTCGTGTTTTGCATCGTCTTCGGCTTGAGCATGGACTACGAGGTGTTCATCGTCGCGCGAATCGCCGACGGCCGCCGAGCCGGGCTCGCCGACGGCGCCGCGCTGGTCGAGGGACTCGCCAGCACGGGCCGCGTCATCACCTTCGCCGCATCCATCATGGTCATGATCTTCGGCGCGTTCGTCTTCGGCGACTTCGTGCTCATCAAGATTCTCGGCTTCGCGCTGGGCGTCGCCGTATTCCTGGATGCGACCGTGATCCGCATGGCGGTCGGGCCCGCGCTCATCCGGCTCGCGGGGCGCTGGAATTGGTGGCCGGGTCGATAACCAAGCAGGCGTTCAAATCGTGCCCAATAAAATCCTTGTGGCCGGGGTCGGGTTATTGCTGATTGGCCTCGGTGTCAATGGCGTTCGAACCGGGGTGGTGGTTGGGCGCATCGGTAGCGTGCAGCGCCAGAATAACCCCGCGTGGTTCTGGTTTCGCGTGGTTCTCTATGTCACGCTCGGAATCCTTGCGTTGTGCTATGTCTGGGCTACACGCCCCCGCTGAATTGGGAGCGCACGAAATGATCGATCAGTCCACCTTGATCACCTATCTGGCGGTGCTTACCGGTTTCGTCTTCATTCCCGGACCCGCAGTGCTCATGACGCTTGCACGCTCAGCAAGCTGCGGAACACGGGTGGGTGTAGCGACGGGATTCGGCATCGCGGTCGGTGATCTCGCACACACAGTGATGGCGGTGCTTGGTCTCTCCGCGATCCTTCTCGCGTCGGCAGTTCTATTCAACCTCATCAAGTATATCGGTGCCGCCTATCTCGTCTATCTTGGAATCAAGGCCATCATTGAGCGGACAGGAACACCGTCGGATATGCGTGTGGCCACGATAACGGTCCCTCGGGCCTTTCGCCAAGCGGTCCTTGCAGAGATCCTCAATCCAAAATCCGCAATATTCTTCCTCGCCTTCCTGCCTCAATTCGTTCAGACACAGAAGGGGGCCGTCCCGCTGCAACTGACGATTTTGGGTGCCCTCTTTGTCGTCATGGGCTTGTTCAGCACAATGATCTTCGCGATCGGAGCCGGGCGCATCGGCAGCTTCCTTCGCAAGAACTCTGCCGTTGCCCGCTGGCAAGGCAAGGTGGTGGGCGGGATCTATTGCGCATTGGGCATCCGCCTCGCGTTGCAAGACCGCTAGCCGTATAGGCAGATCGGATGCAGGGTCTACGCTGATGCCAAGAACCGGAGCGCCGGCTGCGACGGTCGAAGCCATGTCGCGGCCCAAGGGAGTGTCTTTGAGCCGAGTCAACAGAACACCGTTCCTCGCGATGCTTGGAGCGACATTCGTGCTCGCCGTTCCGGCATGCAATCAAGGGCAGGGACAGGCGCAAGTGCAGGTACTCGCCGGCCAGGCCGTTGATTGGACAACCCGACAGCCCATTGCGGGCGCGAACGTAGTCTTCGACTGCTCGGCAGACGCCACGAACCGCATCGAAGGGCATGATCATTTGCGCACCGTCACTCACCTGACCGATTCCGACGGACGGTACGATTTTTCGTCCAACGACCTGCGAGGGTGCACGCTCTTTCGCTTTATCGGATCCAAGGAAGGTTACAGCGGTTCATACCCGAGCGGTGAAGATGTGCTCGCAGGACGGCATATTCCGCGCCTTCTCATCCTCGTCAAGCAATCGGACCAGGCATTCTTCGATTTGCAGGGCCGCGCGCCCAACCCCAATTTGCATGTTACGTTGGCGAAAACCGGAGAAATAATTCCGGTAGGCGACTACAAGCAGTGGTACCGAGCGTTCTTCGAGGCAAAACGAATTGCCACGACGGACCGCGAAATTGCGTTCGTACGCCAGCAATTTTGCGCGCACCTCGAGGACCTCTTCGCCAAGCTGAGCTACGAGGACAAGCTGAGCCTGGCGCAATCTCAAGTCAGTTTTACTTACGGCGGGAAATCCTGGAGTGGCCGTATGAGCGACTACGACGAGGAGGTCGTGCCGTATTGCTCCAACCCTTGAGCAAGTCCGTCGATCTTGGAGAAACACGTCACATGGGGTGCCCTCAAAGTGAATATCACGATAGACAAACTTGCCTATCCAGATCGCGAATTGTCTACGTAACCATGATTGGAGCGGACGCGCGCCAGACCCCCTCCACCGAACGTCTGCCGTGAGCGGCAGAGCTGTCGGTGGCATGTCGCCGTAGACATTCTGCTAGCTGTCAGACGGCTCGTCGTCCAGGGCGGCAGCACAGCGCTTGAGCAGCTCACAAAGAAGCTTGGCTTCTTCTGCTGACAGCATGGAGAGCATTTGTCGCTCCACCACATCAGCCGCTTTCGCGCCCTCGGCAACGGCCTTCTGGCCCGCCTTCGTCAGCTCGATCATGATGACCCGGCCATGCCCCGGATGCGGGCTGCGCACGATCAGGCCTCCGCGTTCGAGATTGACGAGGATGGCCTGCATGGTCTGCGGCGTCACGAACGCCGCGCGAGCCAACTCGGCATTCGAGATTCGCGGGTTGCCGGCGACGGCGAGCAGCACGGCGTTCTGCGGCGCGGTGATGCCGAGCCGCGCGAGTTCGGCATCCAGGCGTTGCCGCAAACGATGTTGCGTGATCTTCAGGTTGTAGCCAACCCANTCGACTCCGCTGCGAGGCACCGCTTTCGCCGTTGACATGTCAGGGCCCTTACACTAATATCAGGTCACTGATATTAATCG
>JGI12635J15846_10002336_pt1 | contig 16601 bp, 10 predicted proteins | sample BlaSpr_A8_OM2_M2_FD_15846 | JGI IMG/M metagenome (IMG submission 15846) | reverse complement strand
CTGCCAGCATCGATCCGATCTTGGCGCGGCTGCCCGGAGGGACCCTGCCACTTTGCTGGCCCCACGCCCCGCGTGGATCGTGCAAGCGCGCCCGCGCCGCTGAAAACTCCGCGCCAAGCAGCAGCACCGCCGCGGAGAAGAACAACCACATCAGCAACACCGCGAGCGAGCCTGCCGCGCCGAACGAATTCGCCGTGCCGGCGTGTGTCAGGTAGAACGCAAACAGCTTTTTGCCGACGGAAAACAGGATCGCCGCGACAACCCCGCCCACCAGCGCGTCGCGCCATTGCACCCGGGCGTCGGGGAGGAACTTCAGGAGTGCGCCGAACGCCAGCGAGAGAATCACCAGTCCGGCCACCAGTTGCACGACGTCGCCGATGATCACGAGCGACGAATCGCCCCAAAGCCATTTGCCCACGGCCTGGATGGCGGTGTCGAGGACTAGCGAGACGATCAGCAGAAACGCCACGCCCAGCACCAGGCCGAACGAGATCAGCCGCACCCGCACCAACGCGAAAACGCTCGATTTCTGCTCGCCGGCAAGTGGCCACACGAGGTTCAGTGCGGTGTTGAGCGATGAAAATGTCGCCGATGCGCCTACTGCGAGCAACACGAACGAGATCACGGCGGCCACCCCGGTGCCGCCGCTGCGGTGTGCATTCTCGACAATGCTTTGCACGCTTGCCGCGGCCTGATCGCCGAGGAGGCCGTTGACGTGGTGGAACAACTGGCCGCGCGCCGCGTCGGCCCCGAACACCCAGCCCGCCACTGCGATCACCATGACCAGCGTTGGCGCTAGCGAAAACGCTGAGTAGAACGCAATGCTTGCGGCCATTGCCGCACAGCGGTCCTCGCCGAATTTCCTGAGTGCGCCCATCACCCAGGACGCGTCCTTTTTCACGGCGGCGTGAATTTTCTCGCTGGACAACGTGCTCATGGCAACCTCAACTTCGATGATGGTAATGATCTTGACGGTTTGTCATCCGTCCGAGCACGATGCGTTCCACGGCCGGCAAACTTCCGATGAAACTATCGCGTGCCAAGACCATGAAGCATCCGTCATCCCACCGCATCTTGGCAATCAAAAGCGGGCTCATAGGCCGTTTGGATGCCTGTGGAACGCACTTTCGTTACCAATCGCCGAGTTTGATCTACGTCGCGTACACCTTGTTTTTCAATCGGCGCGTGGAAGCCGACGCGTCATGCAGCAGGCGGAGAGAGCGTGCCCGTGGCGTAGTCAGGCGCGCACGGCGAACCCGTCAAGATAAGCGGCCGGATCTCGTCCGTCCCAGATTCGTCCATCGATCAGCGTGTCGGCGCGAATCTCGTCCGGCACGCGAACGTCCGCTAATGCGGCAGCCTCGCGATACATTGTCGTCTGACTGATTGCCGATGCAATCGCGGCGTCGTCGTGATCGCCGCTCAGCAAACCCCATCGGCGATATTGCGTGAGGAACCACAAGCCATCGGACGGGCGTGGATAGTTGACTGCGCCTTCATCGAAGAAGCTGACGGGTAATGGTCGCTTGGGGAATTGCACAACGTCATAGTCGCCGAGCAGTCGCGGCGCGATCAGCTCCCGCGGCACGCCGATCAATTCGGGCGCTGCGAGCCACGTGGAGATGTCGGCACGATGCGCGGGGCTGTCGAGCCAACGGCATGCTTCGAGCATGGTCTGGACCAGCGCGCGTGCCGTGTTGGGATAAAGAGCGACAAAATCGCGCCGGCTGGCAAGGACTTTTTCCGGGTGGTTCGGCCAGATCTCACTCGTGACCGCTACGGTTCTTCCCGCCTGACGCGCCTCGGCAACCGCGTTCCACGGCTCGCCGACACACAGGCCGTCGAGCTGGCCCTCGGCGAGCGCATCGACCATTTGCGGTGGCGGAATCACGATGCTGCGAATGTCGCGCAACGGATGCACGCCTTGAGCGGCGAGCCAGTAATACAACCACATCGCATGCGTGCCGGTCGGAAAGGTCTGCGCGAAGACAGGAGGACGGCCAAGCGACGCAAGCGCCTGCTTCAAATTTCCGCTTTGGTTAAACGCTTCGGCAAGCGGATTCGACAACGTGATCGCCTGGCCATTGCGATTCAGTACCATCAGCACGGCCATGTCGCCCTGCGGTCCACCGATGCCCAGCTGCACGCCATATACGAGGCCATAAAGCGCGTGCGCCGCGTCGATCTCGCCGGACAAAAGCTTGTCGCGCACGGCCGCCCAGGAAGCTTGCCGGCACAGTTCCAGCGTCAGTCCGTGGCTATGCCCGAACTCGAGGATCTTGGCAGCAGCCAGCGGGGCGGCATCGCTCAGCGCGACAAAACCAAGACGGATGTGGGTCTTCTCGGGCTTATCGGCGGCGCTGTGTGAAGCGGCTTTGGGCGTGTTCATGTTATACGGGCTACCCTAATAAATCGGTCATCGATACCAACTGGCGCGCGACCTCGGCAAGCTTCACTCCCTGATCCATCGCGCGCTTGCGCAGGGTGGCGTACGCCTCGGATTCGGACATCTTGCGCCGGTCCATCAGCAGGCGTTTGGCCCGGTCGATAAGCTTGCGGTCCGCCAGTTCGTTCTCGGCTTCGGCGAGGCGCTTGCGCAGTTGCACCTCGCGTGCGAAACGCGCGAGAGCGACTTCGAGGATCGGTGCAAGTCGCGCCGCCTCCAGGCCCTCGACAAGATAAGCGCTCACGCCCGCACTGACCGCGGCGTGAATCAGTTGCTGGTCGCCGTCGTTGCTGAACATCAGGACCGGCCGCGGCGCGGTTTCGTTCATCACGGCGAGTTGTTCGAGCGTATCGCGTGAAGGCGATTCAGTATCGATGATGACTACATCCGGGCGCTGCTCTTCCACCACCTTCGCCAATGCCGCGGGCGTTGCTACCTCGGCCAGCATGTCGTAGCCCAGGCGTGCGAGTGCCTGGCGAAGATCGCCAATCGGTTTGTCGGTATCGGTGACGAGAAGCACGCGAAGCATGGGTTAAGCGCCGGGAGATTTCATGTGTATTCGGCCGGCCGCAATAATGACCGGCGGGTTATCAAGGCGCTTGTTGAAATCTTCTTGCGCACGGCACGATGCGGGTCGCACCAGTCAGGCTGCATGCGCGACCGCTTCAGCATTGTCTTGCCACGCGTTGAAGGAGGTTTGCTCAGCCACGGCAAAAGCGCTGCTTTCCTTGTGAGTCACCCAATTTACCGCTTCGCCGACCGCATTGCCAACGAGGATCACAGCGGGGCTTCCCAAGCCTTCCTTCACCGCGTCGATAGCCAGATGATCCAGCCGTCCAAGCCAGCGCCGCTCGGCCGCTGTGCCTGCCCATTGCACGACTGCTGCTGGGGTGGAAGCCGGCAGCGCCGACAATAGCGCATGGCACAGGCTCTCGATGCGCGTCATGCCCATATAGATCGCGAGCGTCGTGCCGGTTGCCGCGAGCGCAGCCCAGTCGGGTTCGCCATGATCCTGCTTGTGCGCTGTAACGAAGGTGACGCCCTGGCAATGCTCGCGATGCGTAAGCGATATCCCAAGACTTGCAGCCGCCGCAAAGCCCGACGAAATGCCGTTGATGATTTCCACTGGAATCTGTGCGCGCTGCAGTGCCGTGAGTTCTTCTCCCGCGCGTCCGAACAGCAGGGCATCGCCGCCTTTTACGCGGACCACATGCAGGCCCTTGAGCGCATAGCGTTGCATCAGCCGCTGAATGAACGCTTGCGGTGTCGACTTGCAGCCGCCGCGCTTGCCGACGCGAATCACGCGTGCCCGCGGCGCAAGCGACACGATCTCGGGATTAGCGAGATCGTCCAGCAACACGATATCCGCAGCCGCCAATGCTTTGGCGGCTTTGATCGTGAGCAGGTCCAGATCCCCGGGACCGGCGCTAAGCAAGGTGACCTTGCCAGTTGTCATCGTGATGTCCTTTGGCGGCCTGATAAAAACGCGACGGCTGCCATGTCGCTTATAAGGAATGGGTCGCGCGGGTTGTGCATCGCTCGGGACGATGCAGACGCAAAAACGGCATCCGCCCGTGCTCTTGCACGAGGGGACGCCGTTGTCCTGAGTTGCCGGTGTCTACCGGTATTCAATCGATAAGACTGTGGTTCATGTGCCCGACATCGTTGCCGCGCACAGCCAGACATAGGCAATATCCAGGCCAGACGAGTGTCGCTATAACGCACTCGCCGGTGAACGTTGCGGATGACGAGCTGCTAGCCGCGCCCCTTATACAAGGTGGTTTGAACACAGCCATTTCCATCGTTCTCCGTGAGTCCGTTTAAGCAAACACGGCGCCGATCCCGTCGCACGCCGACAGTGCTGCACCGCACCGTGAATGTGCTTCGCTGCATCAAAATGCATCGCCGCGAGCCGGCTGAAAATGCGCCGTGAAGGTGCTATCGACCGCAAAGTCCCGCCGGATATAGACCTGCCGTTCATGGCATGGCACTTGCATTTGGAGCATCCATCGGATCAACGACGGTCCGGTTTCATAGCAAGGTTTCAGCGACAGCCCGTGACGGGCTTTTTGGACAACGGCGTCCCCTGAACTCAGTCATTGGCTGGGTTCACGGGACGCCGTTTTGTTTTCTGGAAAAACAATGGCAGACAAAGCAACGCGGATTGACCTCTTCACCCTGCGCACCGCGCCGATGCGTGCTTTCCATCTCACATGGATGGCGTTCTTCGTCTGCTTCTTCGCGTGGTTTGCTTGCGCGCCATTGATGCCGTTGATCAAGCGCGAGTTCGGACTCTCCATCGACCAGGTCGCCAATATCAACATCGCCGCAGTCGCCGCGACGATCCTGGTGCGCCTCATCATTGGCCCGATGTGCGACCGCTACGGCCCGCGCAAGGTCTATACGGGACTGCTGCTCCTGGGCGCGTTTCCCGTGCTCGGCGCAGCGCTCTCCGGCGGTTACACAAGCTTCCTGCTGTGCCGCCTGGGTATTGGCGCGGTGGGCGCGAGCTTCGTTATTACGCAATACCACACGTCGGTGATGTTCGCGCCAAACGTGGTCGGCACGGCTAACGCGACCAGCGCAGGCTGGGGAAATGCCGGGGCAGGCGCCGCGCAAGTGTTCGTGCCGCTGTTGCTCGCGGGCATGCTTGCGCTCGGCGCAGGCGAATCGTCTGGATGGCGTCTTGCGCTCGTGGTTCCAGCGCTTGCCATGCCGGTCATGGCCTTGTTCTACTGGCGCTTCACGCAGGACTGCCCGCAAGGCAACTTCACGGAACTACGCGCACAAGGCATCGCAATCGATGGCGGCAAGAAGGGCGGCTGGGCGAGCTTTCGCACGGCCTGCACGAACTACCGCGTGTGGATGCTCTTCATCACCTATGCGGCTTGTTTTGGCGTCGAAGTGTTTATTCATAACATCGCCGCCGTCTATTACGTCGATCACTTCCAACTGTCGCTGAAAGCCGCTGGCCTCGCCGCCGGCAGCTTTGGCTTGCTCGCGTTGTTTGCCCGTGCACTCGGCGGCTGGGTATCGGACAAAGCCGCTGCACGTCGCGGCCTTGAGATTCGTTCGACTTTGTTGTTCGTGCTCATCGCCGGGGAGGGCCTTGGATTGATATGGTTTTCACACGCTGACAGCGTCGCGCTCGCCGTGGTCGCCATGCTGAGCTTCGGCCTGTTCACGCACATGGCGTGTGGCGCGACTTACGCGCTGGTGCCGTTCATCGACCGCAAGGCGCTTGGCGGCGTGGCGGGGATCATTGGCGCGGGCGGCAATGTGGGTGCAGTGGCCGCGGGTTTCCTGATGAAGGGCTTCGGCAGCGTTCAACAGACGCTGGCCATGCTCGGTGTGCTGGTCACGGTGTCCGCACTGTGCGCGCTGGCGGTGCGCTTTAGCTCCGAGCACAAGGCACGCGAAGCCGCGCTGCGTGCAGATGCATTGGGTGTCAACAACAGCATTGCAAATTGAGAGTGTCCTGATCATGAAAATCGTCGTCATCGGCCATGGCATGGTCGGCCACAAACTACTCGAATGCCTCGCTGAAAACGCATCGCATGGGCTCGATATCACGGTGCTGTGCGAAGAGCCGCGGCCGGCCTACGACCGCGTGCATCTGTCCGAATTCTTCTCCGGGAAATCGGCGCAAGACCTGTCGCTCGTCGAGCCGGGCTTCTTCGAACGCGAGAACGTGCGGCTCGAACTCAATGCGAAGGCGGTATCGATCGATCGCGCGGCGCATACCGTGACGGTGTCGACCGGTGAGGTACTGGCCTACGACAAACTGGTGCTCGCTACCGGCTCTTATCCGTTCGTGCCGCCGGTTGCGGGCAACGAGCGTCGCGACTGCTTCGTGTACCGCACCATAGAAGACCTTGAAGCGATGAAGGAATGCGGTGGGCGCTCGAAGACGGGTACGGTCGTGGGCGGCGGATTGCTCGGGCTTGAATGTGCGAAGGCGTTGCGCGACATGGGATTGCAGACGCACGTGGTCGAGTTCGCGCCGCGCCTGATGGCCGTGCAGGTCGACGACAGCGGCGCGCGCGTGCTGCGCAGCAAGATCGAAGAGCTGGGCGTGACGGTTCATACGCAGAAGAACACGGTTGCCATAGTCGATGGCGAGGACGGCACGCACCGGATGCAGTTTGCCGACGCCACCCATCTCGACACCGACATGATCGTGTTCTCCGCCGGCATCCGTCCGCGCGACGAGATCGCACGCATCAGCGGCCTTGATGTCGGTGCGCGCGGCGGCATTGTGGTTGACGATAGCTGCCGCACCAGCGACGCCGATATCTACGCGATCGGCGAATGCGCGCTCTGGAACGGGCAGGTCTTTGGGCTGGTAGCGCCGGGTTATGACATGGCGCGTGTGGTTGCGAAGCAGTTGCTGGGCGAGCAGGCCGGGTTCACCGGCGCGGACATGAGCACCAAGCTGAAGCTGATGGGCGTGGACGTGGCGAGTATCGGCGATGCCCACGGCAAGACGCCGGGCAGCCGTGCGTACCAGTTCAGCGACGAACGCAAGCAGGTCTACAAGAAGCTGGTCGTGTCCGAGTGCGGCAAGTATCTGCTCGGCGGCGTGATGGTCGGTGACGCGGACGAATACGGCACGCTGCTGCAGATGATGCTGAACCGCATTGAGCTTCCTGAAGCACCGGAATTCCTGATTCTCCCTTCCTCCGACGGCAAGCAAAAGCCCGGCCTCGGCGTCGATGCACTGCCGGACGCCGCGCAGATCTGCTCGTGCAACAACGTGTCGAAAGGGCAGATTTGCGAAGCGGTTTGCGCAGGTGCGACCAGCATTGGCGCGTTGAAATCCGCGACCAAGGCCGGCAGTTCGTGCGGCGGCTGCGTGGCCCTGGTTACGCAGGTGATGAAGGCCGAGATGAAAAAGCAGGGGCTCGCGGTCAACAACCATGTGTGCGAGCACTTCCCGTACTCGCGGCAGGAGCTTTATCACATGGTGCGGGTTGAGCGCATTGAAACGTTTGGCGAGTTGCTCGCGAAGCACGGGCGCGGTCTTGGCTGCGATATATGCAAACCGGCAGCCGCCGCGATTCTTGCATCGTGCTGGAACGAGTTCGTGCTGAAGAAAGAGCATGCGAGCTTGCAGGATTCGAACGACTACTTTCTCGCAAACATTCAGCGCGACGGCACCTATTCCGTCGTCCCGCGGATGCCCGGTGGCGAGGTCACGCCCGATGGTCTGATCGCGGTCGGTCAGGTCGCAAAAAAGTATGGCTTGTACACCAAGGTTACGGGTGGCGCGCGCGTCGATTTGTTTGGCGCGCGTGTCGAACAGTTGCCGCTGATCTGGGAAGAACTGATTGCGGCCGGCTTTGAATCCGGTCACGCGTACGGCAAGTCGGTGCGGACGGTGAAGTCGTGCGTCGGTTCAACCTGGTGCCGCTACGGCGTCGGCGATTCGGTCGGTCTCGCAATCGATATAGAAAATCGCTACAAGGGTTTGCGCACGCCGCACAAGATCAAGTTCGGTGTCTCCGGATGCACGCGCGAATGCGCGGAAGCGCAGGGCAAGGACATCGGCGTGATCGCAACGGAGAAGGGCTGGAACCTCTATGTATGCGGTAACGGCGGGATGAAACCGCGCCATGCCGAGCTGCTTGCATCAGATCTTGATAGTGCAACGCTGATTCAATACATCGACCGTTTCCTGATGTTCTATATCCGTACCGCGGACCGGCTGCAGCGCACCAGCGTGTGGCGCGACAACCTGGAAGGCGGGCTCGAGTACCTGATCGATGTCGTGGTGCACGACAAGCTTCAGCTTGCCGCAGAACTCGAAACGGAGATGCAGCGGGTAGTCGACAGCTACGAATGCGAGTGGAAGAAGGCCGTGAACGATCCCGACACCCGCAAGCGCTTCCGGCATTTCGTCAACAGCGATGAAGCCGATGCCAACGTGAGTTTTGTCGAAGAGCGTGGCCAGATTCGCCCCGCGACGCTGGCGGAACGAAAATTCAAGCAAATCGATATTCCCGTTGTTGTCGAGACGGTTTGAAGCACACGCGACCCATACCAAGGACATCATCATGAACTACGATCGAACCCCGATATCCTGGGTGCCCGTGTGCCCACTCGACGATATCGTGCCGAACACAGGCGTCTGTGCACTCATCAACGGCGAGCAGGTCGCCGTGTTTCATCTCGCCGACGGCAACCCCAGCGTGTTCGCCATCGATAACTTCGATCCGGGCTCGAAGGCGTCGGTGCTGTCGCGCGGACTGATCGGTAATCTGGGTGATCGTATTGTGGTGGCATCGCCGATCTACAAACATCACTACGATCTGCGCACCGGAGAATGCCTCGAGATACCGGGGAATTCGGTCAACGCCTTTGCCGCGCGCGTGGAGGACGGTCAGGTATGGGTCGCGGTATGAGCACGGTAAGCGCACCTGCGTATCCGGCATGATTTCAGGCGACGTAAAAACCGTGTGCCCGTACTGCGGCGTTGGCTGCGGCATGGTCCTGCACGTCGAGAAAGGGCAGGTGGTCAAGGTGTCCGGTGACAAGGAGCATCCGGCCAACTTCGGGCGCCTGTGCACCAAAGGGTCGTCGGCACATGTGGTTTTGCGCAAATCCGGCCGTCTGGAGCACGCCTTCATTCGGCATGAGCGCGACCAGGACCCGGTCCCGCTGTCCATGGCGCAAGCGCTCACCGACACAGCCCGGCGCCTGCGCGATCTGCTGGACAAACACGGCCCGGACGCGCTCTCGTTCTATGTGTCGGGCCAGATGTCGATCGAGGCGCAATACCTTGTCAACAAGCTCGCGAAAGGGTTTGTGGGCACCAACAATATCGAGTCCAATTCGCGGCTCTGCATGGCAAGCGCCGGTAGCGGCTACAAACTCTCGCTGGGCGCCGACGGACCGCCGGGCTCGTACGAGGACATCGATAAAGCCAACCTGTTTTTCGTGATCGGCGCGAACATGGCCGACTGCCATCCGATCCTGTTCCTTCGCATGATGGACCGCGTGAAGGCCGGCGCGAAGCTGATCGTGGTGGACCCGCGCCGCAACGCGACCGCCGATAAAGCCAGCCTCTTCATGCAGATCAAGCCGGGGACCGATCTCGCGTTGCTCAACGGCCTGCTGTATCTGCTCCATCAGAACGGACATACGGACGCTGGTTTCATCGCCGAATCGACTGAAGGCTGGGACACGATGCCCGCCTTTCTCGAAGACTATTCACCGGACAAGGTCGCTGACATCACCGGCATTCCCGAAGCGGATATTCGCCGCGCGGCGCAATGGATGGGCGAGGCGCCCGAGTGGATGAGCTGCTGGACCATGGGTCTCAACCAGAGCACGCACGGCACCTGGAATACCAACGCCATCTGCAACCTGCATCTTGCCACCGGCAAGATATGCCGTCCCGGCAGCGGGCCGTTCTCGCTCACCGGGCAGCCCAATGCCATGGGCGGTCGCGAGATGGGTTACATGGGACCTGGGCTTCCCGGCCAGCGTTCGGTGCTGGTGGAAGAGGAGCGGGCTTTTATCGAAGACCTGTGGGGCATTCCGAAGGGCACGCTCAAGACTTCGCTCGGGCAAGGCACCGTTGACATGTTCTCCCGGATGACCACGGGCGAGATCAAGGCCTGCTGGATCATCTGCACCAATCCGGTTGCGAGCGTAGCGAACCGGCAGACCGTGATTGCGGGTTTGCAGGCCGCGGAGCTGGTCATTACACAGGATGCTTTCCTCGACACAGAGACCAATCGTTACGCCGATGTTCTTCTGCCCGGCGCGCTCTGGGCCGAGGCCGAAGGCGTGATGATCAACTCCGAGCGCAACATGACGCTCATGCAGAAAGCCATCGAGCCGCCGGGCGCTGCGTTGCCGGACTGGCAGATCATCGCGCGCGTGGCGTGTGAAATGGGTTTCGCCGAGGCGTTCAGCTATGCATCGGCGGATGAGATTTTCGCCGAGATCACCCGGGCGTCGAATCTCAAGACGGGCTACGACTTGCGCGGTGCGAGCCATGAGCGCCTGCGCGAAACGCCGTTGCAATGGCCTTGCGCACCGGATGTTGCGGCTGATCGTAATCCAGTTCGTTACATCAACGACGGTGTGAGCCAGACGCTCACGCAAAGGCCCGACGGCAGCCGCCCGCACCTGGCATTTCCCACGCCCGGTGGCAAGGCCGTTTTCTTCGCTCGCCCGCATGTGGCGCCTGCGGAAATGCCGGACATGGAACGGCCCATCGTGCTGAACACGGGGCGCTTGCAGCACCAGTGGCACACCATGACCAAGACCGGCAAGGTGCCGATGCTGAACAAGCTGAATCCCGCTCCGTTCGTGGAGATTCATCCCGAAGATGCGGCGGCGCTTGGCATTGAGGCTAAGGACGCGGTCGAGATACGCTCGCGCCGCGGCCGTGCCGTGCTGCCCGCGATCGTGACGGACCGGGTTCGCGCCGGCAACTGCTTTGCACCGATGCATTGGAACGATGTCTTCGGCGAGGAGCTTTGCATCAACAGCGTCACGAATGACGCAATCGATCCGATTTCGCAGCAGCCCGAATTCAAGTTCTGCGCCGTAACGCTGAGCCGCGTGCCGCCCAAAGTAGGCGCAGAGCATCCTGAAACGCGTGATGACGCCGCCAATCTGGAACGATCCGAGCCCATTACCGCCGATCACGCCCGTCCGACACAGGAACTGGACATGTCCCGTATTGATGCCCTTGCCACGCTGCTCGGTATTCCGGAAACACCGGCGCCTGAACTCAGCGAGACGGAACGCACCTACGTCGCAGGTTTCATGAGTGGCCTGCGCTCGACCGAGGGCCGCGCAGCAAGTGGTGTGCCGACGTTGCCGCTCAGTGCGCCCGTGGTCCCGACGACAAGGCTCTGGCTTGATGGCGTCCTCGCTGGCCTCTTCAGCCGTGCGGAAACGGCTGTGCCGACGCTGGCCGCAGCGACTACCGCGGAGTCCTCCGTACGGATCGCGCGGGCGCGGCCGAAAGTCGTTTTGTTATGGGCATCGCAGACGGGGAACATCGAATCGTTGACCGAGCGATACGCGACCCAGCTGATGGAGTCCGGCTTCGAAATACGGACCTCGTGCATGGCCGACTATGCGGTATCGGGTCTGGAGAAAGCGCAGTACGTGCTACTGATGACAAGCACGTTCGGCGACGGCGATGCCCCCGACAATGGCCAGAGTTTCTGGACAGGAATCAGCGCCGATAATGCATCGCGTCTGGATGGCGTGCGCTACGCCGTGCTGGCTTTTGGCGATCGTAACTACGACGAGTTCTGCGGTCATGGCCGCAAACTGGATGCGCGATTGCTCGAGCGCGGAGCGATACGTTTGCTGGAGCGTGTCGATTGCGATGCAGAGTTTCAGCCCGCTGCCGACGCGTGGCTCGAGCGGATCGTCGCGCGGATCAAGGAAGAAGATGCGGCGCTGCATGCGGTCCCGGCAGACGGAATGATTCCGGCCATCTTGCCCACGAAGACCCATCCGGTCGCGTCGCGGCTGGTGAAAAATCTGCGGCTCAACAAGCATGGTGCGACGAAGGACACGCGTTATTTCTCGCTGGCAACGGCGGACTCGGGTCTTGAATACGAGGTTGGCGATGCGCTTGGTGTATGGCCGAGCAACTGTCCCGAACTGGTCGATGAACTCATCGGCCTGAGCGGTCTTTCTGCCGATACGGCTGTGAACGTGACCGGCGCCGGCGAGATGCGTCTAGCCGATGCGCTCGGCAAGCACTATGAAATTGCGCGGCCGAATCACGACACGCTGGCATTCATCGCGGCCCGGACTCGCAACGGTGCAGGCAGTGCATTAAGCAGGCTGCTCAGCGAGGATAACAAAGCGGACCTGAAGAAGTGGCTGTGGGGTCAGCAACTGGCCGACGTGCTGCATGAATTCCCGGTTGCGCTGTCAGCCACGGAACTCGTCGGCATGCTAAAGCGCATGCAACCGCGGTTGTACTCGATCGCATCGAGCCCAAGAGCGCATCCCGACGAGATACATCTGACTGTGTCGGCGGTCCGGTATAACAACGGGCGGCGTCAGCGCAAGGGCGTGTCCTCGACCTTTCTCGCGGATCGTGCGGACGATGTCAGCGTGCCCGTGTTCGTCCAGAAGTCGGCGCATTTCCGTCTTCCCCATCATGGCGATGCACCGATGATCATGGTCGGCCCCGGCACCGGCGTCGCCCCGTTTCGCGGTTTCCTGCATGAACGTCTTGCACGAGGCGACACCGGCCGCAACTGGTTGTTCTTTGGCGAACAGCATGCCGCCACGGACTATTACTACGGCGATGAACTTGATGAGATGCGTCGCAAGGGTCTGCTAAACCGTCTCGATCTTGCCTTCTCACGCGACCAGGCGGACAAGATCTATGTGCAGGATCGCATGCGTGAGCATGGCGCGGAGCTATGGTCGTGGCTGGAAGCGGGTGCGCATTTCTATGTTTGCGGCGACGCGAGCCGCATGGCTAGAGATGTCGACGCCGCGCTCAAGTCTGTCGTAGCCCGACAGGGTGGCATGAGCGACGAAGAGGCCCAGGAATACGTCAGCGGGCTGGTCAGGGACAAGCGTTATGTGCGGGACGTTTATTAAGTCCCGCATAATTCGCAGCGCGTGAGGACAGAGACAACCCGGCTAACCGCGCAACTGTTGTGCCGCGATGTCCTCGAGCGATCTCCCGCGCGTCTGCACGCCCATCAGCACAACCGCCGCCGCGCCGATCAACAGCACGAACGTGGTCGCTCCGAACACACCGGGAAAGCCCAGCAGCGGATACACATACCCGACGAGAATAGGGGCGGCGATCGCGCCGAGCCGTCCTATCGATGAAGCCAGGCCCACGCCGGTCGCGCGGACATCGGTAGGGAAAACTTCGGGCGTGTAAGCATAAACGCCCGCATACGTGCCGTTCATGAAGAACGACAGCAGCACGCCGGACGCCATGATGCCCGCGTCGCTGCGGGTGAGCGCAAGGCCCAGCGCGGAGACTCCTCCCAGCACCATGTACGACGCAATGGTCGCCTGCCGGCCGATCTTTTCGTTAAGCCACGCGCCCGAGAAATAGCCCGGTATCTGCGCGATATAGATCACGAGCGAATACGAAAAGCTGCGCGTGATCGTCATGCCGTTCTGCACGAGCAGACTGGGAATCCAGGTGAAGAACGCGTAATAGCTGAAGGTGATCGACAGCCACATGAGCCACGTCATGGTGGTGATGCGCGCAAGCTTGCGCGACCACAACGCCTTCACGTTCGCGAACGCTGAAGCACGCTCAGCAGCAATGGGAACCTCCGCTGCGGCGGCATCGGTTTCCGGCAGGGGTTCCAGTTTCACGCCCGCCGCCATCAACTCGGCCTCCGCCTTTGCGACGATTGCTTCGGCTTCGGCGTGCCGCCCGCGCGCCACGAGCCAGCGCGGCGATTCGGGCAGCGCACGCCGCCACCACAGCAGCATCACGATCGGCAGCGCGGTGATCACCATGACCACGCGCCACGCATTCGGTGCAAGCGGGATCACGAAATAACCGAGCAGCGCAGCCGCGACGAAGCCGAATGAGAAGAAGCCGGCGAGACTGCCCGTGAATGCACCGCGATACCGCCGCGCGACGAACTCCGACAAGAACGGCGCAACGATCGCGCTTTCCGCACCCGTACCGAGTCCGGCGACAATCCGCGTCGCCAGAAAAAACGGCCAGTCGTGCGCGGTTGCGCTGGCGAGCGACGCGACGCAGTAGATCACCAGCGCGAGCATCATCACGCGCCGCCGCCCGATCAGGTCGCCGAGAATTCCGGCGAGCATCGCACCGAGGAAATAGCCAATGAACGTGCCGCTGCCAAGCACGCCCGTCTGCACGCTGCTGAGCGACCACTGCGTGCGCAGCACCGGCAGCAGGAACGCGAGCACGGCGGCGTCCATGGCGTCGAAGGTGTAGCCGAGACCGCCCATCAGCAGCAAGCGTCGATGAAATGACGAGAACGGCATGCGTTCTATACGGGCGGAAATCGTCGACATGGGTAACGCACCTCGCTGGCAGAAAGGGACGGTGAACGTTGAACGGCTGAGGCTTGGGTTTTAAGCGTGCTCGAGTTCGTCGAAGTGGATGTGGCCACCTTTCATCACGAACGGAATGTGCTCGCCCTGACCGAGCAGGCAGTCGATGGAGCGCAGCGGATTACCGTCCACCACGAGCACATCGGCGAAGGCGCCCGGCACGATGCGGCCGAGTTTGTCGGTCATGCCGAGCACTTCGGCGCCCACCAGCGTCGCGCTTGCTATCGCTTCAGCCGGCGATAACACCTCGGCGCGCAGGCGGAATTCATCGCTTTGCAGACGCTGCGATTCGCCAAGCAGATCGGTGCCGAAGCCCATGCGCACGCCCGTGCGTTTCATGATCTCCAGGGACCGGAGGCCGGCTTCATGCACGTCGGCCACCTTCGCCAGGCTTGCTTCGGGCAGGCCGTATTTCCCGCCCTCGCTGGCGAGCGCCTCATAAGTGACAAGCGTGGGGACCACGAAGGCATTGTGTTCCACGATCAGGCGTGCAGTGGCGTCGTCGATGAGATTGCCATGCTCGATCGTGCGCACGCCGCAGCGCACCGCGCGTGCAATGGCATCGGGCGTGTAGATCCTATGTAGCAGGGGTCGTCGACGAGCTGATGCGTAAAATCAGCGTGTCGAGTCCCTGTTCAAAGGAGAGAGCATCATGCGCACGGATCAAACGTTCACGACGGGTGGTGAGGAACTGGTGCTGGCGGTCTCACTCGAGCTTGCTGCGGCCAAATGGAAGGTCGCGCTGCACGACGGTCGGCGCGAGAAGCCGGCCGTGCACACGGTCGCGCAGCCGCAGGCCGCCGCCCGCCTGCAGGCGGTGCTGGACCTGATTGAACAGCACAGGGAGAAGTGGTCGCTGCCGGCTGGCGTGCGCACCGTCGTGAGCTACGAGGCTGGCCAGGACGCGTTCTGGATCTGTCGCGCGCTGCAGGCGCATGGCATCGAGTGCTACGTCGTCGATCCGGCGAGCATTCCGGTCGAACGCCATAGGCGACGCGCGAAGACCGACCGGCTCGACGCCATCAAGCTGGTGATCAACCTTCGCGCGTGGCTGCGCGGCGAGCGCGACCGCATGCACGTGGTTCACGTGCCATCGCCGCAGGACGAGGCGTCCCGCCAGCTGATGCGCGATCGCGGAGAGCTGCAGAAGGAAGTGCAGCAGCATCGCGACCGGATGCGCAAACTGCTGGTCACGCTCGGCTGCTGGGATGAGGTGGACCACAAGGACTTCGCCGGCCGCCTTGCCCGTGATGAGGTGCGGTGCCACGATGGCACGCCGCTGCCGCCCGAGCTGCGGGAGCGGCTGCTGCGCGAGTGCGAACGGCTGGCGCTGGCCCAGCAGCAACTCGCGGCGCTGGAGAAGACGCGGCAGGCGAGCCTGCCGGCAGCCGCGCGCAAGCGAAGCGATGACCTGGCCCGCCTGAAGGGGATTGGCGAAGTGGGCGCGTCGCGCCTCGCGCTCGAACTGTTCTGGCGGGAGTTCAGCAACCGGCGCCAGGTGGGTGCGTGCGTCGGGCTGGTGCCGCAGCCCTACGACAGCGGAGAGAGCCATACCGACCAGGGCATCAGCAGGCAGGGCAACCGGCGGGTGCGCGCGTTACTGGTCGAGATGGCGTGGTGCTGGCTGCGCTACCAGCCCGACAGCGCGCTGACGCAGTGGTTCAACCAGCGCACCCAGGGCACGGGGCCGAACCGCCGGGCGCGGCGCATCGCGATCGTCGCGGTCGCACGGCGCCTCGCGATCGCGCTGTGGCGCTATCTGAAGGATGGTGTGATACCCGAGGGCGCCCAGCTGAAACCCGCTTGAGGCGACGCAGCCACGCCATCATACAAGGCGCAAAACCGATGTGTGGTCTCCGTTTGAAGTGAACATGCCCGTGCCCATACCGGGTTGCTGACGCGACCGTTTTTTTAGATGGGGCATGCTCCTGGAGAAATTCCAGCGTAACGCGCATACAGGATGAGGCTGGCCACGCGCCAGCGGATAGAAGGTTGGTGAGACACTGGAGTCTTACGCGCGCGATGACCGGCTTCAGACCAAAGGACACAGACCTCGAATTGCAGCAAATGTTGGCGCGGTAAATATGCGTCCAGGCTT
>JGI12635J15846_10002333_pt1 | contig 16614 bp, 14 predicted proteins | sample BlaSpr_A8_OM2_M2_FD_15846 | JGI IMG/M metagenome (IMG submission 15846) | reverse complement strand
GCTTCGGTTCTCCACCAACTCTGGACGAAACACGGTGAGAAAAACACTGCACGGGAGTTTTGTGTCTTGACAACGCCTTCGCTCTTATCGAAGGCCACCCGCCATATTCAGAATGTCAGCTTTATGCCCACTTGTGCAGCGAAGGGAATGCCGACAGTGGTGCCGGGGCCGAAGAAATCGCCGAGCGCGCCGGCGGGCGCGCGCAACTGGTTAAGGTTGGTGATGGGCTTCGTCAGAGAGCAATCGGCGTTCAGGCAGAATGCGGTGGCGTTCGCGAGATTGTTCACCGGCACCGGCAGTGCGGAAATATTGGTCACATAATTGGCTCCGGGATTGTCGTGGTTGAACAGATTGAAAAATTCCGCGAAGGGCGTGACCGACCAGCGATCGTGAAACGTGAACGGGCGGCTGACGCGGAGATCCACCTGGACGTACGGCGTGCCGCGGAGTTCATCGAGCGTGGTCTTCACGCCGTTCACCACCGCGCGATCTCCGGCCGGAGTCGTCAATGTGTATGGCCGCGCGCTTTCCGCTTGCGCGAGCGTCGACAACTGGATACCGCCCGGCAACTGAAATGTGCCCACCAACACGAAGCGGTGGCGCACATCTTCACCGGATGGACCATAATCGCCGGGCGCGAATGCATTTTGCGGATCGCACACGCCGTTCACGTAATCGAATAACTCCCCCAGCACGCAACCCCAGGTTTCCGCTCTGGCCAACGTATAGTGAGCGATAAAGTGCACGCGCGGCGAAACATTTCCCTGCACGCCCAGGGACATTGCGTCGTAATTCGAACGATTATCCGAACGGAATACTTTGGCCGGCTGAAATGAATAACTGCGATAGGCATGCATTCCGGTTTCGTGCGTGTAGTCCACGCTGACCATCCAATTGGTGGAAAGCGCGTACTGTATTCCCGCGGTCGCATGAAGCGCGTACGGCGTGCGGTAGCCGGGATCAATCAGTGAGGCCCGCGGAGCGGGGTACGCGCCGTTGACCGTGCCGTTGTTCACGGCCTGAAACGCGGTGACCCAACCACTTTGCGCCAGATCGTCGTAATAGAGCCCGACACCTGCGCGCAAGACCGTTTTTTGCGAACCGCCCAGCGTCTGTGCGATCCCAAGCCGTGGAGCAATCGCTTTTCTGTAGTCGTGCGGGATGCCGTTTACGAGCCCGGCGCCGAGCGCAGGATTGAGGCTCTGGTTGCGGCCGGAGGCAATGAACAATCCAAATGTCGTGTCGTAGCGCAGACCAAAGTTCACCGTCAAATTAGACGTTGCGCGCCAGGAGTCCTCCGCGTAAAGGCCGAGCCTCTGTACATTCTGCGAAAAGCTTCCATCGGTTTTTGGCGTAGACACGCTGCCCGCCTGATAGTCCGTCGAAAATTGCGCGAGATTTCCTGGCTGCAAGTAGAAGGCGGGGTTATGCGGAAACGTAACCAGTGTTTCCGCATTGGACGTGAGCGCGCCGCTCAAGACCGGCTCGTGAATGAAATTCACGCCAAAGCGCAAGGTGTGGCGGGCCACCACGTGGGTCACATCGTAGCGAATCTGATATTTTTCCTGGTTACGAAGCACGGGAAACGCGGCGATGCCCGTGACAAATTGGTTGTCGCCAAACGTCTCGAAGCCCGTAATCGTGCTCGAATCCGTGGTGAACGGAAATGCCAGCGCAAAGCCTTGCGTTTCGTTTCTCGCTTGCGTCAGGTGCAGGACACTGGCGTTCAGCACAAGGGAGCCAAACCAATTCGGCGAAAAAGTGTATTGCTGGCCGAGAACGAGGCTGAAATAGTTGTTGTGCGAAGTCGCTCCGGTGGATGGCAGCGCACCCTGCTGCACCAAGGTGTTATGTTGCGTGTAGGTGTCCATCGCGCCACGCAGGAACCAACGCGAATTATTCGACTGCGCCCAATCGAGCCGGGCCGTTGTCAGATAATCACGGAAAGGGATGGGAACGCTTCCCGGCACCGCAATGTTAGAGACGCCGGGAATCAGCCCGTCACTCGCCAACTGCGCGAGCGCATTGAATTGGTTGCGACTCGCGGGACTGTAGGCGATGCTGGCATTTTCGTGCACATATTCGAGCGCGGTGAAAAACCACAAGTGATCCCTGACGATCGGGCCGCCCAGCGTGCCTCCATAATTTTGCCGGGAAAACGGCTGCTTGGGATCCGGTGACGGGTTGTCGATGGGAAAACGCGCGTTCAACGCGGCGGCCCGTTCGTAAAATGCCAGGCCGCCATGCCACTCGTTGCTGCCGCTGCGCGTGGTGATGACCACGGAACCCGCCGTGGTCCGACCGGTGTCCGCATCCATTTGCGCGGTGCGGAAGGCAAATTCCTGGAGCGCATCCGGCGAGAAATTTTGCAGGAAACCACCAATGTAGTCGTCGGAATTGTCGCCGCCGTCGACGGAGATTTCATTGTTCAGGCCGGAGCTTCCACCCGTGGCCACGGCAGTAATTCGCGCTTTCGTGGGATCGGACGGCTCCACGGGCTCGGTGCCCGGGGCCAGGTAGGCAATGTTGGCGAAACTGCGCGCGGCGAGGGGAATCGACTCGAGATCCTGGCGATAAATCACTGCCTGATGCACCGCACTTTCCGTTTCCAATGCAGCCGTGGTTACCGAAGCATCGCCGTCAACCATGATTTTTTCGTTGACTGACTTCGGCCGAAGTGTAATCGTGATTTCCCGGACCGAACTGACAGCAACAACCACTTTTGTGCGTGCAGCGCCAAAACCGCCCGCGCTCGCTGTCAGTTGATATGCGCCTGGAAATAGATCTTCTACCCGGAATTCTCCCTGGGCATCGGATCGCACCGCGCGAGTTAGAGATTTTTCGGAATTGCTGACAGAAATGACCGCGCCGGCTATTCGCGCCCCACTACTGTCCTGCACGGCGCCTCGGAGCGCACCGAGTGGAAATTGCGCGTGCAACGGGGCCGCGAAAGCTGCGCACGCCGCGAGCAACAGGAGCGAACTGAGAGATAACGCCGGCTTCATGATGGAACTCTGATTTAGAGCTGATGCACTGAAAAATGGAAGTATAACCCTCCACACGGTCCGGTCTTAGCTAAGTAAGCTCGCACTGTTGGCTCGAAACCTCTGGTTCATTTTAAATATTCATCGAACCACGCGACAGTGCGGCTCATGACATCTCTCAGGTGCTCGGGTTTCACAAACATGTGGCCTTCGCGCTCGTAGACGACCAACTCTGTCTTCACGCCGAGGGTTTTCAGCGCGTGCCAGAATTCGTACGACTGCGGCGTGGGGCATTCCCCGTCGCTGTCGCCCACGATGACCAGCGTGGGCGTCTTGGCCTTCTTTATAAAGGTCAGCGGCGCGCTGCGGGCATACACTTCGGGGTCGTCATAGACCGATTTTCCGAAGAAGGGAATCATCCACTGGTCGATTTTGTTTTCGCCGTAGTAGCTGGACCAGTTGGCGATTCCCGCGCCTGCCATCGCCGCGCGGAACCGGTCTGTTTGCGTAACGCCCCACATGGTCATATAGCCGCCATAACTCCAACCCGTCAGGCCAAGCCGTTGCGGGTCAATCGGCGCCGTGCGAATCGCTTCATCCACGCCGGCAAGAATGTCGCGCCAATCGCCATACCCGAAATCCCTGATATTCGCGCGCGTGAACGCCTCGCCTTCGCCAAAACTCCCCCGCGGATTCGGCAGCAACAAAAAGTAGCCGTGCGCGGGCAATGCCATGTCGTAGGCGTGAGCGCTCGGCCAGTTGGGCTGGACTCCATCACCGGGGCCACCGTGCACGCAAACCACCAACGGATACTTCTTCGAGGCATCAAAGTTTTTCGGATAGATCAGCCAGCCTTGCACGTCGAATCCGTCATTTTTCCAGTGCAAGCTCTTCGCTTCGCCCCATTCCGGTTTTATCCCTTCGTTCCGGTGCGTCACTTTCTTCCACGTCCCCATCGGACCAGCCCAGACCTCCGGCGGATCCTGGAACGAACTGCGCACGAATGCCGCTATCTTGACGTCGGGAGTGAGCGAAAGACTGGTGGACCAGAATCCGCTGGTCAGGAGCTCCGGCGCGTGAAACAGGGAATCAATCCGGCCGCTGCCCGGGTCAATCCGCGCGACGCTGGATTCGCCGTCCACGTTTTCCATGTCGATAATCTTGGCGTCGCTGGTCCACGCCACCACAACCGCCGAAGCCTTGCGTTCCGGCGTGAGGTTCCGCGGCACGCCACCGGAACGCGAAATCAAAAACACATCACCGCCCACGGAATCTTCGTCGCTCATCAGCCCTTCAATAAAGGCGATGCTCTGGCCATCAGGAGAAATTGCCGGGCGAGCGATTTGCAGCTTGGGTTTGTAGAGCGGTTGCATCTCCGCCGAAGCAATGTTCACTGCAAACAATTCCGCGATATACCAGTTGCTGTCGCCATTCCCTTTGGCAGCGGTCAGAACGATGCTCTTTCCGTCCGGCGCCCAGTCGTACTCGTAAATGTAGGTGTCTTCTGGAGTGATTTGCCGCAGCTTCCCGGTCGCGGCGTCGACGATCGCCAGCCTCTGTTCAAAAAAGGCGTCTTTAATTTCGCCGGTTTCGGGCGTTTCGGCGACCAGCGGCCCGGCTTCTCGCGTGGCATTTTCGGTGAAGAGGACAGCGATCGATTTTCCATCCGGCGACCATTTTGGTCCCGCAAGAAAACCCTGCACACTTGTGAGCTTGAGCGCAGGACCTCCGTTTACACTCGAAACGTATAACTGCGGCTGACCGGATTTGACCGCGTCGGAAATAAACGCAATTCGTTTGCTGTCAAGAGACCAGGCGACGTTGCCTTCGTTGAAATGAACAGCGGGAGAGCCTGCGGTCAACCGCACTGGCGGGCCAGCGGCGGAAATTTCCTGCAAATAGATATCCTGCTTGCCCGTGGGGGCGCCTTCCTCATCAGCGCGAATCTCCACCCAGGCAACGCGCTTTCCGTCGGGAGAGATGGCCGCCTGCTCGAAATGCTGCGCCTTGAACAGGCTTTGCTTTGTTTCTTCTGCCGTTGCTTTGGCAGTCGGTTTCGTGGCCGCCGAGGTTTGATTGGAACTTTGCGGCACGAGCGCGCAAGCGCCGAATGTGCACAGACCCAGCGTAAACGCCAATTTCTTCAAATGAAATTGCATTCGGATTCCCCCAAAGGAGCGGACATTTCCATTCCATACGGTATTCGGTTTCCCCATGCGCCGCAACCTGACTCACGAAAATCGGACACCTGGCGTCGAGTAGCGATAGAATCGCCGGGACTTCCAGCGGAGGCAGCAATGTTTGACCGGCGAGGATTTCTTTCTTCAATGATGGCCATGGCGGGCGCTGCACCTGCACTTTCCTGGAGTTCGTCCGGCGAAGATCCGCTGGCGGGCATACCTGCAAAACTTCCCGACAAATCGCTCTACCAGACGAATGAAGAAGCGTATTGGGCGGAACTTCGCCGTCAGTTTCTGATTCCTGAAGACGAAGTGTATTTGAACAACGGCACCGTCGGCTCTTCTCCGGCGCCCGTACTTCGCGCGGTGTTTGAAGGCTATCGCGACGCCGAGCGGCTGGCGCAAACGGATCCGGAAGACTATCCGATCTGGGGTTACGCTGCCTGGAACCAATTTCGCGACCCGCTTGCGGCGTTCATCGGCTGCACGCGCGACGAACTGGCGCTGGTTCGCAATGCCACGGAGGCCAACAGCTACATCGCCAACGGATTAGACATGAAGGCCGGCGACGAAGTTTTAATGACCGACCAGGAGCATCCCGGCGGCGAGCAACCCTGGAACCTAAGAGCCAAGCGCTACGGCATCGTGGTGAAGAAAGTAACTTTGCCGAAGCCCGTGCCGAATGCTGCCACGGTTCTGAATCTTTTTGGCGAAGCGATTACGCCGCGGACCCGCGTGATTTTTTTCAGCCACATCTCCACCGTGACCGGTGTGGTCTTGCCGGCGAGGGAATTAGCGGCGCTCGCGCGTTCCAAGGGAATCTTTTCCGCGGTGGACGGGGCGCACGTTCCGGGGATGATGAAGCTGAACGTTCATGACCTGGGATGCGATATGTATACTTCGAGCCCGCACAAATGGCTTCAAGCGCCGAAGGGCAGCGGATTCCTGTATGTGCGAGAAGAAGTGATCGATCGCATGTGGAACACGCTTGCCACGGAAGGCTGGGACAATACGAAAATTCGCGCCGAACGGTTTCAACGCATTGGCAGCTCCAACGTGCCGGTGCTTTGCGGATTGAGGGCATCTATTGAACTGGCCAATGAAATCGGAATGGAGCGCATCGAAAAACGTCACCGCCAGATGGCCGACTACATCCTGCAGGAAATGGTGAAGCGCGGGGCGTTATCCTGGACTTCGCCGGACCCTGCATTGCGCTGCGGCATCGCAACCGTGAATGTGGCGCCGCACAAAATGCCCGACCTGGAAAATTGGATGTGGAAGGAAAAGAAGATTCGCATTCGCGGCGGCGCGCCAACTAAGATTCGCCTCTCCACGCCGTACTATTTGCTCCACAAGGATGTGGACCGGTATCTCGCCGCGTACGATGAGTATCGTGCGACCCATCCATCGGCTTAACGAGCGCATTTAAGAAAATCGGGGTGTACTGGCCGAAGAACTGGTTATCCTGAAATGCGGGAGTCAACTTTCCAGCGTGTGCACCTGGCTAAAAGGAAGTGCGAACACATGCTTCGCCTGATGACTGGTTATTTACGGCTTTTCGGGTTGATGTTGTTGATTGGCGCGCTGCCGGTTATGGCCCAGGACAACTACACGCGCCTCGAATTTGGCGCGCAATTTTCCACCGTCCGGCTGACAAACTCGGACCTGGGCGCGACCGATTACTCCGGCCTCGGCGGCCGCTTCGATTGGAACCTGAACCGGCGCCTGGCGCTGGAGAGCCAGATCGATTTCTTCCCGGAACACGCCATTCCTTTGCTCACAATCCAGGGCGGGCGAACCGTCCAGGCAGTGTTCGGCGTGCGCGCCAAAGTAATCCAGACGCGCCGCCTCTCCGTCTTTGGATTAATTCGGCCGGGATTCTTTCACTTCACGGATGTTTTGTATTTCAACCCCAACTCGACTACCGGCTTCGGCGAGCGGCCCGAGACGCACTTTGCGCTGAATCTGGGCGGCGGCCTTGAATACTATCTGACCCCGCGATGGGTGCTGCGTGCGGACATTGAGGGCAATCCGTACCGAGTGCCCAACACAAAGGTATCGCTTTCCGGTGGCGGCAGCGCTTTCAGCGTGGGCAAAATTGACGACACCACGCGATTCAGTTTTGGGGTGGCTTACCGTCCCGGTGTGCTGATCGAAAATGAAAAAGAGACCAACGTCTCTGGAAAGTGGGAATTCGGTCCGCTATTTTCGACCATGCTGATCGGGCGCGAAGGGCCAACGGACGGCGTGCGGACGGAACCTGGGTTCGGCGGTTATGCTTCGTACCGCTTCTATCATGTATTTTACTTCGACGGCGATCTGTTGTATTTTCCGCGTGGCTCAAACTCTTCCGGGCCGCATGACGGCGGGGAAATCCTGCAGGGACTTTTCGGACTAAAGGCCGGAATACGCCGCAATCATTTCGGCATCTTTGGCAAAGTGCGGCCCGGCTTCAACAGTTATTCCCAGGCGCTCAGCGGGATTTCGCTAACCGGGCAGGAAAGCTTTGACCGTTCCACAAATTTTGTGCTCGATCTGGGCGGCATCGTTGAATTCTATCCCGGCGAGCGCGGCACATTGCGGCTGGAGGCCGGCGACACGCACATTTATTTCAATACCCGCGACATCAACTTCGGCGGCACTACATTTCCGGTCGGTGGAGGGAAGCTGCAGCACTCCATTCAATTCATCGCAGGATATGGCTGGCGATTCTGAACTCCACCTCTGATTCGAAAATGCGAGGCGCTATGACAAAGGACGTCTGGGAAGCTGTCGATAATTATTTCGACGAAATGCTGATACCGCATGATTCCACGCTGGATGACGCTCTGGCAGCGTGTGCCGCCGCGAACCTGCCTGCGATCCAGGTATCGTCAGTGCAAGGCAAATTACTGCACCTGCTGGCTCGCATTATGGGCGCGCGCAAAATTCTCGAAATCGGCACGCTCGGCGGCTACAGCACCATCTGGATGGCGCGCGCATTGCCGGAAGGAGGCCGGATCATTACGTTGGAGGCGGATCAAAAGCACGCGGACGTGGCGCAAGAGAATTTCGCACGCGCCGGCGTGGAGAACAAAGTCGAATTGCGGCTCGGCAAAGCCCTGGACACGCTGCCGCAAGTCTCCGCGGACGGGCGCGGCCCGTTCGATTTGTTGTTCATTGATGCCAACAAATCCAACATGCCGGAATATTTCGAGTGGTCGTTGAAACTCGCGCGAAGAGGCAGCGTCATCATTGCGGACAATGTGGTGCGCGAAGGCGCCGTCCTCGACGCAAACAGCAAGGACGCGGACATTCAAGGTATCCGGCGTTTCCTGGAAATGGTTGGCAAGGAAAAGCGCGTAAGCGCCACGGCCCTGCAAACAGTCAGCACCAAGAACTACGACGGTTTCGCGCTCGTCCTGGTCACGTCCTGACGCGACGTTTGCGAGATTCGGTTTGACGTTCGAGCTGCCTGGCGCATTGCTCCGCGCAGCCAGGTATGCCGCGGGTCGGAATTCTGCCTGGGGTGCCAAACCATCAGGAAGTGAAATGGACGAAGCTCCAGCGGCGCTTTTACCAGGCGCAGGCCGGAGTCAGCTTCCACCAAGTGCTTCATCCCGCTCGTCAGGGTGAGCACCAACTCGGTGCCGGGAAGACAGCGAAGGGCAACACCGAAATAGGGAACCCGCACGGACGAACGGCGCTTCTTTCCAAGAGCCCCCATTTGCTTATCCGGAATTGTCTGGACGCCCGGAAGCGTGCCGACAACGAGGTGCTCCGCGTCCAGATACTGGTTTAGAGAAAGGCTCCTGCCAAAGCGCGACGGGCGGGCCACAACGCATACCCACTCCTCCCGGTAAAGTGACTCGGATAGAAAATGAGCGGGCAGCAGACCATCATCAATGTGGAGGATGAGGTCAAGCTTCCCGCGTTCCAACATTTCGATTGCGTCCGCCTGCCACGGGAGAAATTCAAATCCAACCTGAAAGTGCGCAGCCGAATAGCTGCGGCAAAGACGCGGCAGCAAGACGGTACATACGTTGTCAGGTCCGGCAATGCGAAAAATGCTCCGTTCACGACGCGGATCGAAGGTAGTGGGCAGCACGAGTTTTTCCACCACCGGCAGCATCCTGTCCAGTTCCCTCAAAATTTCCCGCCCACGCAAAGTGAGCTCGAAACCACCCGGTGCGCGCACAAGCAGATCGTCTCCAAACATGACTCGGGCGCGCTGCAGGGCGCGGCTGACGGCCGGTTGGCTCAGCAACAGCCGCGAGGCTGCCGCGGTTATACTCTTCTCCTCGGCAATCACCGCGAAAGTGATGAGGAGGTTCAGGTCCACTTGCCGGAGTTTCTCTAGACGCATGGCCGCTATGAATATTATGCATGAGTCACATGGCGATTTCCTGGCATCTTTACTAGCGTCGCCCGCTTAACGGGACGGAAAATTTGGAGGATTGAAATGGCACATACGAGTGGAAATATTGCGGAAGAGACAGGGTTGCACGAGAAACGCGTCGTCATTCTGGGAGGATCGTCCGGCATTGGCCTGGCCGTCGCCGAGCAGGCTGCTGCGCAGGGCGCCAGTCTGGTTATTGCGTCGAGCAATGCCCGGCGGATCGAACAGGCGATCAAGAGTCTCGGTAAGAATGTGGAAGGCAAGACGCTGGACCTGACTGACGAGCGCGCGATTGAGAGCTTTTTCCAGGGGTTGGGCGCCTTCGACCATCTGGTCTTTACCGCGGGCGACGCGCTGCAGTTGGGCGAACTTGCCGCGACCGATCTCCGCGAGGCCAGGCAAGCCTTCGAACTTCGCTACTGGGCGGCAGTCGCCGCAGTCAAGTATGGAAGCCCGCAACTTCGGAGCGGTGGTTCCATCGTTTTGACGACGGGGATTGCGGGCCAGCGCCCCCGCAAAGGATGGGTCCTCGGCGCAAGCGTGTGTGGGAGCATTGAGGCGCTGACGCGCGCGCTGGCGGTGGAATTAGCGCCGATACGGGTCAACGCGGTGTCCCCCGGCGTGGTGCGCACCAATCTCTGGCAGAACATGCGGGAAGAAGACCGCAACAGCCTGTATGAGAGTGTTGGCAAGAGCCTGCTGGTGGGCCGCGTAGGCGAGGCTTCCGAGATCGCCCGCACTTATTTGTACTTGATGCAGCAAGGATTCAGCACCGGCCAAATCATCGTTGTGGATGGCGGGACTCTACTTGTCTAAGCCGCGCTGCGCGGCTGGATTTGCGGAACATCCGTCAGGTGTTCTTGATTTCGCGGAGCAATCCGTTGGTGACGTCATAGACGAAGCCGCGGACGGCGACCTTCTCTGGAATCCAGGGATGTGTGCGCAGCTTCTGCAACTGGTGGCGGACGTTTTCTTCGATGTTTTGGAACGCGTAGAAGAAGGCCGGCGAAACCGCGGCGGTTCCGGTGCGATTCTGGATTCGGGTTCGCAAATCCTGTTCGCTGGTGTGCATCAACCCACAGTCAGTGTGATTGATCACCATGATTTCTTCGGTGCCCAGCAGGTAGTGCGAAACGACCAGCGAACGCAGCGTGTCTTCCGTAACGATGCCGCCGGCGTTTCGGATGATATGCGCGTCGCCCGTCTTCAGTCCCAGGGTGCGAATCGAAAGCCGGGTGTCCATGCAGGTCAGGACCGCGAGCTTCCGCTCCGGACGCGGTGTCAGTTTGCGCAACTCGTGCGTGCGCGCATAAATTTCGTTGGCGGCGAGGACTTCGTCAATGACGCTCATGGCTGGTCCAGTTTAACCCAGCCACCGGGTCCTCACACGCGAAAGCCCGCTCTTGCTTAAAGCCGCTTGCTCAAACTAGGGACTTCATCGGAACAGTAGCGGAGCGAACTCTATCAGGTTCCGCCGCCACACCATCCACGTGTGCGCCCCGGGCGTTTCGACATCAACGTGGCGAATGCCTTTGGAGGCGAGCCATGCCCGCAGAGATCGGTTGAACTCCATCAAGTGGTCATCGGTGCCGCACGCGATCCACAGTAATCGCAATTGCGCATTGGCATTTGCATCCAGCGCGGGAAACTCCTTGTCAAAGTCCGGCGTGATTCCTCCGGAGCTAAACGCGCCGATCCACGCAAACTCGTTCAGGGTGTTCAGCCCCGTCAGCAGCGATTCCGCGCCGCCCATCGAGAGGCCGGCGATTGCACGAGAGTCGCGATTCTTGATCACGAGGTACTCGCCTTCCACCCGAGGGATTACTTCCGTAAGAAGCGCCTCGCGAAAGCGATCGAAATTCCGTTGCGTAATTCCGGGATCGTGGAAGACTCCCGAATCAGGAGCAAGCACTTCCGGCGCGCCGTAGCCGAGCGGCATCACAATCAGCATCGGCTTGGCTTTACCCCGCGCGATCAGATTGTCCAGAATCACATTCGCGCGCCCCACCGCCGTCCACGCTCTTGCGTCGTCGCTGTAGCCGTGCAGCAAATAAAGAACCGGGTAGGTTTGCTTTCCGCGTGGATCGTAGCCCGGCGGGGCGTAGACGAAATAGCCGCGTTCATCGCCAACCACTTTCGAGCGGTAAAAATGGTGATGGACTTCACCGTGCGGCACATCCGCAATCTCCCAAGCAGGTGCGGAGAAGTCGCTGGAATTGGAAGATGCAAATGGAACATGCAGTTCGCTCGACCGATAGAGGAAGTTCGGCTTTGTCGCGCTGTTGGAAGGATCAAACATGGCCACGCCGTCGACGATAAAAGCATACCCGTAGTAGTCAGGAGCAAGCGGCTCGGTGGTGGCGCTCCAAACTCCCTCCTCGTCCTTCTGCATCGCAAGTGGTTTGCTCGCGCCTTCGATTTGCACGCTCACCTCTTTAACATTTGGCGCGCGCAAGCGGAATATCACCCGATGATCGGCAAGTACCTCCGGTGAAACGACCGGGGACGGTGGTGTTTGGCGCTCTGCCGTCTGCGGCTTTTGTTTTTGTAGCGGCGGCGTTTGAGCCTGAGTCGCTCCAGGCACGAACAGAATCGCGAGAAAAATCAGGATTCGTTTCATAGTTCACCATTGCGGAGGTTTTGTTCCCAACCTCCAGTCTCCGCCGCCAAGTTGAAGGATATTATCGCATTCAGCACCGCCGGCCATATCCAGGAGCGTGGTCAGGCGAATCCGCTCTTTTGGTATGGTAAACGGGACCTGCCGAGTGGCGCGTTTTCTTGATCCTGTGCACAGCCGGCAACATGCCCTGAGTACGGCTTGCTTGTCCTAAAGTCTCACGCGGATCCGGAACGCACCGCAGGTGCGGGTATCATTCGAGAGCCACTGCCATTCGGACAACTTGAAATGAGTGGACGACGGTCTGATCAATCGAGGCGCGGAAGCACTGAATCGATTGGCTACTTTGAAGAAACGGCTTCCAGCAGTTCTTTACGAGCGGCAAATACGTCTGCGCGCGCCTCGTTCGTTTTCAGTGGATTGGGAATTATGCTTTGTGCGATTTCTGGAAGAGACCGCCTCTGCGTTTCGAGTGCCGACAGTTGCATTTTCGCTGTGTCGGGCGACATATTCAACGCGGCTTGCACGGCTTTCATATACTCGCGATAGTTGCGCACATCTTCTGAGTTGGGAGCTTTTGCTCCACTGGGCATCGGCTGACCCATGAGCTTTCCATACGTTGCTCCAGGATCTTTTGCGCTCCTGAGTTCCCTGAAGAATTGTTCCCCCGCCAATTCTTCGAATCTCCACGCAGCGCCCCAGTTGATTCCATCCTCACGGATCTGCTTCAGCGGGACGGAAATTGTTTTCTTCTGGGCGTCGCTCAAGTGGCCTTGCTTCGCCTCAATAGAAAGGGCGTGCAAATTCGGCAAGAGCGCACTTTTTGCTATCAGCGCAAAAATCAGAGAGCCGCCGTTGGCCAAATGCTCGGAAAATCGAACGCCGGCAAGCCAGGTGTCCACCGCTCCTTGGGAATTTCCGTTGGCCATTTCCCGCATGCCTTCCAGTGTATTCAGACGTGCCAGCGCGCGGGCCCTCGGCGCATACGCAATCGAAGCTCGCGGGCCTTCGTCGTACTCAAGCCCCCAGTCGCAATCCGGAAGCTTCGTGGCGCGCTGCATGATTTGAATCGCTTCGTCGTTGGAATCCAGAATTGATCCGAGTTTTTTTTCATCCCACGCTACTTCTCCTGTAGCCGTCTTCCCTAGCAAGGCCTGGATTGCCACGTCCACTGGCGGGTCCTGCATCTCTGCAAATGCTATCCAGTAGCGCAGTGCCGCGTTTCTTGTCTCCGGTGGTGTCTTTGCCTGTGGCCGCGCCATGGTGGCGCTCATCAACAGGAACACACTCGCGAGGCATAATTTGAGTTTCACGGTGTCTCCTTTCGCCCGTCAGTCTTTCGCCAAAACTTTCAGGGCGCTGTGTTCTTCCTGAAACCTTGGCAATGACTTTCGTGATTCTTCATCCAAGAGCGCGTCGAATTTTTTTTTGTCCTGCAAAGCAAGAGTTGTCAGCGCAAGGATGCTTGGATGTGGTGGTTCACTAACGACGATCACCGTAGGAGCTTTGGTATTCGTCCCCCTGATCCAACGCGTTGACTCACGACGGCTGAACCAAAATATCCCTCCAACGCACGCCGCCACGGCAGCCGCTGCAGCCAGGCGCCTCCACGAAATAGTTCTCGGTAGCGGCGCGACTTGGAGTTCACGAATTGCCTGCGGCTGAAATTCCTTCAAGTAACGTTCTGTTTCTTCGTCGTGCGGACCCATCGCTTATCCTCGTTTCTGAACGTGTTCGCCTAAACGATCGCGCAGTTTCTCAAGCGCGTACCGATAGCGGGAGGCCACTGTATTCAACGGCGTTTCGGTAACCTCGGAGATCTCAAGCAAAGTCATTCCGCTCCAAACCTTTAAGAAAACCGTTTCTCTCTGCTCCTCCGGCAATTCTTTCAAAGCTTGCTGCAAGTGGAGGATCTCGTCCTGATTGCCGCTGGGATGAGTGAACCACGATTCGGTATCCCTCAAATTTGTTTCGCGGCGCCGGTCTCTTCGCAGGTTCAAAGAAGCGTTCCGGGTTGCACGGTACAGATAGGCGAGCGGCGCTTGCGGAATGAAGGCCTTCTTCCCCAACATTTTCAAAAACAGTTGCTGCACCACATCCTCCGCCGAAGCGTGGTCTAGGCCGCAAGAGCACGCGTAGGCCGCCAACGCCGCGCCGTGCTTCTCGTACATAGACTTCACTTCGTCCGCCGTGAGTCTTGTTATTTGCAACGGCCTCTGCTCGAGCGCTTTCTGTTTCAAATATATGACACTCGAGACGGGTATTTTTGTCTAAAGCAGTTGGCAATGGGTCAGCCCAATCGTTGTTCCTGACTGCCGAAACGGCGCGCGGCAGGCGCGGCGTTTTCTTGACCCTGTGCGTAGGCGGCAAGTACACTAGTAAATTCCGAATGCTGCCCGAACTGTGGCAGCCGGGCTTGACGGAGAAGACCCCAAAGCCAACGCGGCAGGTGGTGTGAACCGGCGGCAAAAAGCCGCTCGAGCGTTGGAGCATGAGGTCTTCCCGGGCCGGATGAAGATTCGACGAAGAAACAAGGGGGAATGCTTTGCCAAAGCGTACATATCAACCGCGGAAACGCCGCCGCGCCAAGACACACGGGTTTCGCGTGCGTATGAAGACCAAGGGTGGCCGCAAAGTGCTGGCGGCGCGCCGCAAGAAGGGCCGTCATCGCCTCACGCCAGAGTGATGGCGAGGGCCCCGCGACGGGCCAGAAGTTTCCTCGCGAAGCCAAGCTGGTGCGGAAAAGCGAGTTTGATGAGGTGTACCGCGCCGGCAAGCGCCGCTCGAGTTCCCACTTCACTGTTTTCGTTCGCGCCAGTGGACAGCCGATCAGCCGCTTCGGGTTCAGCATCAAGAAGGCTTTGGGCGGCGCGGTGGTGCGCAACCGCATGCGGCGGCGGCTGCGGGAAATCGTCCGCTGCCATCGGCAGGAGATAAGCTCGGGATGGGACATCGTGATTCATCCGAAACAGTCTGTGGCCACGGCGCCGCTTCCGGCGTTGACGGCGGACTTTCTGCGCCTGCTGAAGGGTTTGTGAGCTGCCTTGTTCAATCGGCCGTTCCGCCGTCACCCGCGGAAGAAAAAAAACATCCCCGGAGCGCGGCGGTGCGGGCGGCACTTTTCGCGCTGAGTTTGTACAAAGCCTACCTTTCCGTTCTGTTCGCGGGCACTTGCCGGTATGAGCCGACTTGCTCGCGTTATGCGTACGAAGCAATCGAACGATTTGGAGTGCTGCGCGGCGGCTGGCTAGGATTGAAGCGGTTGCTACGGTGCCATCCGTTTTCAGGAAGATTCGGATACGACCCGGTTCCGGAGAAATGGGAAGAGATGCGAGCGAATTCCGACGTAATGGGTAAAACGCGCGAGGTGCGATCTTGAGCACTCCGCCGATGAATCAGTTGCCCCCGCTGGGGAAGTCGAAGGACAAGTTCACGCCGGAGTTGCGCATCCTGGTGGCTTCGCTTTTGTCGATGGCAGTGATTCTGCTATGGGCGAAGTTTTTTGGCCCGAAGCCGCCGGTCAATCCGCCGCAGCAGAATCAGCCTGCGCAGGTTTCAACGGCAACTCCCGGAAGCGCACCTGCAAATGCGCCCAGTGCGGTTGCAGCCCCAGCGAAGATTTCCGCGGCGACCACACCGGCTGTCCCCCCGACGGCAGACTCGCAAGAGCGCACCATTGTGGTGGAAAACGCGTTGTATCGCGTGGAATTTTCCAATCGCGGCGCGGTGGTGAAAAGCTGGCTGCTCAAGAATTACAAGGACGACTGCGACGGTAAGCGCAAGGATGAGGGCTGCCTTGAAGGCGACCTCGCGAAACCGCAAGGCACGCTGAATCTGGTGCACAAGCAGGCAGCTGCGGAAACAGGCGGCTGGCCTTTCGCGCTGGTTTTTGACGATCCGCAGCTCGGGACTCTGGCCAATTCCGGACTTTATAAAATTTCGAGTGACGCCAATTCCTTGGAAGCGCCTGCGGACCTAACATTCAGTTGGAGCGACGGGCACCTGCAGGTCACCAAGAAATTTCATTTCGATCATTCCTACACCGTGAGCGTCGAGACTACGGTGACCAACAACGGTGCGCACGTAATGGCCGGGTTGGCGTGGCTCGGCGGCTTTGGCGATCCGACTGTGACCAATCCCATCCCCGTGGAAACGGTTTTCGTTTTCTACAGTGAGGGCGGGAAGCTGACGACTTTTGCGCACAAAAAGCTGGACGGCCCGGAAAAATGGGGCAACGTCTGGCAAGGCGGCAAGGAATTCACCGGCATTGAAGACCGCTACTTCACCGCCGCGTTCCTTCCTTCGCTCACCGACCCGGCGCCGCTGCAAACCCGCTATTGGAAGATGTTCCACAACATCAAAGTGGAAGGGAAAGACCAGTCCGAGCCCGTTCCGGAGATTGCCACAGCCACGTCTGCCGAGAACATGGCCCTGCGCGTGTTCGTCGGCCCCAAG
>JGI12635J15846_10002332_pt1 | contig 16616 bp, 11 predicted proteins | sample BlaSpr_A8_OM2_M2_FD_15846 | JGI IMG/M metagenome (IMG submission 15846) | reverse complement strand
TTGTGCACGCACCGGGGCTGGAAGACAGCGAAGCGGCGGCGGCGCGGGTGGCGGCGGGAAAGCATCTGCTGGAAACGGTTTTGGAGCGGCCATTGATTGTGCGGGCGGCGCCGGTGGAGACGAAGGTGGTTGAATTGCCGCGACGAGAAGAGACAGTGCAGGCGGCGGCAGCTTCGGATTAGGCGGGACATTCCTTTTGGGCTGGCGTTCTGCTGGCTCCATGATTCATTTACGTTTTTTGGGGAACCCAAGAGCACAGGCAGGAGTGCCTGTGCCACTGGGAGCGACCTGCTTGCGGCGGCAGGCATGGCTAAAGCCATGCGCCTACACTTTGGGATGAAGACTGCGGGCCAAGACGAGTTGCTGGCCGGCTGGAAGCCGACGCTACTTGCCGGCTTTGCGGAGGAGTTTTGGGGTGGCCAGCCAGATGAGTTCGCCGCTGGGGGGAACGAGACGTTTGAGTTCGACCATGGCGACGCCGGATTTTTTCAAAGAGGTGATGTGGTGGGTGGAGCCGAGGGAGGTGGCGATGAGATCGTCGAGATGCGGGGCGTGGCCGAAGAGGAAGACGGCGGATAGTTCCTTGTCCTTGGAGAGTTCGCGGAAGAGCTGGAGCGGTTCGGCGCCGGGAAGCAGCTGGTCGGTTTTGCGGATTTTGTTTTTCGAATAGCCGAGCTCATCGGCAAAAATTTCGGCGGTTTGAAAGGCGCGGAGATAGGGACTGGAAAGAAGGAGGTCGGGCGCGGCACCGATTTCGGCGACGCCTTTGGCGACCTGGCGGGCTTTCTCGACGCCCTCTTGGGTGAGGAAACGATCGGGGTCGGGGGGACAGTTGGGGTCTTCGCGGTCGACGGCGATGCCGTGGCGGACGATGTAGAGCTGCATGCGGTTTGCTCCTGGTAAGAGTTTACTAGAGGAATGTTTCGTTTGGATGACGGAGAGTTGGGGGTGTGCGGGGGATAGGAAGAAGAGAGGAAAAAGGATTTAACACAGAGGGCACGGAGGAAGCGCACAGAGTTCGCGGAGGTACGAGGAAGAGAAGAGCTGGCTTAAAAGACCAGCGCTACATTGAAGAATGAAGAGAGGGTGGCGAGCGGCGGTTAGGGGTGGCGGGAGAAGTTGGAGGGGCGGAGGTAGAGGTGGGTGTGGAATTCGCGTTCGAAGAGGGCGGAGCTGCGTTCGGCGTCACGGATGTCTTCGGCGGCGTCGCCGCGGACGCGGAGTTGGATGGTTACGGCGCCGCGCTGGAAGGAGGCGCGGAGATCCTGGACGCGCTGGCGGTGGGAGTGATCGAGACCTTCGGCGATGCGAAGGATGGCGGCGAGTCGGCGGACGACGCGCTTGTCATTGTTGTTGAGGGCGGAATAGGCGGGGTGATCGGCGTTGGGCGTGGACTTGCGATTGTGATAGCGAACGACGGCGGCGACGATGTTGCGGTCGCGGCCTTCGAGGCCAGGGATGTCGCCATTGAGGGCGAGATATTCGCCGTGTTTGTGGTGGCCGCGATGGCTGACGCGATGACCGATGTCGTGGAGGAGCGCACCAGCTTCGAGTTCGACGCGAGCCTGAGGCGGGAGGTGGTGGAGAGGCTGGAGATGATCGAAGAGCATGAGGCAGAGTTCGCGGACGTGCTCGGCATGGCGCATATCGTATTCGAGACGGCGAGCGAAGCTGCGGGTGCCGAGGAGCATCTGGCGGGACTCGGCGCTGTAGCGATGAGGCTCTTTGCGGGAAAAGGCTTCGCGGGCGATTTCCTGGAGGATGCCTTCGCGGAGGCCGACGGTGGGAATGAGGAATTGGCGAATGTTGAGGTAGCGGCCGAGGACGACGAAGATGATGGCAGCGACGCCCATGACGTCTGCGCGGTCGCGGCGAACGCCGTAGGATTTCATGCGCTCACGGAGATCGCGTTCCAGGATGTCGGGGAGGCGCTCGCGCAAGAGAGAGACGTCGAGGGTGGGGAGGCCTTCGCGGCGAGGGCCGGGAGCGACGTTTGAAAGAGTTTCGGCATTTCCGCCGAGAGCGACGGCGAGCTGATCGGCAAGGTTCGGGCGATGGGGAAGGCGCGATTCGAGGAGAGCGCGAACGTAGCGGCGAACCTGTTCGGCTTGAACGGGACGAATGGCGCCGGGAATTCCGAGCGTGGTCATCAGGCGAACGGTGCCGACGGGAAGCTGGGCGCTTTGAAGGATGGAATGGTCGCGAAGGATATTGATTTCGAGGCTGCCGCCGCCGAGATCGACGACGCAGTTCGGAGGGGTTTCCGGGCCGAGAGCGGCGATGGCGGCTTCCCTGCCGAGGCGCGATTCTTCTTTTGCGGTGATGACTTCGAGGCGCAGGCCTGTGGCTTGCTTGACGCGGCGGACGAGCGTGCCGCTGTTGCGGGCTTCGCGGGAAGCGCTGGTGGCGACGGCGCGATATTTGGTGACGCCGTATTCCTCCATGATTTCGTGGAGATGGCGGAAGGCTTTGACGGCCTTCTTGAGAATTTCTTCGCTGAAACGGTGGCGGACGAAAACGCCCTCGCCGAGACGGAGCGGGAAGCGTTCGTTTACTAGCGGTTCGATATCGAGAGCGGAAAAGGCGCGGGCGATGGACAGGCGGACGGCGTTGGAGCCGGCGTCGATGGCGGCGATGTGGACCGGCTCGGGCATGAGCTATGTTACCGCCAGAGATGCGCGAGGGCGGAAGAGGGCGTGTACTTGGAGGCGCGAATGCCGAGTTGTTCGCCGATGCGCTGGCGCAATTGTTTGTTGACGGAGGAGACGCTGGCTTCGCCGTCGAGCTCGATGAAGGCGTTGCGCTTGGCCATGTTTTCCAGTTCGCGCTTGATCATGGTTTGATAGCGGACGAAGGACCAGTAGAGGTCGTGGGAGAGAGACATGTCGCGGCCAGCTTCCCAGTAGCTGATGGCCTGGGCTTTTTTGAATTCGCGGGCGAAGGCCGTTTCGGGGCGGACGTTTAGCCAGAAGGTGAGATGCGGGCGGAGAGCCATGGCGTAGAGGCCGGTGAGATAGTCGCGATTGATGCCGCGAACGACGCCGCGGGCGATGAGGGTGAAGATGAAGCGGTCGGCGAGGACGACGGCGCCAGAGCGAAGGGCGGGAACGATGCGGTGCTCGAGCTGGTCGAAGAAATCGGTGGCGTACATGAGGGCGAGGGTTAGGCGGGTGACGGCGTTTTTGGCGAGGAGTTCGTCAATGTCGCGGCCAACGAGATTGGAGCGGCGGAGGCCGCTGGTCTGAACGGAGAAGCCTTCGGATTCGAGCCATTCCTGGAGAAGAGCGATTTGGGTGGAGCGGCCGGAGCCGTCCATGCCTTCGATAACGATGAGCGAGCCGTTTAATTCGGTGGGGTCGAGGCCGACGAGGGGTTCGCCGAAGAAGCATTGCGCGGAATCGGGATCGGCGACGGCGGGCTTCACGGGAACCTCGGGTGTGGCTGTTGGCGGAGCGGCGACGAGTTTTTCTTTTTCCTGGTCGGGCATGGCTATTCGGTTTCCGGGGCGCGCGGGGCGAAGCGCTTGAGATCGATTTTGGAGGCGACGATGTCGCGCATCTGCTTCTGGAGCTTGTTTACGGGCAGAGTGCCGTCGAGGACGACAAAGTTGTCGGAATCCACCATCCTGTCGTATTCCTCGAGGATGCGCGCCTGGAAAAGTTTAAAGCTTTCGGGGCGCTCGTAGGATAGGCCGAGGTCCATGCCGGCTTCGTAGTATTTCAGTTTGGGGCGGCCGCTGAGGATGCGGTCGACGGCGACTTCGAGGGGAGCGCGGAAATAAAAGGTGATGTCGGGGACGGGAGCGAAACGGTAAAGATTGCGGAGCCAACGATGAGAGCAGCCCCGGGCGGCGTCGCGGGCGAAGGCGGTGTAGACGTAGCGATCGGCGAGGACGAGGTAGTCGCCCTGGAGGAGAGGCATGATCTGGCGCTCGCAGCGGTCGGCGAAGTCGGCGGCGTGGAGGAGAGAAAAAGTTGTGGGGGTGAGGAGACGCTTTTGCTTGCCGCGACGGGTGGCGGATTTTACGAGGGGAGAGGAGTTCCACTCGGTGAAGTGGAGGCGGTAACCGCCGATTTCGAGCCAGCGCTTGAGGAGATAGAGTTGGGTGCTTTTGCCGGAGCCGTCGGTGCCTTCGACGACGATGAGCGCGCCGGGATAGGCGCGGCTGGGAATGGGGCGGCCGGGCTGGGGAAGCGTAGTTTTGGAGGCCTCGGGACGAGGAGGAGCTTTTACGGATGTGTCGGGGTTGTCCATGCGCGCGATAGATGAGTGCGGTGCTGGTAGTGGAGGGTAGTCTGTCATTGTTACAGAGGAATTACAACATATCGGGAGTGGGGAGGCAAAAGAGGGCGAGAAAGAGAAATGATAACGCAGAGGCGCTGAGGACGCAGAGAAGAGGCGGAGAAGAGGAAGAAAAACCCGCCCCCCTGAGGCGGACCCTCCAGAGGCGGGCAAGCGCAAAGGGCGCGCACCCTGAAAGGCGCAGGGTGCGGCACCCAAGAACCTAGAAGAAGGACATTTTGACGGTTAGGTATTTTTTGGGGTTTTTGCGGAAATCGGTGAGGAAGGTGCGAAGTTCGGCGGAAGCAGCGGCGAGGTTGTCGTAGAGCTGGGGGTCGGAGAAGAGTTTGCCGGCGGTATTGTCGGTTTTGTTGAGCTTGGAGGTGGCTTCGGAAAGATTGCTGCTGGTGTCGCGGAGTTTGTTGTAGAGGGTTTCGTCGGTGGTGAGCTTGCCGAGGGTGCCTTTGCCGGCGCGAATGTCGCCCATGATGGTGTTGCCGTTATCGAGAGCGGCTTTGGCCTGATCGTAGAGAGAGGGATCGTAGAGGAGCTTGCCGATGGTGCCCTTTTGCGAGCGGACATCGGCGACGATGGAATTGAAGTTGTCCACACCTTTGTCAACTTTGGAGTAGAGTTCGTCGGTCATGAAAAGTTTGCCGACAGTTCCCTGCCCTGATTGAACGTTGCCGACGATTTGGTCGCCTTTGGCGAGGATGCTGTTGAGGTGATTGTATGCCTGGTCGTCGGTGAGGAGTTTGCCGATGGTGCCCCTGCCCGCCTGAACGTCGCCAACGATGTCCTGAATCTCTTCGCTGAGGGCTTTGAGATTGGCGAGAACATCAGCACTGCGTTCGACAACTTCCTTGATGGCTTTTTCTTCGGCGCCGGGAATGGCCTGGCCTTCCTTGAGAGGCACGCCGGTGTAGCCGCGCTGGACGTTGACGTAGCGGTTGCCGAGGAGGCCTTCGGTGACGAGAGTGGCGGTGGAATCGGTGAGAACATCGCCCTGGTATTTGCTGTCAATGCGAATGCCGACTTCGATGTTGTGCATGCGATCGGGCGGCTTGCCGGCCTGGCGGGGGACGAGGCGAATCTTCTCGACGTTGCCAATTTCCACGCCGTCGAGGCGAACCGGAGCACCGGTGGAGAGGCCGGAGACTTCGGGCAGGAAGGTTTTGAGGCGATATTTTGGACCGAGGAACCCGGCGCCGGTGACATAGAAAATGGCGACGGCGAGAATCAGAAGGCCGACGAGGACGAACAGGCCAACGCGCAACTCCGACCAGGTGATCTGCTTGCGCTGCGCCATCCGACCAGCCCTCCGTGGACCGTGATGAATCGTGCACGACAACTATACAGGAATCAAATCAAAAATCGCTGGAGATACGGATCCGGTGATTTCATAAGCTCATCGGGAGTTCCCTCGAAATAAATCGTGCCTGCGCGCAAGACGAGAAAACGGGTTGGAGCCGTCTGCGCTGCTTCGGGCGAGGAATCGCGGCGAACTTTTTTGGCTTGCGGATCGAAGTGAAAATTGGCGAGGGCGAAGCCGTCCTGGAGGCGATGGGTGGCGAGCAAGGCAGTGACGCCATAGACGTCGCGAAGACGAAGGATGAGGCTGATGATGGTTTGCGAAGTGATGGGATCGAGGCCAGCGGTCGGGGAGTCGTAGAGAACGATGGGCGGGCGGGCGATGAGAGCGCGGGCGATGGAGACGCGGCGGCGCATGCCGCCGGAGAGCTCGGGAGGAAACAGGTCGCTGGTGTGGGCGAGGTCGACGAAGCGGAGGACTTCTTCCACGCGGGGCTGGATTTCCTCCTCGCTGACGCCATCTTCGTGAAGACGGTAGGCGACATTTTCGCCGACGGTGAGGGAGTCGAAGAGAGCGCCCTCCTGAAAAACGAAGCCGATCTGGCGGCGAATTTCGAGGAGTTCGGATTCGGGAATTCCCGAGATGTCCTTGCCGAGAACCTGAATGCTGCCGGAATCGGGACGCAGGAGGCCGGAAGCGAGCTTGAGCAAGAGGGTTTTGCCGGTGCCGGTTTCGCCGAGGAGGATTACGGTTTCGCGCTCCTGGGCGGAGAAGGTGACACCGCGAAGAATTTCACCTTCCGCAAAGCCGAGGCGGACGTTTTTGAATTCGATGGATGGCTGGCTGGTGGCCGTGAGAGTTGATGTAAGACCGCTGGGATAGGGTTCCATGAAAAGTCAGAAGAACTTATCCGCGAGATAGAGAGCAATTTTGGTGAGGAAAGTGTCCGAGACGATGATGAGGACGGAGGAGACGACGACGGCCTGGGTGGTGGCGCGACCGACGCCCTGGGTGCCGCCTCTGACGTTGAGTCCCTGATAACAACCGACGGTGGCGAGGATGAGGGCGAAGACGACGGACTTGGAGAAGCCCTGCATGATGTCGGAAAATTCCAGGATTTTGATGGCGCGTTCCCAGAAGGTGGTGGCGTTGATGCGCAAGGACAAAACGCTGGCGACCATGCCGCCGATGAGGCCGACAAAAACGGAGATGGTGGTGAGGAGCGGAAGGGTGATGAGGGCGGCAAGGACTCGGGGAGTGACGAGCTTGCGGCTGGGGTCTGTGCCCATGGCGCGCATGGCGTCGACTTGTTCGGTGACGAGCATGGAGCCGAGTTCGGAGGCGATGCCGGAGGAGCAGCGGCCGGCGACGAGGAGGCCGGTGATGGAGGGGCCGAGTTCGCGAACGAGGGCGAGGGAGACGATGTCGCCGGTGAGCGAGGCCTGGCCGAAACGCTCGAATTGCGTGCCCGTTTGGAGAACCATGACCGCGCCGATGAAAAAGCCGGACAGGAGGACGATGGGGAGCGAGCCGACGCCGATGTCGTCCATCTGCTCGAGAGTATCCTGGATGTAGCGGGGGCCGGAGGCGAGGTTGGTGAGGGCGTGGAGAGAGAGAATTGAATAGTTCTGGACTTTGAGGACGCTGGTTTTGGCGAGGTCCTGGAGGACCTCCACGACGGAGGGGACTTCGGGAGCGCGGGCTTCTTGCGGTGCAGCCTGGATAGGAGTGTCAGCCACGAGTTTCTCGGGAACGGTTCGAAGAGAGCGTAACTGGGGAGGCGGCGAGCGTCAAGGCAAAGAGTGGGCAGGAATGCGTCGGTTACCTATTATGTGCTATACGCCAGTGTCCGGAACGGAACAGACATAGAGTTTCGCGGGGTCTAGCATCCTGTTGAGGCGCTGACGTGCAACCTCAACGGCAGAAAAAAGTGGCCCGAGCATACAGGATCGAAGGGTCTATTGTCCTGTATCGCTCTGCGGCGAGAAGACAACTCAAAGCGGAAAGATCGCTGGTGCGTGCGGAGCCGTGGTGGGGTATGGTCCTCGGGATCCCGCTGTTTTTAAGGACACTGCTTCGTCTTGTTATTGCGTGTCCCCACCGGCACAAGGGCCCTCCGATAACACTGCGCGAGTCAATCCCATCCAATCTGCCCGGCCGATCCGGTTATGGACGAGGAACCTACATTACTTGCCTGGATTGCGGTCAAAAATTCGCTTACAACTACAAGACCAGGCAACTGGTAGATTTCTGGGGCATTCATGACGCGGAAGCACGGGCAGGAGTTCGGCGGAAAGTTGCTGAATTCTTTTCGCCTCTTCGAGGTTTCGCTGCAAAGGCCGGCAGGCTGAAGATGCGGATTCCGATGAGTGAGCTTGCCAGGTCGGTGCACCGCCTCGGAATTTTGATGAAGGGCCACTAGACTAAGTGTCGACGCTAGATTGCCAGTGGATGAGTACCTCGTTCAGACTCGAAACAAACATAAACCCCACCAGAAAACACCCAAGCTGCGGGTAAGGCGTTTAAGGAACCTGACGATTCGAGCTTCGCCTTTCTTGCCGACCTCTGGTCAGTGCCTAGTTGCGCCCCATCGGAAACTGATCCACTTCAAGTGGTTGAGCGGGACGGATGGCCTGGAGAATTCTCCTTGATGGCGACTTGGATTTGTGCGGAAACGCGAGTGGGCGTCACGGCAAAGAGTGGCGCGGTGGTGGAAGAGTTTCGGATTACCCGACCTTGCAGGAGTAAGCAGAGCACAAGTTCGGTTTTTTGGAAAAGCGAATGGGTGGCGACACTTGATTTGTGGAAAGATGAGCGGGATGTACCTATAATCGCGCCATTCCAGTGGATTCCACGCGATATCCGTGGCGCATCGTGGCCATCGCGGCCATCAGCCTGATAGGAAATGTATATCTGGGCTACTACATGCTGTTTGGGCTGGCATCCGATGGCATGGACCTCGACCAGCAATCCGGGCGAGTTGTGGTGACGGATGTGGGCGAACAGACGGCCGGGGCGCGCGCCGGTTTCGAGGCGGGCGATCAAATCTTAAGCATAAACGGGCAGCGAATTGGAACGGTGGTGGACTGGTTGGCGCAACGGATGAATTTTGAAGCCGACCAGCCAACGGCGATTCGTGTGCAGCGCGGGGTGAACACCCGCGACTTGACGATGGTGATTCACGGGAGAATCTGGGACGAATGGAATAATACGGTTCGTGCTTCAAACATTATTTTCCTGGCCTACAAATTCATCACGTTGATGATCGGATTGTTCGTGGTGTTTAACCGGCCGCGTGATTTTGTGTCCAGGCTGGGAGGCTGGGTGCTGGTGGTGATGGCGACGGTGTTTGAAGGATTCCAATGGGGGCTGGCGACGGCGACACGGGCTTTGCCGTTGATAGTGGCAGTGCCGGTGATGCTGGTGTATGTGAGCGCGGCATTTCGCACGCCGCTGCTGGCGGCGTTTTTCTGTTTGTACCCGAAGCGGTTGTTTGAGAACCGATGGTTGTGGGCAGGATTTTGCGCCGTGCCAACCGTAGCGACGGTGTACGCGCTTTATCTTTTTGGCAGGACGGTGTACGACCCGGAACATTTGACAGGGCTGGCGCCGCCGTGGGTGCTGATTGTGTTCGGCGTGCAAAGCCTGGCGTATCTGGGGGCGGTGCTGGTGGCTTTGCCGGTGAGTTACTGGAAACTGGAAACGGTGACGGACCGGCGACGCTTCCGGGTGCTGGTGTTTGGAGCGCTGGTGGCGATGGTGTTTTATCTGCCGCGAGTGATCGGCACATCGCTGATCCATCTGAGCCCATGGTTCTATCGCATTTTCGATTCGCCGTACGTGTATATGGCGTGCACGCTGGGCATGTTGATATTCCCGATGTCGTTCGCATACGCGATTTTGAAGCAGCGATTGTTCGATGTGCGGGTGATCATCCGGCGAGGAGTGCAGTATGCGCTGGCGCGGAGAGTCCTGCTGGCGATTCCAGTGGTGGCGATAGGGCTGCTGGTGGCGACGGTGATCGCCCAGGGAAGGCAGCCGCTGTTTTCCGTGCTGAAGACGCATGCGGGGAGTTACGTGGCGATCGCCGCGCTTGCAGCATTGGCATCGACGCAGAGACAGAAATGGCTGTCGGCGCTGGACCGGAGATTTTTCAGGGACAAGTATGACGCGCAGCAATTGTTCCGCGAAATCGTGGAAGATATCCGGCGGGCGGAGAGCGTGGAAGAAGTGGCGCCCCGAGTGGTGGGACGCGTGGCGGAGGCATTGCATACACAAGGATGCGGATTGCTGATGCGCAGGTCAGGAGAGAGCGTTTATCGCGTCGTGGCCGCAGCGCCACCGGGCTCGCTCTCGACGGACTTGCCCGCAACGAACAAATTAATACCGCTGGTGCGAATGCTGGAGTGCCCGGTGCCGATTACACAGGCGGGAACCGGCTGGCTGGGGCAGCAACTGCCGCAGGTGGACAAGGAGTTCCTGCAGAAGGCGCGAATCGAATTGCTGGTGCCAATAGCGCTGAAGGAGGGAAGCACGGAGGCTTTGCTGGTGCTGGGAGGAAAGTTGTCGGAGGAACCGTACAGTGAAGAAGACACGGCACTCCTGGAAAACGTGGCGGGCGCGCTGGCACTTTTGCTTATGCGAGGGAGCGCAATGCAAGCGGGGCGTTCGTTTGAGGAGTGTCCCGCGTGCGGAACGTGTTACGACACGGGAACGACGCGATGCAGCAAAGAAGGAACGGCGTTGATGTTGGTGGCGACTGCGCGGATGTTGGGAGGACGCTACCGGCTGGAGAGAAAGTTAGAACAGGGCGGCATGGGAAAGGTGTACCGAGCGACGGACATGTCGCTGAACCGCGAAGTGGCGGTGAAGATGATTCGGGACGAATTTTTCGCGGACCGAAAGGCGATCGAGAAATTCCGGCAGGAGTCACAGGTGACGGGAAGCCTTGCTCATCCCAATGTGGTAACCGTATATGACTTCGGGGTAGAGGCGGGGCAGCGAGTGTTTCTGGTGATGGAACTGTTGGAGGGGATCACGCTGCGGCAGGAACTGCGAACGAAGAAACGCCTGGATGCGGCGAGGACGCTGGAGTTGTTTGAAGGGATTTGCGCCGGAGTGGAAGCGGCACATGCGCGGGGGCTGATTCACCGGGATCTGAAGCCGGAGAATATCTTCCTGTCGCAGAAAGATGTGAGGGAGGTCGTGAAGATAACCGACTTCGGGATCGCGAAGGCGCTGCCGCTGTCCGCGGATGAAACGAGAGACACGATTACGGGAGTTGTGGTCGGAACGATGAAGTATATGTCGCCGGAACAACTGCGGGGGCGCTCGGCTTCGGCTCGCTGGGACCTGTGGGCGCTAGCCGTGATTGCGTATGAAGCACTTTGCGGATGCGCTCCGTTTACGGGGGAGGATTCGGTGATTCTACAGGGCGCAATCATGGGAATGAATTTCACGCCGGTAACGGAACTGCTGCCGGAGGCACCGCCGCGATGGCAGGCGTTTTTCGAAGGCGCGTTTGCACATGCCGAGGAGCAACGGGCGGAATCGGTGGCGGTGTTTTGGAAGGAATTGCGGGAGTGTTTGGAGGGAGGTGCTGGAAGTTGAAAGTTGAGAGGGAGAAGAGCGGCGTGAACAAAGCCCAAGAGCTGTGAGTTGTTTCCGAACAACAAACCATCCTAGTGTGAGGAATGTCAGGGGGCGGGGACGTTGGCGGAGAATTGGGCTTGGTTTTCGGTTTGGGCGAGTTGGTCGCGGAGGGTGGCGGCTTCGCCGCGATCCTTTTGGGCCTGTTGGCGGTACTGAACCGCGCCGACTGTGCCGATCGCGTTGAAGATTTTGCCCATGGCATCGTTTTTCTTGCCGGAGTGTTCGAGCTGGTCGGCGAAATTGTCCTGTTGCGCGGCGTCGGCATCGAGTTCGTTGATGCGGCGGACGAGATCCTTGATGCGCTCCTGGCGCTGGGCCTGGACGATGGCGGCATCGGTGGCGGATGCGTTGGCGGCTTCCCAGGCGTCGTCACTCTGGAGTTGCAGGATGCTGGTGATGGCGCGGAGATTGTTGATGCCGTTCTGGTTGCCTTGATCGGCGGAGAGACGATACCACGCGAGGGCTTTGGCGAAATCGGGCTGCACGCCTTGCCCGAACTGAAACATCCAACCGAGCTGATTTTCCGCGTTGCTATTTCCCTGCCCCGCGGCTTTGTAAAACCAAGAGAGGGCCTGGCGGTAGTCGGTTTGGACACCGGTGCCGTGCTGGAAGATGTAGCCGATGTTTTCCTGGGCGTCGGCGTTGCCGTGTTCGGCGGCTTTGTAATACCAGGAGAGGGCTTCGATGTAATCCTGAGGCTGGCCCCAGCCTTCCCCGGCCATGTAGCCGAGTTGGTTTTCGGCGTTGGAGTTGCCGTGGGCGGCGGCGCGGCGATACCAGGCGATGGCCTGGGCGTAGTCTGGTTTGCCGACGAAGCCGCACTGGTAGTAGTAGCCGAGTGCCTGTTCGGCGTCGGAATAATTTTGATCGGCGGCTTTGCTATTGAGGTCGAAGGCTTGATGGTAATCGCGACGGACTCCGCGGGCGTTTTGGTACATGGAGGCTAGATTGTATTGGGCGAGAGCGTAGCCCTGGTTGGCGGCGGAGCGGTAGTAGGTTACTGCGCGGGCGTAGTCCGTTTTTACACCGAAGTCATGTTCGTACATGTTGCCGAGCCGGTTTTGCGCGGGAGCGAAACCCTGGTCGGCGGACTTGCGGTACCAGATCAAGGCTTGGGTGTAGTCTTGCGCGACACCGCGGCCGCGGAAATAGAGATTGGCGAGAGCGAATTGGGCTTGGGCGTCGCCGGCGGCGGCTTGCTTTTGAAGCGAATAGAAATCGTTGGCTTGTGGTGGCGCTGGCTGGATGGGATCCTGGGCTTGCGCGTGAGTGGTGGCAACCAGCGCGAGGGCAAAGAAGGCTGACAGCGTGGCCCTGGTCAGAAAGTTCATGGGCGTTTCCCCCGTCGAGAATAATCAGAGAGATGAGCGGGAAGGACGGGACTGGAGTGGCAGCGTTCTACCCTATTGGACTCGCTGCGCCGCGTTCCGCCAAGACCGCATCCCACCGCACGCAATTAAGTGCCTTGTTCAAAAGACTGGCAGACAGGAGCGAACCTAACGATAGGCCGCTAGTACCAAAGGGAGAGAATGTGCTCAATCTTCTACTTCTGGGTTTTAGAGCAGGGGCAAAACTTCGCCGCTGGTGCGCACGCCCGCGCCGATGGCGCTTTCGTTCGCGGGGCTGGACTCGACGTCTTGCGCGCCGAAGGAGATGCGGCCGATCTGCTGGCGCGCGTAAAAGCGCGCCGAGGGCACGCGGGTTACTTGGCCACCGGAGCCGATGATGGGAGCGGAGAAGGGCCAGCCGGGCTTGGGATAGACCATGCTGTGTCCCCAGCGATAGAGGTAGACCGCGACGACGTCGCGATCGAAATCGAAATTGCGGCCGGCGAGGACGCGGTTCATGTCGGAGCGGAGGGAATCCTCGTAGCTGGAAAAGGGCGTGGTCAGCAGCTTAATACGCTCGTTTGGCTGATCGGCGACGGAAGCGGTGTTTCCGCCGTAGAACGTGAGCACGGTCTGACGATTGGGGTTGAGGCGATTGGGGCCAACCCAGTCCGCGATGACAAAATCGGCCCAGTATTTGCTACCCCAATAGTAGCCGTCGTAGCCGAGGTCGACGACCGGCGCGGCGCTGCGGATGGTTACATTGGCGGTGACAACGGGGCTGAGCGTTACCTGGTCGAAGGCGTCGGCTTGCGATGAACTCAGCAGTTGCGCGCAGGCGGTGCGCGCGGTGTGCGACTGTCCGGCGAAAACAACAGCTTTGGCGGTGGCGCGATAGAACTGGCCGTTGAGGAAATAGACGACGGAGGCATTATTGGTTGCCGTGTCGCCGCGCAGCACCATGGCGCCCTGGCGGATGCGGACGTTGTTGTTGGCGCTGTCCATCGCCGCCAGATTGTAGGGATTGGCGAGCAATTCGGCGTCCGTGCTGCCGGCGATCGCGGAAGGAATCAGCCATTTCACGACGTGACGCAGCATTCCAGAGTTTCCGCCGGGATAGGCAAATTCTGGAAAATATTCGGCGGCGGTAAAACTGATGGATGTGTAGGCGCTGACCTGGCTGGTGGTTCCATCCAATGCGTCGATGGCGTATCGGGTGTAGAAATCGGAGACGGCCGGATGATAACCCTGGACCTGGGTGAGGTAGTGGTCCCAGGTCATGGGAGAGAGGTAATCATATTTGGGATCGCTGTTGTCGGCGGGATCGGTCGGCGAACCGGGCTTGTGATACCAGTTCATCAGGTCGGCGCGAGCGGCTTTCAGGTCGTTGACGATATTGTTGGGATACGGGACGCTGGCGAGCCCTTTGCCGTAGGTGTCGAGGTTCCAACTCGCGGTGCCTGGATTGACATACGGCGTCATGCTATCGAAGAAGTAGCTGTAAAACGGCGAAGGGACGATGTAGTTCTGCCAAAGAATTCCGGTGGTGTTGTAAATATTGTTGAGGAAGTCCGCGTACGGCTGGACGGCGTAGGCCGTGGCTGTCGATGCGATGTCGGGAATCGGAGGCGCGTCGTCGCGATTGGCGTTGCCGCCCGGTGTGCGCTGGCCGTCCAGGATGAGAATCTTGGTGCCGGGCCGCTGTTGCGTTATGTAGAACGCGGCGGAGCATCCGGACATGCCCGATCCGACGATGATCACGTCATAGTTTCCGTTGTCTGCGAGGATCGGCTGGCTGCCTTGATAGGAGTCGCAGGGTGAGGGAGAGAGCACGACGGAATTGGTCTTGAACGTGAGGCGGTTGTCTCGCAACCAGTGGGCAATATTGAAGACGGAGCGCAGGTTGCCGCCGCGGGTCACGTTTGGATCCGTGCCGATCGGGCCATCGCAGGGGAAGGTGGGCGAGGGTGCGAGTTGGGCAAATGCCCTCATCGGAACCGAGCTGCCGACGCTTGCTGTCCCCGCGGCGATCAACATGCCATTGATGAAGTCGCGGCGCTTGATACCGTCATCGCGTTTGTGATCGGACATAGAGCCTCCCTGCGAAAGTTGTGGGCGGAGGACGATTGTGAATAGGGAGAACCTATAACTGGATTGGCATAAAAGGCAAGGTTATTTTTTTATAGGAAGGTGGGAGGATGGATCGCTCGTACTGGTGAGAGAGAATGTGCTCAATTTTCTACTACCAGGGCGGGAGGATGTCCGGTGATTCGACTGATTAAGAGTTGGTGACGTACTCTGGAATTTGGCTGCCAGTATTGGCTATCTATGGGTGGCTTCTCTGCGGACCACGACTTCGATTGGTACCTTATGGATCGTTTGTACAATGCGGTTAACGTCAGCCTGCGAAATGACGGTGGAGCTATTTTTCTTTTGACCAAAAATCAAATCCAGGTGACCATCCGCTGGAAAAAGTTCGACGCTTAATCGTTTCGGGGGATTCTGTGGAAGCCCGTATTGGAATCCTTTGAACTCCTTTCCCTGAACGGCAAATATCCCAGAGTTCGGGTCCCCGCCGACACAAATGGCCTTCACCATGAGCAACACACCCTGGCTCACAGCCGTTTTCCTGTCAGTGAAGAAACTAATTTTGTCCGGCGTTGTCTCGAGGATGAGGCGCTTAAAATTGTAGTCGGACTGCAATGCCTCATCACCATAGATTTTTCGGAAGGTATCTTTGTCGATTTTACCCTGCTCAAGGAGGTAATTCATGAACTCATGTGGCTGTCCGCTCCACACGGATAGAACATTTCCCGAACGAAAAGCAATAATCGCCTTATTCCCACCAACTATTTTGGTTTTCTCGCTATCGATATCGGTCCAGGGAACCTCAAATTCGTAGCCGAAATAAGAGAGAGTTGTGCCTGATGCATGTGAAATGGATAAGTCTAGTAGAGGGACAGGGGTTCGCTGGACAAACGGAAGCTTCCGTGCGGTATTGTGAGCCTCTAGAGCGAAAAAAGTCTGAGTGCCAAAAAGCCAAAGGTAGGTCACACACGCTACAACCACAATTCCAAGTGAGATGAGAACGCGCTTCCAGCGGGACATAGATTCCGGTCTCCTGTCGAGGCGACGAAACGCTCTTTAATCGATCCGCTAAACCGCGCCAGGTTCTGCACGGTGCCATATTGTTATGGTGCATGTTTAGCCCCCTCAGAGGAACTGGCACAAAGTTCAGGAGTCGCTAAACTGCAATCAAGGATGCCATGGAAAAGGGGGGCGGCTGGACGGAAATGGGCGTGGCCGATACACTGATTGTTTATGCTTCGATTCTATACGGCGGGTGAATCGCATGGGCAGGGGCTGCTGACGTTTTTGTCGGGGCTGCCGGCGGGATTGCCTGTGGATGCGGAATTTATCAACCACGAATTGCACCGGCGGCAGTTGGGGTACGGGCGCGGCGGTCGGCAGAAGATCGAGAAGGATGCGGCGGATGTTTTTGCGGGAGTGCGGCTGGGGCAGACGATTGGGGCGCCGATTGCGCTGACGATTGAGAACCGCGACTGGCAAAATTGGGAGAAGATTCTGCCGGTTGGGGTTTCGGACGCGCCGGAAACGCAATCGCGGAAGCTGACGGCGCCGCGGCCGGGGCATGCGGACCTGGCGGGCTCGCAGAAATTCAATTTTCACGATGCGCGGTATGTACTGGAGCGGGCTTCGGCGCGGGAGACGGCGGCGCGGGTGGCAGCGGGAGCGTTTGCGAAGCTGCTGCTGAAAGAGTTTGGGACGGAGATTGCGAGCCACGTGATTCAGGTGGGGCATGTGCGGCTGGAGCGCGCGGCGAAATGGGAAGAGATTCGCGCGGTGTGCGGGGATCTGGAATCGCCGCTGCGGTGCGTGGACGCGGCGGTGCAGGAAAAGATGAAGGCGGAAGTGGATGCGGCGCTGAAGGCCGGGGATACGGTGGGCGGCGTGTTTGAGATTGTGGCGCACAATGTGCCGGTGGGGCTGGGTTCGCACGCGCAGTGGGATGAGAAGCTGGA
>JGI12635J15846_10002329_pt1 | contig 16628 bp, 12 predicted proteins | sample BlaSpr_A8_OM2_M2_FD_15846 | JGI IMG/M metagenome (IMG submission 15846) | reverse complement strand
CTCATGAACCTTTCGTCAGAGAGCGGATCCGGGACAATCAGCACGTCGGGTTGCAAGATTGCATAAGTGCAGAACGAGCCATTTCGCGGAATCTCATCCAACTCAAGGCCGATTGTCGCCTTAAACCATACCTTTTGCTCATCGATGAAAGCGATGACGGCGAGTGGAGTATCGCACATAAGAGAGGCCAGACGGGCGATATCGTCGAACACTTGCTCGCGAGATGTTCCCAGAATTCGAAGGTCAGTAAGACTCTTGAGACGGGACGTTTCGCCTTCCGGTAGAGGCAACTGCACTGAAGCCTCCCAACAACCAATTTGGCGTCACTAGCGACCCCCTCAAACCGCTTGCGACTCGATCAGAACTACCTAACGGGACGTTTGCTCGCACATTTCTGTGCTCGGGGCGAAGGATATGAGAATTGCTGTCGTTTTCACAAAGGACCCGCGTTTTGTTCGTTTTTCGTAACGGGCCGGTTATGCCTGCCTGTAATCTCAGCGCAAGAGTCTTTGAGTAGATGGGTAAGGCGAATCGTTGAGTCAGATGAGAATTTACGAATTTAGGAATTTGGTTGTGCGGGATAAGCTGTGAAAGGTTTTTGCTCGGACTAATGCTTATTGGAAATCGAGTTGGTGAAGGGCCTTAACGATTTCATACATCTTGTGTGAATTGGGTCCACGCCGTGCCCGCAGGATGGTAAGTCGGCTCAGCCCGCTTTCGCGTTCCAGAAACGCTATGTGCCCGCGATCTTAGCATCTGGCAGGGCCTACGTTGAGGTCAACTGTTGAGAAGGCGATTAGCTCACAATCCAGCGCCTTTTCACGGCGCACTGTTACGCCAGCCAATCTTGTGAAAGAGACCACGCTCTTAGCAATAAGCGTATAGTGAGGGCGCGAGAAGAAATGGAGAGTTTATGCCTAGTTTCACCACAAACGACGGCACTCAGATTTATTACAAGGATTGGGGTACAGGTCAGCCTCTATTCTTCCACCACGGCTGGCCACTTTCCGCTGACGACTGGGACACCCAGATGATGTTCTTCTCAGAGCGTGGATTCCGGGTAATCGCTCATGACCGTCGCGGACACGGGCGCTCCACTCAAACTGTCATCGGCAATGACATGAACACATATGCCGCCGATGTCAACGAGTTGGTCGAAAAGCTCGATCTTCGGAATAGCATTCACATCGGCCATTCGACGGGCGGGGGAGAGGTTGCCCGCTACGTCGCTCGGTACGGCAAGGGAAGGGTCACCAAGGCAGTACTGATTAGTGCTACCGCGCCGATGGTAGTGAAGTCCGACAAAAACCCCGGCGGTCTGCCCATTGAGGTGTTAGACAAGGTTCGGGAGGGGACAGCTAACAATCGGGCGCAGTTCTTCCAAGACTTTACCCTGCCCTTTTACGGCTACAACCGTCCGGGAGCAGCCGTTTCGCAAGGCGTGAGGGACAATTGGTGGAGGCAGGGAATGATGGGAGGGATCAAAGCCCAATACGACTGCATCAAAGCCTTTTCCGAGACCGACTTTACCGAAGACCTTAAAAAGATTCAAGTTCCCACGCTTGTGATGCACGGGGAGGATGATCAGGTCGTTCCTTTCGCGAATACCGGGCCGCTTTCCGCGAAGCTACTTAAGAACGCCAGCACGCGGTTCTATCCCGGCTTTCCACATGGGATGCCGACCACCCGAGCAGATCAGATTAACGCCGACCTGTTAGCCTTCTTCCAGGCGGCTGTCGCTATTGCTGCTTGAATTTATTCTCCGGCCTTCAATGAGGAGAAGGCCGGGGATATTCCTCCACGGGCGTCAGCAAGCTTCACCTTCCGCGCCTGGGCTAGTAGCGGGAGCAGGTCCTGCTTGGAACTAATTTGCTTTTCGTGAATGAGAATGTAGGCGTTCTCAAAGGCAACTTCCATGCGTTCGGGATCTGTGACGAAGTACGGTGACAGGTATCCGGAGTCGAATTGCATAAAGCGTCCTTGCGGCTAGTCGCTAACGCGGCCGGGAACGATGCTCCTGTCGTCCATGGCGCCAGGGGCTTCAACACCCGCCAGAATGTGGTCGTCTACGGTAGCAAGTTTGGCTGTCATGCTTCCAGAGTCTCCGTGAGCAGTCCCTCAAGGTATGCTCTGTCGTACGCGAGGTGAATCATTCTGCTCTTGGTTGCGACGTGCCAGGTTCTTCGATCCAGCAATACCGTTTTGTTTTCGCTATTGGTTCTTTCGACTCCTAAATGATTCCCGCCTCTTTAGCATTCTCACGACTCGTTATCTCTCCTCTTTCACCTGTGTTTGTTGCTTACGAGTATGTGCGATTCCAACTTTGCAAAATGGTCACTTCGGAACACTCTGCAAATAAACCACGGGCGACTTCATGATCCGATTCCATCAACCAGTGGAAACAAATTGCCCGGGCCCCCCAACAGGGTCAGTGCGCCTAAGAAACCGGCGATGACTGAGCCGGCCCACACAAAGGAAGCTGATGTCGCCTTTGTTAACTCTGGCCGCGGACTCGTGCGGGATCTTGATGGGTTGGCTTACGCAGGTGTTGGCTGAACCGCTCTCGCTGGCATCAATTTATTAATAGCGGCTTCGAAGGCGCCGAACGATGCGATCAACATCGAAGTATGAATGTCGATTAGCTTAGTCAGCCAAACGGTTTGCGCGCAGCGCGTTTTGTTGGAGCCGAGAGCTCTCAGTTGCGGCTTGCTCTTTCGCACCTGGCGGAACTATTCCTCTTTCATAGAGATAGTTCATGGTGCCAAGACGGCTTACGCGAGATGAGATTGTTGAGTTCAGTGTGTCCCGCAAGAATACGCGACACCAAGATTCTCAAAACGATTGTCAGAGGAAAACTCGTGTCGGACGCTGCAGTAGCACCCTACCGAGGAGCAAGTAACACCGGGCTATTCTTCTCGATACTCATCAATATCCAGATTTTGAATTTCAGGCTCGAACGCAGTCCCACAGACGGATGTCCCGCGACAAACAAATCAGTTATGTTCTGCTAAATCTGCCTCAGCGGAGGACAAAGCCTTATTTTTCTTAAAGCTGACAGTCGCGTTGGTGATGAGTGGCTTGGCCCAGAATCCGACGCTTAGCACGCAAGCAAATGTGATGTAGAGAAATGCCTCTCCGATGCGCAAGCCGAAGTGGTCTCCGATGCGGCCGATAATCACAGGTACAACAGCCCCTCCCATAATTCCCGTGCTCAAGATTCCGGCAAACGAACCGTGATGCTCAGCCACTGAATTGAGGCCGAGCGAAACCAGAATCGGCCACATGACCGATGCGAACAGCCCGATCGCAGGAAAGGCTATGACCGAAACGCGAGCCGGGCCGAACAGAGCGGCAGTCAAACACAAGATTGCCCCCAGGCAAGCGCCGATCAGAACATAGCGACTGTCAAAAATCTTCAAAAGCAACATGCCGATGAAGCAACCCGCCGTGAGCAGACCCCAAAACCACGAGACAGCACTTGCGCCGATAGTATGAGGATCGTAGCCGTGATATTTCAACAAGAATTCGGAGATCCAATTCGCGGTGCCTTGTTCCGATCCAACGTATGCAAAAACGCAGAGGAAGAAGGCCCACACCATTGGCTTGCGAAAGAGACTGCCATAAGTTTGTAGGGAGCCTGCTTGCTCGTCGGCTGTAAGCTCTACGCGAGGAAACCGACTGAAGAAAAGGAGCAGGACCATGGCCAAGGTAAATACCGCAAAGATCCAATACATGGAGGCCCAGGGTAGCGCCGCGGGAGTGACGCTGGCTAGAATTTCGAGCAGACGATTTCCGCCCGCGCGCTCGTTGCCCAAGTTCAGCACAAGATACGAATACATGTACGGACTTAAAAAAGAGGCGCTACCGAATACTAACTGGGCGAAAGCGGAATTGAACGCAAAATGCTCCTCCCCTCCGGCAACGCGCAGCAGAGGATTAATCGCCGTTTGCAGCGTGGCCATTGCCGATCCCATAACGAATAAGGAAACCACAGCTACCCCGTAGCTGGGGTGAAAGGCAAAACTCAGAGAACCCGCCGTGCCCACTAAGAACGCGGCAATCATGACAGGCTTCTCGCCAAAGCGTTCTACCAGAAAGCCGGCAGGAATCGACAGCACCCCATAAGCGATGAAGAAGGAGAAAGGAAGGAACGCAGCGGCAGCCAGACTTACTTTGAAGCTGTTGATGATATCGGGAACGATTGGGCCGAGAATGTTGGTGAGCAATGACATCACAAAAAAAGTCAGGAATACGATGGCCACCATATATCGGTTTCTTGGCATGGAACGGGATGTCATCGGCCATTCCTTATTCTTTCGTGGTAACTTTTGAGGCCAGTTCAAAGCGTCCGGGTTCGCGTCCTATTTGAGCCGCCAAAGCCAGAGTGACCATCTGAACCGGCAGCATCTCGACTATTGGATGTATCGACCGCGGCACCGAAGGCAGGAGACAGGACGATGATGTTACGCCCGGTCCGACTAACTCCGCGCGTCCATCTTTTTCGCGAATGTCAACCCAGAGGCTCTGGTTCAGCTCTCGCGTTTTCTCTTCGCCCGTAAAGACCAGAACAAATGTTTCATCGCTGAGCATTTCAAACGGGCCGTGCCGGAAGGCCGCACTGCTCATGCCTTCTGCGTGGAAATGGTCGGATTCCTTGATGATCAAAGCTCCCGTGCCAACAGCGGCGAGCGAGAGTCCGCGGCCAACGAGAAACAGATGTTGAGCGCCTTCGAGCATTTGCGCAAGGTCTTGCACATACTTTCTCCAGTGGGCCAAGTAATCTCGAACTTCGGAGCTGGCATATTCAAGTTCCTGTCGTGTAGATTGCAAATCACGCTCGCACACAACATCACCGAGCCATTGGAGCGCCATCAGAGCGGCGAGGTAAGTCTTGCAGGAAACGGAAAACTCCTCGCCCGCGCTGCTCAAGACGGCCGCGTCGGCACGCTCGGCTAAGGGACTTCCCGGTGTATTCGTAACCGCAATCACAGACGCTTTGCCGCGATTCATCTCCAGCAAGCGAACAATCTCGGCACTCTGGCCGGACTGCGAGACCGCCACGATCAAGGTCTTGGGATCGAAGAGACGATTCTGATAGTGCAGCAGTTCGGAAGTCTCTACCATCATGGCGGTGAAACCATGATCGATCAGTTCGATATTGAGCGGGTGCAGTGCGTGGAAAGAAGAACCCATGCCGGTAAGCACTATGGTATTGAACTTGCCGTTTTGCACGCGTGCCGCAAGCCGGCACAAAGCCTCGGAAACATCGAGCCCGGCAAGCGTTTTTTCGAGAGCGCGCGGTTGATCGAGAATGTCGCGGAGATAAGCGCCTTCGATAACTGAGAAATCAGATTGCACGCGTGCCGCCCCCCCAGCCGAAACGGTGGTGCCAGACTCTGGCGGCTCCGATCAGATTTGAGTCTTCGCCCAGGGAGGCCAATGCTAGTTCCGTTTTTTCAAAAGGGACCAGGCGGCAGCTCGCGACGATGGTCTTCCGAATTTCTTCGAGAAACAATTCGGCACTTTTCATTACACTGCCGCCCAGCACGATGATTTCGGGGACAAACATTGTGACCAGATTGGCGATGCCGAGACCAAGATAGCGACCTTCATTGTCGACGGCTCGCATCGCCCAAGTGTCGCCTTGTTGGGCGAGTTCGCAAATTCTCTTAGCAGTTAGACCGGCCCGATGCGGATACTCCGTTGGCGCATTTCTCTCAACCCACGCGACCATGGCCGGTCCGGCCGCAAGAGACTCCCAGCATCCGCGGAACCCGCAAACGCAAGGCGGACCCGAAGGATCGACGAGATGATGGCCGATCTCGGCATGAGATTGATCGACGCCGCGGTAGAGTTTTCCGTCGAGGAGAAGTCCGGTTCCAATTCCCGTTCCGATGGTGACGTACATTAGTGTCTTCTTATTCCGCCCCGCCCCCCAGCCAGCTTCTCCAAGAGCGGCGGCATCGCCATCGTTTTCTATAGCTACTCTTACCTGGAATGTTTGGCTTAGATCTGCAACCGGATTTTTCCCCTTCCAATGGGGAAAGAAATTGACTTCACCGAAATCGCCGGTTAGTGGATAAACAGGTCCGGTGGATCCGATTCCGATACCGCTAATTTGTGTCTGCGCGACCTCAGCCACGGCTCGCAGCATCTCTACGACGCGCTGCAATGCATCCTCGTAGCTGCCGTCGGCGCCGGTTGGGCATTCTTTGCGCGCTAATACTTTGCCGTCGTTGTCGACCATCCCAACGGCTATTTTGGTCCCGCCAATATCTACGCCCGCTATCACCGAAATCTCCTGGTCTGCCTTCCGAGTGCTGTTACTGTTTCCATTCGAAAACTTCCCCTTCATAAGCTCCTATATCGATCTTGAATGTCGCGCCAGAAACTTGAACCGGCGTCGCCGCTTGTGGCGTGATTCTCGCCACGGCATGCAACGCCGCAGCTGCTGTGATGGTCACGGTTTCCGAAGCAGCACTGTGATTCGTTACGACGACATAGCCGTGCGTTCCCGCGCTCAGCGTAGCAACTTCTACGGATGACTGGTCGCTATGAAAACGAGGCTTTACTCCTGACCATTCGCGAAATGCTTCGTAGATTCGGTGAGTCTGTTCCGGCTTGTCAAAAGCGGCGGGCAGGTTGGCAAGATAGTTTTCCAAAGGATAAGCGCAGAGCAACGTCTTGCCTGAGCCGACAGTGTTTGCTACAAGAGCGGGTCGATTGTCCTGATCGACCGCGATAACTGTGCCACCTTTGACCTCCAGAATTGCGCCCCACGAGCGCGGGGTTGCGGAGGGCACTGCGTAATGAAAAGTGTCTCCAACTTTTAGGCCGCCGAACGGGGCGACGATCTTCAGCGCGACTTCATCTTTCGGATTGGCATCCACCATCCTTGCGCCAAATAACGACTCCATCTCGGGGATGGCAGCGTCTGCGGCGACCGATGCGTATAGCGCGCCGCCCTTGCTGACGTACTGTTTCGCTTTTTCCCAAAAATCTGAATGCACGTGAACCAGAAAACTATCGGTGCTGGTTAGAGGAGAGGGCATCAACACCATCGGACGCTTTTGCCAATCGTCGTACTCACGCGGAAAATCCGCTTTCATGCCAGCGCGTCGCGCGAGCACGAAAGACGACAACCAGGAACCGGTAATCCATAAATTTTCCTCGCTGAACGTCGGTTGCGCTTGGCCGGCTACATTCGCGCCTTCATCGGTTGAGGTGTAAGGAACAACTTCCGGCCCGGTGAGGCCGAAGTGAGAAAAATCACCGTGCGCCTTTGACCATTCCTGGGGAACGATGATCCCCGCCTCCGCCGGAGCGGGCTCAATTCCCGCTAGATCCAGCCGTGCAACTGTGTCCTCGAATTGTTTGAACATTCTTGCGGACGGTCGATCTTTTCCATCCCAGGTAGTCAGTCCGAATTGAGTTTCATGGGGCGAGCGGAGGTACGGCACTTTATGAAACTGTTCGGGAGCAGTATCGGTGTAACACCACAAAAGAAATCCGTTCGCGCCCGCTCCCAGCCCGGAGTAGAGGCTGGCTCGCAGAAACTTTGCGATTTCTTCGGGATCGTATTGGGCCGAGGAGGCTCCGATTTCCTGCACCATCACCGGCTTGCCTGCGCCGCCCGATAGAGCCGTCTCAAAAGCTGAACCGTAGGTGCCGCGTTCGGAGAGCATGGCGTCGAGAAAAAGCTTGGGGGCATAAATTGAATATGGATGAACGCTGAAAAAATCCGCTTCTTCGCGAACATTATCGGGACGGAACGGACCGCGCCCTACGTCCTCCATGCTGGTTCCAACCACGATGGGATGCAGCGAATCGTAGCGGCGCATCGACCAGGAAAGCAGACGCGTCCAGTTAATCGCCATCGCGTCCGTAGTTTCGGGAGCAATCCAGAACGGAGGCTCGTCGGTCAGGTCCCATCCTAGAATCGCGGGCTCTTTACCATAACGCCGCGCCAGTTCGGCGACGTGGTCGGTCTCGATTCGCAACATGTCCGGATCGGAATGCGGATGGCGGCCTTGACGGTACGGCACATCCCAGTAGGCTTCGCCCACTTCCCCGCCGATCAGTAGACAGGGGTGCAGATAGATCTGATAGCGATGGGCGAGGGCAATCAGGGAATCGAGGACGCGGAAGGCTTCCGGATTGTAGTCGCCGGGACGAGGCTCAATCCATGCCCAGACAAAGTCGAGACGAATCGTATTGAAACCTAATTCGTGCATGCGGGCAAAATCGGCTTCAACCGCCTTCGGATCCCACTGGGTCGGCCATTGCATGGCCGCTTTTGCAGGCACCCAGTTTGCACCCACGGGAATGAATCGCTTGCCGTCACGGGAGAAATAATTGCCGTCGAGATGAACAGCGGGCAGACGGTTTCCAGAATCTGCGGTGGCGTTCTCTTCCGTACTCGAACTAGGCTTGGAGTTCTGGCCGGCAAAAGCGAAGGACGAGAGGAGTATGGACGTCGCGACCAGCGCGACCGACGACCATCGACTTGTTGCGAATCGCATGCCTGCATCCCCTTCTTGGGCGACATCTAGAACGAAAAATTCACCGAAATCTGAATCTGCCGTGATTCATGCAATGTACTTGTGATCTGCCCTGCGGTCGGAGTGTCAACCTGGTTATTGGGTAGAGCAAATTGCGGCGTGTTGAACAGATTGAAAATTTCGCCGCGCAGCTCGAGCTGGCTCCGTTCTTTTATCTTGAAGTCCTTGAAGACTGAGAAATCGGTGTCGTAAAAAGCCGGGCTGCGAAGGCTGCCGCGAGTTGCGTTCCCGAACATGGTGGCATATGCAGTTCCGGGCGGCGGAGCGGGTTGACCGGGAGCGATTGCGGGAAAGGCGAAGGCAGCCGGATTGTACCAGCAGTTGATGTTCTGGTGAGTCGAAACGGCGCAGCCTGCCGCGGGCCCGCCGTTGTTGCCGCCATCGAAACCGAGAGCGGCGTTGGAAAAGTTATACGGATTGCCGACTTGATCCGGACGAGGTCCTCCAGAACTTGTATTGGTAGGATCGAAAGATAAATAAGGAGTGAATGCCTGGCCGGAGTAAATCGAGATGATGCCGTTCAACTGCCAGCCTCCGATAAGCAATCCGAGCGGTCCTGAATCCGGCAGGTAGCGTCGTCCCGGGCCGAATGGAAGTTCATACGACCATGCCGACGTGAACTGATGACGAAAATCCGGAGTCACGTCTCCGCGCTCGGCCCTCAAGTTGTAGGTATCTTGCGGTTCACCGTCAGAGTTGGGTGTCTCACTCTCTGTCGCCTGACCAATGGTGTGCTGATAGGTGTAGCTATTCAGCATGCTCCATCCGTTGGAAGAGCGCTTTTCAAAACGAACCTGCAGGCCGTTGTTGCTTAGGCTGATGTCGTGGCCTTCGGTGCGGATGGCGGCGATGTTGGGAACCGTGGAGTCATAGGGGCGTCCTTCGTTTCCCGTGGGCCCGGAGAAGTTTTGCCAGGTCGGCGTTGTCGCCTGATTCAAGTTCCTCAAATAAGTTAGATGGACGCCGTGCGTGCCTTCATATCCGATTTGGAAGACCATGTTCTTACCGAGTTGGCGTTCGATATTCAGATTCCACTCCTCGATATAAGTCGTCGGATTGTGGAAGTAGGCGGCGCTGGCCCGTCCAGTCGGGTTGCTGATGTCGGAAAAAATGATTGGCGACGGCCCCTGCGAGAGAATCATGACCGGCGTCGGCCCCAGCGACGCCGTGAAAGACTCGCTTCCATAGACGCCGGGGAGATCATTGTAGGCCAACTCTGTATCGTTCTGGTCGGCTTGCTCGTCGTAGAAAATTCCGTAGCCGCCGCGCAAGGCAGTCTTGTTATCGTTGCCTAAGGAATAGGCGAACCCGATGCGCGGAGAAAAATTCTTCCAGTTTGTAACCACGTCGCCCGAGCGGCTCGTCCCCGGGGTAACGTGGGGCGCAACAAACAATCCAGTTTGAAAATCGAAATTGGCCAGCCGGTCGTGGTCTTCGACCATGGGCGTGTACACGTCGTAACGTACGCCAAGGTTCAGGGTGAGCTTGGGCGACACGCGGTAGTCGTCCATCAGATAAGTACCGAACTCCCACCAACGCATGCCGTAGGCTCCGGTTTGCGTATCGCGGAAAAGACTCTGCGTGTAGCCGATAAGAAAATCCGCCAACGGATCGTTGGTGAATTGTCCAGTGTAAAAGAAATCTCCATGAGGATTTTGTACCTGGAAGAAACCGTGCTCGCGGCGCCGCAGATCGCCTCCCATCTTGAGTGAGTGACGACCTCGAATGTAGGTGAAGGCATCCAGAAGTTGATAGTTATCCTCGTTCAGCGTTTCGGGAAAATAGTCGCCGTTTCCGAGCGCGTTCAAGCCACTGATTTGAATGTTTGGCAGGCCCCCGGTAATCGGGTTATTTGGATCATTGATTCCCGGAATTCCTAACTGACTCGCCAGCGGCTGGCCCTGAAAGAACGGAACGGCATCGACCACATATCGGCTGTAGCCGATCTTGAACTCGTTAATCTTGGTAGCCGAGAATGACTGCACGTCGCTTAGCCCAGCCAGCAAGGCTTCATTGTGAATGTCGCCGGTAAAAGAACCGCCGCCGGCGTCTCCGGGGAACGGGTCGGGATTGTGATCGCGAACGTTGCCGTAGCTAAAGATTCCAAAAAAACTATTATCGGAGCTGACCTGGTGATCGACACGAACGTCAAAGGAGTCCTGATCGTTGCTGTTCGCCGGATTGTAGAGAAAAAGATCGCCCAGGCTGGCGGAGACATTCGGCTGCGGAAAAAGCTTCACGGTGTTGAGCGCGGCGGGATCGAGACAGGCTCCTCCAGTCGGGCTCGGGCAGGAGGGAATCACGTTCGGGCTCGCGTTGTCATTCCCCATAAACTGATTGCCGGTCACCGGATCCGTAATGATCGTGGGCGAGGGACCCGCTAAAAGGTCGGAGAAGTTACCGCCGATCTCAGACGGACTAGGGACTGGCGATAGAAACGTCTCGGAAGTGCGGATTCGCCTTCCCTGATAGTCGCCGAAAAGAAATGTTCGATCGCGAACGATCGGACCGCCGAACGAGCCCCCGAATTCATTGCGCTTGAACGGCGGAATCGGCTGCGTGGGATCGTCGAAATAATTCTTGGCATCCATAAAAGAGTTGCGAAGAAATTCGAATGCGCTGCCGTGAAACTGGTTCGTACCGGCTTTGGTCACTACGTTAACGACCGCTCCGCCTTTTCCGATGTCGGCACTGAAGTTGTTGGTTTGAACTTTGAATTCCTGGATGGCATCGACCGGCGGTTCGATCAACTCGAAACCGATCTGTTGCTCGTTGTTGTCGAAACCGTTCAGTAGGTAGTTGTTGTTGGTCGCCCAAAGTCCATTTACTTGAATGGATCCGTTTCCGCGCTCATCCTCAGGAATGTTGCCCTGCTGCACGTTGCCTGTGCTCCCGGTGCTGGCCGGCCCCATGTTCACTCCGGGACTCAGATACGCGAGTTGAATGAAGTCCCGTCCGTTGAGCGGAAGTTGGTGAACCCGACTCTCGTCGATAACCTGCCCGATCGACGAAGTTTCCGATTCCACCAGCGGCTCGGCAGCCGTGACTGTTATCTGTTCCTGCACTGAACCGACGATCAATGCAAAATCCACACGCACGACCTGATTGATATCGAGCTTGAATGCCGCCTCAACCGCGGTTTTAAAACCTGCTTCCTCGGCCTTCACAGTGTAAGTTCCAGGTTTCAACTCCGTGGCTACATATTCGCCCGCGCTGTTGGCTGTAATTTTTCTCTCAGCGTTCGTCTGAGTTTCTGTAACCGTAATTACGGCCCCTGACAGGATCGCTCCCGAAGCATCTTTTACCGTCCCGACAATTTTTCCCGACTCCACTTGAGCGTCAGTAGTGAGGCAAGCGAATAGTAGGAAAATGCTTACCATGCCAAACCTGGGCGTCGTCGGCAAAAACATACGAATGCAAAATCTCATGCCCTTAGGAACAGATATCCTGGCAGCCATAGCAGTCTCCTATTGAAGACGTATATGAACCTCATATGTATCTATGGTGTCAAGATCATTCTGTTTTGGCGTGGGAAACACGTTTGACAAAGCTAGCGCATGCGTTATATATAGTATTGATAATAATTAGTTTAGCGGTTCATTTTGACTTACGATTTGCAGAATGAAGACGAGTCGATGCCGCGCTGATATATACGTTGTATACTATGTTGTGCGCAACCGCCGCAGAGAGAGTATTGCCTTGTGACTCAACCTCCAGCGTTTTCCGGCTCCATTACAATCGAGAAACTTGGACTAACGATCGATAGCCACAGCTTCGTTCCCTACTACGTACAGATTGTGGACCACGTGCGCGAGATGATCTTGAAGAACCAGTTGGGCCAGGGACAGATTTTTTGCTCCGAAGGCGAAATTTCCCAAGCTCTCAAAATCAGCAAGATGCCCGTGCGCCAAGCCTTCCAAAAGTTGCGCTCCGAAGGACTACTGGTAATTGCCAAGGGTAAGCGACCGGTGGTCGGTTCCGGCCGCGTGCCATGGAATTTTCAGCAGCTTCGTGGTTTTAGCGAGGAGATGCGCCGGCGAGGTCTTACTCCGTCCGCGCGTCTGCTCAGCATGGGTTTGGAAGATCCCGAGCTAGAAGTAGCGCAGGGTCTAAAGCTAACGCCGGGAGAACGCGTCTACCGAATCAGGAGGTTGCGATTGGTCAATGAAGATCCGGTGGCTGTGGTGACAAGTTACCTTCCTGCGCGCATTTTCGTAGGAATCGACAAACAGGATCTCGAGAAGCAGTCGCTGTATGCAGTTTTCGAAAACTGCTACAAACGCAAGTTGCAATGGGCGGAAGAAGTGATCGGCGCTGTCATCGCTGGAGATGAAGAGGCTTCGATTCTTCAGGCTTCCGTAGGAAGCGCGTTACTGATCATTAAGGAGACGACTTACGACACGCAAAACGTAGCCATTGAATACAGCCTCTCATTGTTGCGTGGCGATCGTTACACCGCTTCGGTGATCTCAGTCCGCAAAACAGATGCTGGAATGGGGAAGCCTGTGTTGCGCGCCTGAGACTTTGTGCGCTCTGGATCAAGAATTCGGTTAAAAGGGATCAGCCGTTCGGCTGATCCCTTTTCTCGAGCTTAGGGCTGGCTCTGCATGTCGCTGTTCACAACCTCGCCGCATGTTCACTTTTGCACTCCACCACTTGGGCCGTCTGCCGACAATTTTCGAAGCCGCTCGTCAGTCAGGAAGTTCATGATGTCCGGCAGCGGGTCAGGGTTGGCCCAGTCGAATTTCGTCGAGCCTCGGGTTAGTGCATATTTTTTGGCTTTTGTGAATACAGGGGCGCTCAGCTAAACGCGCTTTGCCCTAAGCCACGAATATCCTCCGCACCACGCGGCACAATACACGGGTAAGCGGGAAATCGACAGACACCAAGAGCACCCGCTTATCTTTTGCAAGATACGCGTATCACCTGGCTCTCACTTCGTAAAAATATCGTGATCTTGGTCATATTTTTTCTCGACCTTCTGAGCCTCACCCGCCATTTCATCTGCGTCTTTCTCCAACCGCTTGGAGGTGGCGGCCTCGTCAGAGCGACGTTCCTTTGATGGCTGTTGCTGTGAACTCGTTGAGTCCTTCTTGATATCCGGCATAGTGCACCTCTCGCTTGATTATAAACAATTGACCGCTGGTCAATGCGTGAAATCGCGATAGTTCGCCAACTGACAGGAGGAATGAACAGGTCCGGTGCGTCGGCAACAAAAGAGGCCGGACCCAGGTTGAGTCCAGCCGGAGTGTGAACCGGTCGTGAGGGTCGAATGACGTACAGTCGCTAACCCATGACCGTGTTCCGTTCATTGAAACTGAGACCAGACTACCCGCTGGGCGTTCTAGTAGCTGTTCAATATTGCACACTTTCCGGGAGACATGACAGGCGACGTACATTCGGCTCAACAGGAGGGAGATCAGCCCACATGCGCTGGGGTGCCCGACGATATCGGGCCTGTTATCGCGGCGTTGCTGTCCCATCCCATCGCTGGATAAACGCTCAGCGTATCGAAGTGTCCGGGGGATGGGTGCTCTAAGAAATAACTCCGGTTCGCCTATCCGCAGGATCTTCAGGAGAAGGCTCAGGCCAACTGGCAATCGTACGGATTCGCCCGATAGAACACAGAATGAGTTGCAACTTCTGGCTCTTGAATGCCAGATTGTACCGAGGTCATCAGGACTTCAAAGAAAGCAATTGGTCAGGGTGGCTTCCGGTCTCGTTGCGTATGAGTCGAGAGTCGGAGCAGTTGCTCGTCTGGCAAACCGACGTAAGGACCACTAATTAAGAGTTATGGTTCTGGAATCGACTGCAACGTTACCAACTGCAGTCGTCACAATAACTTAACGATCAAAAGACCCGCATGGACGGCTTCCGAAAGCGTTGGAAAAGTTGGAGAAATCGAACCGCGTCTAACTATAAAGGACACAAAAAAGACACAGCGCTTCCTGGCCGACAGTGTCCTGATTCGCGACGGTTCTTTTTGTCTGTGTTACCGCCGTGAAAGAACGGCCCATACCCGAGAACAGGCTGTCGTCAATCCAGGTGAACCTTGGGCTCGACGGACATGCCGGGGCGCAACTTATCCAGGTCGCGCTGATTCGGGTTGAAACGTATCCGCACCGGCAGTCGCTGTACGATCTTGACGTAGTTGCCAGTCGCATTCTCGGGCGGAAACAGGCTGGATCGATCTCCGGTAGCGGCTGGCATAAACTCCACCTCGCCATCAAACGACTCATCGAGTGAGTCCACCTCGATGGTCACGTGCTGGCCAACCTGCATTTTTCGGAGTTGTGTCTCCTTAAAGTTCGCGGTCGTCCATACATTGTCAATCTGAACCACCACGATGAGCTGCTGCCCTTGCGAAATTCTGCCCCCGATTTCCGCACTGCGCTGACTCGCGATCCCGTCGACCGGGGCCACGATGTGGCAGTAGCTCAGGTTGAGCAGAGCCGTATCCAGCTGCGCTTTCGCCGAGTCCACGTTGGCTTTACGAGAATCGACGGTTGCCTTGTGAACCGTGAGCTGACGGGGTAGATTGGCCTTGTCCTCGGCATGTTTGGTCTGCTGTTGGCGCAGTGTCGCTTTTTTCTCCTCGACGATCTGCTCCGAAGACGCGGCCCCGTAACGGCTCGCCTCAACCGCCGCCTCATCCCCGCCGGCACTGGCAACGTATTGGTCATAGTCGGATAGAGAGATTTCTCCCTGGTCAACCAATTTCTTGTAGCGCACCAGATCGGACTGGGCTTTCCGGTTATTCGCCTCAGCTTGACGCAGCTTCGCGGAATTGCTGTCGTAGTCGCGTTGTGCGCTGGCGATTGCCGCCTCCGCATAGCTCAGTTCGGCAAGGACGGTAAGCCCGAGACTGTAATCCCCAAGATGAGTCAGGAAACCCTCGCAGAGATGATAGGCACAACGCGATCGCGGGTCAGTTTTTTCATGAACCGGTTCAGGAAATTGGGGTTCATTGATTATCAGGCTGGCGATGCATTGCAGGTTCACAGTTCACTTCTCAACATCGTTCTCCACGACTAGCGGGCCGCGTCATCCAATCGCGGGACAGCGGCTATACAGTGATCCAGGTGGGCGCCGCTTCCATAGAATCCGATGACGCAGTCGCACGCCCTATCCGAGCGACTCCCAAACGCGTAACATTAGGCTGAACGTTTCACATCCAGGTGTTACGGGAATTTTGCACGGCAACGGAACGAAAATAATGATTCCTTCACAAACGCGAGATTTGGCCGAGCGCCTTCTTGCTTACGAAAACGCTGCGGGCAAAACTTCCGAGCCGACGGAATTCGCGGCATTTCGTGTCTGTGAGGGGTTGCGCCAGCCCGTAATAACACTCGCGGGAGTTGCCGGTTTTCGCTCGCTCCTTTCTCGTGCTCTGACACTTGCCAGGGCGGAAGCTCCCATTCTTAGCGCCGTGCAGGTAGCGGCGGATGGATCCTTGCAGGTTCTAGATACGCTTCGGCCGGAAGTCGACGCGGACCACGCTAGAGAGGCCGGAATAATTCTCATTACCCAGTTAATCGGGCTGCTTGTACGAGTTGTTGGCGAGGCCATGACGTTGCAGCTGGTGACATCTGAAATTCTCCCAGATTTTAGGTTCCTCTCGAACAGCGGTATACCCATGGGCTTTGAAGCGATCGTCAATGAAGTCGATGATCTCCAAGGCGTGAGTGCGCGTCTCCAGGGACTGGCAGAGCAATATCCGCCCGTCTCAGAAGCGCTGATGACTATCTCGGGAAATGTCCTAAACACGGCGACCGTATTGGCGGTAGTGGCGGCAATTAAAAGCCCCAAGCCGAACTGAGTACAGCGTTCGCGCCTTGCACGGAAAAGGAAATCGTGAATCTTCCAGAGTCACGACATTTGGCCCAACGCCTTCTTACTTACGAAGCCGTTGCGGGCGAGAACTCCGAGCCAGCGGAGTCTGCGGCCTCTCGCGTCTGTGCGAAGCTGCGTCGTCCCCTCATTACACTCGCGGGAGTTGCCGGTTTTCGCTCGCTCCTTTCTCGTGCTCTGACGCTGGCCAGGGCGGAAGCTCCCAGTCTTGCCGCG
>JGI12635J15846_10002328_pt1 | contig 16629 bp, 8 predicted proteins | sample BlaSpr_A8_OM2_M2_FD_15846 | JGI IMG/M metagenome (IMG submission 15846) | reverse complement strand
GAATGGGAATGTGCAGACGCTGCCGAACTTTTTGACTTTGGTGGTGAAGTAGGCGGAGCGAATTGGAAAGATTTCGGGGCGTGGTTTTTTTGTTGGGCTGCGCGGAAAAGGCAAAGGCTGGCTTCAGGGGCTGAGGCCCCCGGCGGCGATGTGGTTTTGATTTTTCCTGGATGCGACCCAGCCGCATTCATAGATTTGGTGGAGGTTTGGCGATGTTCCAGCGAATCGTAGGGCGTTTTTCCTTTTTGGCAATTCTCGGAATTCTGGTGCATTTGGCGAGCGCGCTGCCGCAGTGCCGGTTGGCGGCGCAGGCGGCGCCTAGTAATGGTGTGGCCACTTTTACGCCGAGCACATTGTCCTTCGGGGCGGTGCAGGTGGGCGCGACCAGCGCGACGGCGCAGATTTCGCTGTCGAATACCGGGACGGGGCCCTTGGGCAGCATCGCGCTGAGCGTAACGAACACCGATTACACGATTACGAACAACACCTGCCCGGCGACGCTGGCGGCGAATTCTGCGCCGTGCACGATTACTTTGAGTTTCACGCCGAGCTTCGAGGCTCCCGATCCGGGGGGACTGGTGGTGACCGACGACGGCGCGACCGGAACGACCACGGCGCTGCTTTCGGGCAACGGAGTGACGACGGTGTACGTGCTGCCCTTTGAAATTTTTTACGACGGGCAAGCGGTAGGATCGACGAGCGCGCCGCAGACCGCGACGTTCACGAATACGGCGGATTCAGCGGCGAGTATTACTTCGGTGACGAATGTGGGGAACGCGGCGGGAGATTTTCTGCTGAACTCGGCGTGCGGGGCCACGGTGGGGGCGGAAAGCAACTGCACGATTGGAGTGACGTTCAAGCCGACGACCACCGGGCCGCGGACGGCGGATTTGACGGTGGCCACCAGCACACCGGCGGGGCCGTTTGTGGCGCACTTGACCGGCAACGGAGCGATTCGGCATTTGCCCGGATTCACCGCGAATGTTCTTTTGCCGAACGATGACGGTTCGTCGGCGGAGGTGCCGCTGCCGTTCGCGGTGAATTTTTTCGGGACAACTTTCAATTCGCTATTTGTAAATAACAACGGGAATGTGACGTTTGTTCAAGCGCTATCGGAATTCACGCCTACGGGCTTGAATTCGGACAACGGGGGAATTCCAATCATCGCGGCCTATTGGGCGGATGTGGATACGCGCGGAGCAACTGAGGGCAGTGAGGAAGCGCCAACCATTCCGTCGGCGGTGGTGAGCTACGGGGTGGACACGGTCAATGGACATCCGGCGTTTGGCGTCGATTACGAAAACACCGGGTATTACGACACGCACACCGACAAATTGAATAGTTTTCAGCTGATTTTGATTGACCGGTCCGATACCGGGATTGCCGGGGCGTTCGACATCGAGTTCGATTACGACAAGGTGCAGTGGGAAGCGGGCGACGCCAGCAACGGAATAGACGGTTTGTGCAGCGCGCAGACGGAGGGTTGTGTGTCAGCGGCGGTGGGATATTCCAACGGGACCGGCACGACGGGAACGAATTTTCAGCTGCCCGGTTCATTCGTGCCGGGAGCGCTGCTGGACAATGGACCGGCGGCGACGGCGCTGATTCAACAGGCGATGGGTGGGACGATGCCGGGGCGCACGACATTTGCGGTGCGGAATGGGACGGTGCAGTCGGCGGATGTGTCACTGACGATGACACAATCGGCGAGCACGGTGGCGCCGGGTTCGAATCTGACGTACACGCTGACGGCGGCGAATTTAGGGCCGAACGATACGACGAACGTGATCGTGACCGAGGTGCTGCCGGCGATGACCACGCTGGTTTCGGCGACGCCGTCGCAGGGCTCGGCGTGCACCGGAACCACGACACTGACGTGCAATCTGGGATCGGTGGCGAATGCGGCGCAGGCGACGCTGACGATTGTGGTGACGATTGCGGCGAACGCGACCGGGACCGTGACCAATTCGGCGAGCGTGGTTTCGGATTTGCCGGATCCGAATATGGCGAACAATACCGCGACGATTAGCGCGACGGTTGGGGCGGCGACGAATTTCACGTTGACGGTGGCGGAGGCGGGAACGGGAACCGGGACGGTGACGAGCGCGCCGACGGGAATTAATTGTGGGACGGCGTGTGCGGCTAATTTTGCGAGTGGGACGATGGTGACATTGACGGCGGCGCCGGCGACGGGGTCGACGTTTGCGGGATGGAGTGGGGCGTGTACGGGGACCGGGGCTTGCGTGGTGATGGTGACCGCGGCGGCTGCGGTGACGGCGACGTTTACGGCGGCAAATACATTCGCGTTGACCGTGACGAAGGCGGGAACGGGCACCGGGACGGTGACGAGCGCGCCGACGGGGATTAATTGCGGGACGGCGTGTGCGGCTAATTTTGCGAGTGGGACGATGGTGACGTTGACGCAGGTTGCGGCGACGGGGTCGACTTTTGCGGGATGGAGTGGGGCGTGCACGGGGACCGGGGCTTGCGTGGTCACGGTGACCGCGGCGGCTGCGGTGACGGCGACGTTTACGGCGGCGAATACTTTCGCGGTGACGGTGACGAAGGCGGGGACTGGCACCGGGACGGTGACGAGCGCGCCGGCGGGAATTAATTGCGGGACGGCGTGTGCGGCTAATTTTGCGAGTGGGACGATGGTGACGTTGACGGCGGCGCCGGCGACGGGGTCGACGTTTACGGGTTGGGGCGCGGGACCTTGCGAAGGAACCGGGACGTGCACGTTTACGATTGGGGCGGCGACGGCGGTGACGGCGAACTTTACGGCCAGCGTCAACAATTTCACGTTGACGGTGACGGAAGCGGGAAACGGCACCGGGACGGTGACGAGTGCGCCGGCGGGAATTATTTGTCCGGAAACTTGTTCGGCGAGTTTCGCGAGCGGGACGCAGGTGACGTTGACGCAAAGTGCGGCGGACGGTTCGGTTTTTGCGGGTTGGGGCGGGGCTTGCACTGGAATCGGGGCGTGCGTGGTGACGGTGACGGCGGCGACCGCGGTGACGGCGACGTTTAATTCGACGACGAATAATCCGGTGACGATTACGGTGCCGTCGGGAGGCTCGACGACGGGGACCACCTCACCGGGCGGAACGACTTACTTTGGATTGATCATTACTTGTGCGGCGGGGCAGATGGGGACGGTGACGCTGTCGGCGACGTCGTCGACGAATTTAATTTCGGTGAATTTGATTCCGAATACGGTGGTGTGCCCGGGAGGGTCGCAGCAGGCGGTGCAGTTGCAGACTTTTTGTCAGGGGACGACGGTGACGACCGGATCGGTGCCGGGAGGATTTGGGGGCGGCGCGGGTGGTGGCGGCGGGATTGGATTAGTTTTGGCGACGATGATGCTGGGGGGATTTGGATTTATGTTCCGGCGGGAGCGGCGTGATCGGCGAGTGACGGTGGCGTTTGCGATGGTGCTGATCATGGTGGCGATGGGAATTGGGGCTTGCGGGAGTTTGCCGAAGAGTCCGACGGGGCAGGCTACGCCGCCGGGGACTTATTTTATTTCGCTGACGACGTCGTTGAATGGGCGGACGCAGACTTTGCCGAATTTTTTGACCTTGGTGGTGAAGTAGGCGGATTTTTCGGCGAAGGTTGAGGCGTGGTGCGTGGGGCGGGAATTTATTCCCGCCCTTTTTGGGTGACGCCATCCGCTCGACTTGGTGGAGTGGGAAGGATATCGAAGAGAGAGCCCTCGTCGGCGCGCAAGAGGCGTGCGCGCCTCGCTCGGGATGACAACGTGAACCGAAGCGAGAGGCCGAGGCAAAAGCAAACGCAAACGCAAACGCAAACGCACCAACATAGGCAAAAGCCCCACCCTTCGCAATGACGGCGAAGGATGGGGCACCCGTAAGGGCTGCCCGCCTGACGGCGGCCGCCACAGGTGGCGGGGATCGGACGTGGGGAAGCGGTTTGGGGCGGCGGATTCGAGTGGGTGAGATTCTTTGCTGTGCTCAGAATGACGACGCGGTTTGGTGCGTGGGGTAGAGCAGCGGGTGGGCGCGGATGGATCTGGGCCCGGGCTTTATGTTTGTGGTGCGGCGGCGGCGGTGAGGTCGAAGAGGTGGGCTTGGAAGGGGTTGAGGCGGACGAAGAGGCCGGGGTTGGTTAGTTCTGCGCCGCCGCGCTGGTAGGTTACTTCGTTGAGTTCGTCGTAGAGGGTGTAGTGGGGCGAGACGAAAGTGTTTGGGGGCCAGCGGACGCGGCCTTGGGCTGGATTGCCACTTAGATTTACGGCGATTACTTTCCATTTATTCTGCCCGTTATTTTGCGAATTGGTCTGCGGGTTATTCTGCTGGCGCCATTCGTAGACGAGCAGGTTGCCTGATGAGTTGTCTCCTTCCGGTAGTACTTCGAGTGGATTCCATTCTCCCTGGTGAAAAACTTCCTGTTTCGTGATTTCCAGAATTTTCTGGAACAAGGCGGAGGCGAAGGGGTCGACGGGTTCGTCGGCGGGGAGGCGGAGGGTGATGGGGAGGCGGATGCGGCGGCCTTCGAGTTCACCCTGGTAATAAAAACGCATGCCGGGCAGGGTGCCCATTAAGGTGGCGTCGGCGACGAGACGGTCGTTGGGAAAAACTTCGGGGCGGCGGGGCTCGTCGTGATTTTCGAGGAAGCGGGCGAAATTATTTTGGTAGGGTTGGACCTGGTTGAGGTGATCGCGGACTTGTTGCGGATTGGCGTCGCGGACCGCGTCGTAGAGTGATTTGTCATAGGCGAAATCGAAACCGAGATTGAAGAGGCGCTGTTCGGTGCCCCAGTAGGCTTCGGCGAGAAGAGTGAGGTTGGGCGCGGCGGATTTTGCTGCGGTCCAAAATTCTTCTTGTGGTGGCGGCGTGTCGCCGAGGAGCTGGCGCCAGCCGTTCTGGAAAATATTGTTGAGCAGGAGCATGGCCATGTCGCAGCGGACGCCGTCGCAGTGGCTGGCGATGGTGCGGAGTTCGGTGAGTTGCGCGGCGCGCCCGGCGGGATGGAAATGATTGAGCTGGGCGACATCTTTCCACGGAGGGTAGTAGGGATCTTTGGCGAGGGCGATGAAGCGCGGGCCCTGCGGAGTCTGGACCGGATAGTAGAAGGATGGATTGCTTTCGTAATCTTGCTGCTGGGCCTGCACGTAATATTCGGAATGCTCGCGAATCCAGGGATGATCGAGCGCGGTGTGATTGCCGACGAAATCGAGAAAGAGTCCGAGGCCGCGGGCGTGAAGTTTATTGCGCACGCGGTCGAGAGAGTCCCAGGTGCCGATGCGCGCGTCGGGGACGTAGGCGGCGACGGCGTAGGGCGAGGCGATGACGTCGGTTGGTTTCCAGCCGGGGAGCGCGCGATCGAATTGCGCGGAATTTCCGGGATCTTCGAGCGTGATGCGGCGGGATTCGGGGCTGCGGCGCCAGACGCCCATGAGCCAGACGATATCGAAACCGAGTTCAGCGATGGAATCCCAGGTGGAGTCGGGAACGTCTTCGAGTTGGATCAGGCGGCCGAGGTCGGCGGACATGCGTTCGAGCCAGGACCACGTATTGATTTCGTAGAGATGCGGGTGGGGCTTGGGGCGAAAGGTGGAGGGGATGATTCCGGCAAGGGCCATCGTGGTGAGACTAGTGGCGGAGGGAGTGGGTGTCAATGGGACGGTGGGACAGGGGGCGGGTGGTTTTGGGCGTGGGTTCGATTTAAAGATTTAGCACAGGAGGGCACACAAATAGCCGGAGCGATCGGCACAGGCTGAGCGTTTGCGTGGCGGGACTGCGCGGGCGGAGAATTTTGTTATACTCCGCGAACTTGTGGCGAAGGAAAAGGGAGATTGGGGCTTGATGACTTTGCGCAAATTTGCGTTGGGTTTCGTGGTGGCAGGTGCGGTCGCTTGTGTTTCTGTGGCGCAGATCCCGGCGGAGGCGAGTGGCGCGTCGGCGTCAGCGCCGGTTCCGGCGGCGAAGCGCGGTTTGGCGGTGGACGATTATTTTCGGTTGAAGGAAGTGAGTGATCCACAGGCCAGCCCGGACGCGAAGTGGGTGGCGTACGTGGTGAAGACCGCGAAATTGAAAGAGGATAAAAATAACGAGCGGATCTGGATGGTGGCGGCTGGCGGGGGGACGGCGATTCCGCTGACGGCGGAAAAGGTGTCGTCGTCGCACCCGCGGTGGAGCCCGGACGGGAAATATCTGGCGTTTCTTTCGGCGCGCGAGGGTGGAGGGGGCGAGGATGAAGAGGAAGGGAAGGCGCAGGTTTGGATTTTGAATCGCGAAGGTGGCGAGGCGCAACAGCTGACCGAAACGGCGCAGGAGGTGAAGGATTTTGAGTGGTCGCCGGGGAGCGACCGGCTGGTGCTGGTTTTGCAGGATGCGTCGCCGGATGAAGTGGAGGCGGCAAAACATAAAGAGGATACAAAAGCGAAGGCGAAGCCGCGGCCGTGGGTGGTGGATCGTTTGCATTTTAAGGAAGACGAGGCCGGATACTTGAGTCGGCGGCGGACGCACTTATATGTGTTTGGAGTCACGGATAAGAAGCTGAAGCAAATTACGTCGGGAGATTACGACGATGCGGCGCCGGCGTGGTCGCCGGATGGAACGAAGGTAGCGTTTGCGAGTAACCGAACTGCGCCGGATCCGGATTTAAATTTCAATACGGACATTTGGGTGGTGGATGCGGGGAATGCGGATCAGGGAAAAACTTTGGTGCGGGTGACGACGAACGAAGGGGCGGAAGATACACCGGCGTGGTCGCCGGATGGGAAGTGGATCGCTTATACGACGCAACTGGAGCCGAAGCTTTTTGATTATTCGACGATACAGATTGGGGTATCGCCGGCGGCGGGAGGCGAGGCGAAAGTTTTGACGAGGGCGCTGGACCGGAATTCGACGTTGCCGAAATTTTCGGCGGACGGACGTTGGATCTATTTCATTGCAGACGATGATGGGACGCAGCAACTGCTGCGGGTTCCGGCGATGGGTGGCGCGATCGAGCGTCCGATCGGCGGAAGGAAAATGGTGCAGGCGTTTTCTTTGGGGAAAGATGGGAGCGTGGCGGCGACGATTGCGGATTTGACGCAGCTGGCGGAAGTGTATGAATTGCCGGCCGGCGGGGACTTGAAAAAAATCACGACGACAAATGACGCGGTGCTGGGGGAATTGCGTTTACCGGAAGTGGAGTACGTGCATTTCAAAAGCAACGACGGCACGACGATAGCGGGGTATTGGTACAAGCCGGTGGGCTATCAGGCGGGGACGAAGTATCCGACAATTTTGCGGCCGCACGGCGGGCCGGTGTGGGCGTACTACGCGGAATTTATGTTTGATGCGCAACTGTTTGCGGCGAATGGTTACGCGGTGCTGACGCCGAACCCGCGGGGGTCGTCGGGGTATGGGCTCGATTACTGCAAGGCGATTTTTGCGGACTGGGGACAGAAGGATTACGAAGACGACATGGCGATGGTGGATTTTGCGGTGGCGCAGGGGATTGCGGATCCGGAAAAACTGGCGGTGGGCGGATGGTCGTACGGGGGAATTTCGACGAATTTTATTATTGCGCAGACGACGCGGTTTAAGGCGGCGATTTCGGGGGCCGGAGAATTTTTGTACGTGTCGAACTGGGGGCACGATTTGTATTCGCGCGCGTGGGAGTACGAGTTGGGATTGCCGTGGGAGAATCGCGCGCTGTGGGAAAAGCTTTCGCCGTTTAACCGGGTGACGGCGATCAAGACGCCGACGATGATTATGGGCGGAGACGCGGATGGGAATGTTCCGCTGATCAATGGGGAGCAGATGTACCAGAGTTTGCGGCGATTGGGCGTGCCGACTTTGCTGGTGGTGTATCCGGGGGAGTTTCATGAGTTTTCGCGGCCGTCGTTTATTAAGGATCGGTATGAGCGGGATTTATTTTGGTACGGGCATTATGTGAAGGGGGAGGGGCCGGCGATTCCTCCGGAGGAGAAGGCGGCGGATTAGGGGAGTGCGTGGCGCGGGGTGATGGAGGTGCGGCGACGTTCACGGCGGTGCGCGAACGGCGTCTGAAAGGCGACGCGATTCGCGCGAGTTAGAGGAGCGAAGTACAAGGGCTGCACTTTTGTAGTGCAGCCCTTAGTTTTTTGGTGAATTGCCTCGCATTCCGGTGCCCGCGCGCACCTTCCACGGGCGAACAAGCGGCGCACGTCCCGATCTATTGTTTGGTGTTGGCGTCGATGAAAGCGGCGATGTTGGATTTTAGTTTGGTTAGATCTTCCTGGTGCAAGTACATCATGTGGCCGGCGTTGTAATACTTCAGGTCGATGTTGTCGCGGAGGTGGGCGGGGAGGAAGAGGTGGTCCATGGTGTATTCGGTGGCGAAGAAGGGGGTGGCCATATCGAAGAAGCCATTTTCGACCTGGACGTGGAGGTGCGGATTGACCATGAGGGCGTTGATCAAATCGCCCTCGACGTTGGGCGGGCCGGGGAAAAAACCGGCGCCGGCGTTGTGTTTCCAATCCCAACTGCCGCCGACTTCGCCGCTGAGGGCCTGATAGGGGCGTTCCTGAACAACTTTTAGTTCTTCACGCTCGTAACTATTGAAAGCGGCGACAAAGGCGCCGAGGACGGCGGTATAGGACGGATCTTCTTCGGCGTTTTCGGTGAGGAGGTCGTAGGTGGGCATGGTGTAACGCGAGTCGTAACGGCCGGTGGTGAGGCCGGTGGTGCGTTTGAGTTCGACGCTGAATTGCGCGAGGTTGACGCGCAGGTCGGCTTTGAGCAGGTAATCTTCGCTGAGGCCGGTGAAGTGCGAGAGTTTTTTGGCGACGTCCGCTTTTTCGGCGGGAGTGATGTTGGAGCCCTTCATCAGCGCGGCGGTGAAATCGGTGGCGGCGAATTTACGGGCGTCTTGCAGGAACGCGGCGAGATCGGAGGGCGGGTCGGGCAACGCTTTGTTGATGTAGGCCGCGGCGGCGAAGCTGGGGAGAAAAAGGACGTAGGGCAGATCGTCGCCGGGGCTGAAGGCGATGGTGCCGAGATTCAGCGTGCTGGAGATGAGTACGATGCCGTTGACGTACATGCCGTCGTGGGTTTGCAAATAATTTCCGAGGGCGGCGGAGCGGAAGGTGCCGTAGCTTTCGCCGATGAGAAATTTCGGAGAGTTCCAGCGGTTGTTGCGGTTGACGTAGATGTTGATGAACTGCGCGAACATTTTGACGTCTTGATCGACGCCCCAGAAATCTTTGTTTTGGGATTTGCCGACGGCGCGGCTGAAGCCGGTGCCGACGGGATCGATGAAGACGAGATCGGTTTTATCGAGGAGTGAATTAGCGTTGTCTTCAATTTTGTATGGCGCGGGAGGGGTGGCGGCGGCGTCGGCGTTGACGACGCGGCGGGGGCCAAAGGCGCCCATGTGCAGCCAGATGGAGGCGGAGCCGGGGCCGCCGTTATAGACGAAAGCGATGGGGCGGGCGGGGGTGTCTTTCAGATCGGTGCGAGTGTAGGCGGTGGAAAAAATCAGGGCGGTGGGATCGCCTTTGTCGTCTTTGAGCATGGTGAGCGAGGCGGTGGCTTTGTAGGAAATGGATTGGCCGCCGATGCGAGTGGTGTGGTCGCTGGCCCAGGTTTCTTCTTTGGGGGCGTCGGCAGGCTTGGCGTCACTGCCCTTCATTTCGATAGGGGGCTTGGCGTCTTTGTTCGGTTCCTGGGCGTGAGTTGGAACGGTGAAGGCTAGAGTCAGGAGGGTGAGCACACTTATGCCGAAAAACTTTTTCATCATGTCTCCATTTGCGTGATTCGCGGCCCCAATTATCGCCGAGGGATTTTCGCAGGGGTGGAGGGGCAAGTCAAACCGGATGGAGTGCGGGCAACTGCAGCGCGACGAGAGATTTTCTCGTCGCGCTGCAATTCTGCGTCACGCGGAGCGCGACGGGCTGAATCGCGGTGGGGCGCGATTTAGAAGGTGAAGCGGAGGGCGAATTGGAAGGCGCGCGGGCCGCCGGAGCCGAAGAAGCCGCCGGCGGTGCTGACTGGGGAAAAGAAACTTTGGTTGAGGCCGTCGGGATTGGTGGAGGTGGGCGGATTGGTGCCGACCGGGACGAGGGAAATGTTGCGGCCGGAATAGCTGGTGTTGGTGAAGCCGCGAATGTTGACGCTGTTGAACAGGTTGAAGGCTTCGGCCATGAGGTCGAGATGGAAACGTTCTTTGACGGCGATGGCTTTCATCAGGCGCAGGTCGACGGAATTGAGCGGGCTGCGGAAATTAATTCCGTCCGGAACATTTTCCAGCGGGCCGCCGGCGTTGCACGGGGCGGGGGCGGGGCAGGAAGGCAGCGCGTTCCATTCGTCGATGATGCGATTCAGCTGGGTGCTGTTCTGCACGCTGCGGCCGAGGGAATTGCGGGCGAGGATCGGTAGACGGGCGGGCAACGATTGGCCGTTCACGTTGAGATCCGGCAGGAAGGTGTCGGCCGGGACGCCGGAGCCGAAGGTGTAGAGCGGCGCGAGAGAAAATCCCCAGGGCATTTGCAGCAATCCGTAAGCGGTGAGGCGATGGCGCTCGTCACTGGCGGCGTAGCCTTTTTCGGTTTGCGGACCTACCGTACCTTCGATCAGGTTTACGTTTTCGACTGCGGTGTAGGACGGGACTTGATCGTCGTCGGAATAATCGAGCGTCTTCGAAAGCGTGTAGCTGACGTTGAACAAATAAGTGACGGGGCCAACGCGCGTGGGTTGGTGGCGGAGGTTGACGAGCAGGCCGTCATACCAGGAGTGCGCGTTGGAAGTGGCGACGGTGACTTGATCGGAGACGCCGGTGAGCGGGTCGGTGACGGTGCAGGGCACATTGCTGCCCGGGCAGGAAATGAACGGCGAGGTGGAAGTGGTGTTGCGCAGGAATTGCGCGATGAGCTGGCGCTGGCCGAAGACGTAGAGGCCGTCGGCGCTGAGCGTCCAGTCATTGCCGAATTGCTGCTGCAGGCCGACTGAGGTTTGCTGGAACAGCGGGTGGTGGGTGTCTTTGTCGACGACGATGATGCCGACGCCGCTGGTCTGGCGCTGGCCGCTGAACGGATTGGCGAGAGTGGGGCTGCCGGGACCGAAGACCACGCCCGGAAGCGGCTGGCCGGCGGGCGTGGTGGCAAAGCAGGTATTCAGATCGGGCGGGTTGGGGTCGCCGGGAAAAGTGCAGAACGAACCGGAAAATTGATTGATGGTGAGCGCGCGATCATCCTGCACGCGTTCGTAGCCGGGGACTTCGAAAACGATGCGGTCGTAATAAATTCCGAAGCCGGCGCGGATGACGGTGTGGCCTTTGCCGAAGGGATCGTAGGCAAAACCGATGCGCGGGCCGAAATTTTTCTTGTCGGGATGATGATGGAGATCGATGACGTTGGCCAGCCAGACGCAGGGGCTGGTGGGCTGCTCGGTGAGATTCGGGCACGGGCCGTAATCGCTGCTGGTGCCGGTGGCGTCGGTATCGAAATCCCAGCGGAGGCCGAGGTTGACGGTGAGCTGGTGGGTGACGCGCCAATCGTCCTGGGCGTAGAAGGCGATGTAGCTGTTGGAAATATTGGGAATGGGCACGGGTTGAATGGGCGCGGCGCTTTTGATGGCGGCGGCGATGGGGATGTCGAGATCGTTGGGCGCGCCGGGCTGGCCGTTCAAATTGGCGAAGCCGAAGTCAGAAGTGAGGATGATGCTGCCGCTACCGAAGACGTTGATCTCGCCGAAGGCGCGGGCGTATTGATATTCGCCACCGAAATGAAAAGTGTGCTGGCCGGCGGCCCAGGTGAAATTGTCTTCGACCTGGTAGCGGTTGAGGTGAGTGCTTTGGGGGACGTTGAAATTCACGCCGTCGGCGAGATCGGGAAAAATTAATTCGTTGGTCAGGCCGAGGTCGGGATTGGTGGTGGGGAAGCTGTTGGGGAATTCGGGAATTTGGTTAAGGAAGGTGTCGTAGTGAAAGAGCAGGTTGTTTACTTTGGTGGGCGAAACGGTTTTGGTCCAACCGGTGACGAAGGAGTTGAAACGGTTGAGGGAATTCTGGCGCTCGGTGCCGGAAAGCAGCGGGGTGACGCTGGCGGCGCTGGCTGCGGCGGTGTCGGTGGAACGGTTGAAGGAATAACGCGCCATCAGGCTGTTGGTGGTATTGAACTGATAATCGAAACGGGTCGAGAAGAGGGCGTCGCGCAACGGCGCGGGCGCGTCGGTATTCAAAATTGTGTCGGTAGTGAAATCGCGGGTGCCGGTGGGGATGGCGGCGTTCTGATTGCGGTATTCAGCGGAAGCAAACCACCAGGCTTTATTGGTTTGGAGCGGGCCGCCGACGGAGCCGCCGAATTGTTCGCGATCAAAAGGCGGAGTGGGAAGGTCGCGATCGAAAGTGGCGGGGAGCGCCTGCAGGTGGCGATTGCGTTCGTAGTCGAAAAGCGAGCCGTGATAGTCGTTGGTGCCGGATTTAGTGATGATGTTGATGATGCTGCTGCCGGAGCGGCCGGCTTCGGCGGTGAAGCGGGCGGTGGCGATTTGAAATTCCTGAATGGCGTCCTGCGGAAAATTGGAGAGGGTGCCGCCGACGACTTCATCGTTGTTGTCGCCGCCGTCGACGGTGATGTTGCCGCCGCGGCCGATGCTGCCGTCGGAGCTGACTTCGAGAGTATTGGTCTTCGTGGGATCGAAATTGGGCGCGGGGCGATTGCCGGGAATTAAATAGGCAAGCTCGAGAAAATTGCGGCCGTTGAGCGGAATATTTTCGATGGTGCCGGAGGTGATCTGGCCTTGGATCATCGACTGAGTGAGCTCGACGGAGTTGGAGGTGCCGCCGACGGTGACGGTCGAGCCGACCGAGGCGACTTTGAGTTCGGCGTCGACGGTGGAGGCGCGGCCGGGCTGGAGCAGGACGTCTTTGAATTCGCTGAGGGCGAAGCCGGGGGCTTGGATAGCGACGGTGTAGGAGCCGGGAGTTAGTTCGGAGAAGACGAAGAGGCCGTCGGAGTTGGTGACGGTCTCGCGGGCGACGTTGGTGGATTGATTGGTGGCGACGATTTGAGCGTTGGTGACGACGGCGTTACCGGGGTCGGTGACGCGGCCATTGATGGTGCCGGTGGGAAGTTGGGCGCGAGTGAGCAGCGCCGAGAAGGCGATAAGGAACGCGAGAAAGGCGGAAAGGTGCGCGAATTTGGATTTCATGGACACTCCCTTTTTTTGGTGAGGGTAATTTCGCTGGAGATGGGAGGAACCGCAATAATGGAAAAATACTAGAGGCGAAAAAAGTTGGCGGGAGGTTTGGTAACGAGAAAATGGGAAATGTTTTCGCGAGTCGGAATATGCACGTCGGTTGATTTGGGTGGTAGGGCTTGGTGCGGCTGACATCGAAGAGAGATCCCTCGTCGACGCGGCAAACGCGGCCGCGTCTCTGTCGGGGGATGACAGCGGGAACCGAAGCGGAAGGCAACGGCGACGGCAGCGGCAACAGCAACGGCTGCCCGGCTAACGCCGGCCGCTACAGGCGCAAGTACTTTTGGTTTGACGAGGGTTCGGCTCGGGGATTTTGGACGCTGAGGCGAGACGGCGGCCCCTTCGTTTCTCTGGGTAAAAAGCCGCCGGAGCGGCACCCGGAAATTCAACTGCGAAGACGTGATTGCGTGCGGCGACAGCGACTTGGGTAGGAGGCTCCCACCCTTCCCAGAGGCGGGGAAGGATGGGGCACCCCGAAAGGCGAATCCGGAGCTGGTGCGCGGGCGTGGTTTAGTCCCAGACGGCGATGACGATGCGGCCTTCGTCGTTCAGCACTAGGGTCAGGCGATTGGGGTCGGTGTCGAGTTTGCGGATGCCTTCGCCGCCCTTGATTACGTGGACCGTGTTGGGTAGAGATTCTTCGCGCACGATGCTGTCGGCGTTGACGCCGGCGGGGGCGGTTTCACCCTTGGCCAAATAATATTTGCCGATGCAGTCGGCGCAGTCGCCGGGGGCGGCGGGCGCTTCCATGTAGCCGGGAATGGCGCGCAGGGTGACGCGATTGGTGGCGCCGTAGACGCGGACGCCTTTGAAGGGATGGCCGGGCTCCATGGTGAAGACCGCTTCGATCTCCGGATTTTTGGAGGGCGAGGCGGGATCGGTGGGCGCCTGGGCGATGAAGGCCAAATCCAAAATTCCATCGGCGGGCTTGCCCTTNGTGAGCGGCACGAGCTCGCCATCTTCCCAGCCGTCGGAGCTGGTGATGGCGCGGACGCGGATCACATCGAGAGCGGGTTCGTGAGTGCTGCGCAAGGCTTCGACGCTGGTGATATAGAGGACCGGCGCGAAATTCGGAGTGGAGTCGTCGGCGGGCGCGGATTCGGACGAAGAGTCGGGCGGTCCAGCCGCGTCTTTGTTGGGCGGAGCTTGCTGCGCTTTCGGGGCCGGGGCGGGCTTGGCCTGGGCGGAGGCCGCCGGAGCGAAAGTGGTCCCGAGGGCCAAGCTGAGTAGTGCCACGGCGGCTATCGACTGGATTGTGCTCTGGACCATTTTTTCGATCATCGCGAACCTCGCTGAATTTGATGTAAGGCAACATCGGGCGAATCCGGGCGGAAATTTGGCGTGGCGGGTGGGGGGTCCGGAACAATTTGCGGCGTGGATTTAAATTGATATCCGGCGACGGAATTCGACTGGTGCGGCGCGCGGGCGGCGGCGACGCCATCGAATTCACCTTCGAGCCGATCGAGTGCGCTGAGGATTAAATCGGTGGGGACAATCTGGATCAGGCGGCAAAACTGGGTGCGGCTGGTGGCGAAGCTGCCGTTTTCGGTGAGTTTGTTGACGGGCGCACCGCCGCCGCAAACGGAAAAATATTCGCACTCCTGGCGGCAGAGTTCGACGCCGGCGGAAATGTCGCGAGCCATGGCGCGCATGGCCGGGCTTCGCAGCATATCGGGGAGGGAATCCTCGAGAACATTGCCGACAATGAAGTCATTGTAGTCGGCGTTTTTGTAACCGAGGAGTTCGGGCGAAAAACTGGAGACATTGCCGCGGCAATCGATATTGATCATGCCGAAGGGCTCGACCTGGGAATTGTCGACCGCAGTGCCTTCGGGGCGGAAGATGCGGGAAATCATTCCGTCGATTTCGCGGATGAAATGAATCCGGGAGGATTGACGTGAAAGAGTCCAGAAGCGGTCGAGAAATTGGCGAAAGCTGGTGGCGGGATCGGCGCTGGTGAGCAGGCCGGAAACGTGACTGCCTTCGGATTCTTCGACGTTGAAGCAGACATCGTCGATGCCTTCGGAGAGGTAGAAGTCGAGCAGCTCCTCGGGCGCGTGCATACTTTTTTCGGAGAGGACGGAGATGACGTGGAACGGAACCTGTTCGCGGCGAAGGAGACGAATTCCTTCGAGGGTGCGGTGGAAGGTGCCTTTGCCGCTGCGGGTGACGCGGTTGGCGTCGTGGAGGTGGCGCGGACCGTCGATGCTGACGCCGATCCCGACGCGCCATCGCTTGATGAAGTCACACCATTCGGAGTTGAGCAGCATGCCGTTGGTTTGAATCGAGTGGCGCAATTCGATGCCGGGAGGACACATCAGCGCGATGGCTTCGAAGGCGGCTTGATAGTAGGAGACCGGGAGAACGAGTGGTTCGCCAGCGTGCCAGATCACGGTGAGATGCGAGCTGCACCAGCCGGAAGAAAAAATCCGGTCGAAGGCGGCGATGACGGTGCCCAAATGCATGACCGCTTTGTTGCTGCGCTCGGGGAGATAGCAATAACGGCAGTCGATGTTGCAGAAGGGCGTGGGCTGCAGCACGACAATGCTGATCAGCGGACGGCCGTCACACGAGGATGGCGTGTCTGGCCTCATCGAATTCACGAGGCCTACCAGTTATGCCAGAAATTGTGCCAGTTGTGCCAGGGACCGCCGCCGTTACCCCAGCCGCCATTGCGCCAGCCGCCATTGCCCCAACCACCGTTGCGCCAGCCACCGTTACCCCAGCCAGCATTGCGCCAGCCGCCGTTGCGCCAGCCGATGTTGAAATTGGGCCAGTCGGCGGTAAGAGCGACGGCATCGGAATGCACATCGATATGGGCGTTCTCATAATCGATGCGGGAGACAGCGGCGCGAATTTCGCCGAGGCGATCGGCGACGCCGGTGACGTGGTCGTTCGTTTTGAGGTCGGGCGCAGAAGGTTTCGCGGGGGTGGCCGCCAAGGCGGAAGAAATTCCCAGGACGCCGGCGGGCAGAAGGATGGCGAGTGCTTTCAGGGTCAAACGGCGCACGGTCATTCGCGTTCTCCTAGACTGTGATGGGCGAAAAGTAGCACTCGGTACCTAGCGGGTCAACCATTTATTTCGCACCGCTCATTTTGGGAGCGGCGATTCCGCGGCAAAAACCGGGTGCGTGAAAAATCGGCGGCGCGCGGACGGGCGGAAATTAATCAGAGCGGACCGCGTGCCAGGGGGCGTGCTGGCCGTGAACACCGTACATGCCGGACATGGTGTCGCCTTCGATCTCGCCGCGGAAGGTGAGCACGTCGCGAGTCTTGGTGCTGAATTCGATGTGGGTGCCGTTGACGAAACCTTCGATGCCGCCGGACTGATTTGGACCTTTGAAATGGCCGCCGAGCTGCGCGCCGGTCTGGGTGATGCGCACGGTTTTGGTGGAACCGCCGGGGTGGTCGACGTTGGCGGCGTAGATGGTCCAGT
>JGI12635J15846_10002326_pt1 | contig 16641 bp, 15 predicted proteins | sample BlaSpr_A8_OM2_M2_FD_15846 | JGI IMG/M metagenome (IMG submission 15846) | reverse complement strand
TTCGGCGCTAGGCGCCTGGACAGGCCCACCGGCTTTAGACCGGACAGAGCTGAAGCATAGCGTCGGCGCTTTCGCACTCGTTGTAACCACACGGCACCGCGTCGTTCGGCGTCGGCGCCGCCTTGTCGAGGCGAAATTCACAGAGAGCTATATGTCGAGAACACGCAGTTTGAATACTTGGCACGCCATTGTGCTTGCGTGGGGATTATCACTGATCTGCGTACCGACGGAGGTCCTGGCTGGAACACCGACTTCAAAAGTCGACCGCGCCGATGAACCATTCGGGCTTCCAACCTCGACGGTGACGATGGGCGCGGTGCTGGAGAAATGGCTCGGCGTCAAACGCGAAGTTGACAATGAGCGGCTGGTGCTGCGGATCTGCGAAGAAAATTTTGCATCTTGTCAATCGCAGGCGGCGCTTCAATTCCTGGCTATAGTTGACAGCGCACGAGGCTTGGAAGGTCGCGCCCGATTAGGCGAAATCAACCGCGCGATCAATCTAAAAATAAGGCCAATGAGCGACCAGGCACTTTACGGTGCGGAGGATGTCTGGAGCCCGCCTCTCGCCACGCTCGCCAAAGGTGCCGGAGATTGCGAAGATTACGCGATCGCTAAATTTGTTGCCCTTCAGGAAGCCGGAGTTTCCGCGGATGACCTTCGGATCGCCATCCTGCGGGACGATGTAAGGGAAGAGGACCACGCCGTTGTGGCGGCGCGGCTCGACGGGAATTGGCTCATCCTGGACAGTCGACACTTTGTGATGTCCGAGGACCAGCAAGTGCAGGACTATTACCGCCCCGTATTTGTCATCGACCATGACGGCGTCAAGCGCTACTCCGGCGCCTCGTCAGCTTCCGAGGGGGCGCGTGGTCTTGAGCCAGCTGTAGGCCAAATTCTGCGTTAGGCGATCCCTCGGACCCGGGTCGCACTTTATCAAGTTCACTGGCGGCTCGATGCCGGGCGAAATGTGCAATTCGTGAACCCCCCCGCGATGTTGCATTCTCGAGGCCGCACTCAAGAATTTTGACATCAAGGTATCAGACCTTGATTTCCGACTTGAGCTGCCCTCGAACGAGACCGTACGCGTCGCTGTGGAATCCGGCGACTGCGCCGCTGCGATTTCGGATCTGGTCGTGGCACAGTCGCTAGCTGCAGGAACACTTCATCGCGTCAAGATCGATCTGCCGAAGCGCTCTTTTTTTGCTTTGCGGCACAACGAACGCACCGCAAGCCAGGCGGAAAACGCCTTGCTTGTCTTCCTGCGCATATAGCAGTTCCCGGCCGGCGCAGCGTCAATCACGAACTTTCGCGCATAACCGTAGCTGTAAAACGCCTAGCTGAAGGCGAAGGAGAAAATGAATTTTTGCAGCACGGAGATGGGGAATTTGTCAGCGTTTGGCTGACCACTGGAGTCGGTCCAATAACAATCCACCTGATCGCCGTTGATGCTGTTAACGGTCATCGCTGGCCCTCCCGAACGCAGCTGAACCAGCTCGCCACGAACGAACCGGCGGTCCGGTTCTTCATTGCCGTGCTCGGAGGAGCCGGTTCGGAGAAAGCTGGGATTGGCAAAGGCACACTGAGTGCAGCTGCAAGGGTCAGCGCAGCTACATGAGGCGCCCATTTCGTGAATGCCGGCAAGCTAAAATTCCATGCTGCAATCGCGGCGGCGCCAATCAGTGTGAATTTCATCTTGGTCTCCTAACTAACAGCGTAAGGACTAGATCGGGACGCGGCGTCGGCGCTGCCGTTAAATTGTGTTTTAGGGAGTTGGCGTTTCGAATCTGTGCAAGCTGCCTCCCGCCTCAATTCGACGTGAGTTCGTTAAACCCCAATTTAATCGCTCTCGGCTCGGTCCACGCTTAGCTTCACGACGTCCGCTTGCAAACCGATCAGGGACGCCATGAGTTCTGCTGCTGCAATCCATATCGTCAGCCCGGATGAATTCGATCGCGCGACCGCGCAGACGCCGGGCTCCGAGCGACGCGCGGCGATTGCGTCGACGCTAGGTATCGCTTCGGCGATCTGGGGCGGCCTGTTCGAGGTGGAACCCGGAGCGCGGACGGGAATTCACCATCACGGAGAGCAGCAGACGATTGCCTACGTCCTGTCCGGCATCAGCGAAATCCGCTGGGGTGCGAAGGGAGAGCATACGGCGCGCGCGAAGGCCGGCGATTTCATTCATGTTCCCGCCTTCCTGCCGCATATGGAAATAAACCCTTCGAAACTGGAGCCGTTTCTATGGGTTGTCGTACGGAGCACGGCGACGCCCATCGTCGTGAACCTTCCGGACGACATTTGGCTGTAAGCCCGATGTCGTCGTCCGGTCAGCAGGAAGACATTTGGCCGTAAGCCAGACGTCTTCCTGCGGTCCCCTCACCGCTTTCGCGAACATGGAACAGTCATGGACGAACCCGAACCCACCAGAGCGCCCGACACAATCGAGATTACCCGCCGCACGGTGGTCGAAACCGGGACCACCGCGCTGCTGCTGACTGCGCTTCCGCGTGCCGCGCTTGCCGCCGCTCCAGTCGATGACAGCGAGCCACCCTCGCCTGCTGTGAAGATCGACCTTCAGATCAACGGCCGCTCTCATTCGCTGACGCTGGATCCGCGCACGACCTTGCTGGACGCACTGCGCGAGCATCTGGCGCTGACGGGCTCGAAGAAAGGTTGTGATCACGGCCAATGCGGCGCGTGCACGGTGCTGATCGAAGGACGCCGCATCAACTCCTGCCTGACGCTGGCGGTGATGCATAACGGACAATCCGTCACAACGATCGAGGGGCTGGCCGAAGCCGGGAAGCTGCATCCGTTGCAGGCGGCCTTTGTCGAACATGATGGATTTCAGTGCGGCTATTGCACGTCCGGACAGATTTGTTCCGCTGTCGGAATGCTGGCCGAGAGCCGGAGCGGCATGCCGAGCAACGTGACGGCCGATCTGGCGGAGCCGCAGCCTGAGCTGACCGATGCGGAAATCAGGGAACGGATGAGCGGCAACATCTGCCGTTGCGCGGCCTATCCGAACATCGTGGCCGCCATCAAGCAAGCCGCGGAGATGCCGACATGAAGGCCTTCATTTATCGACGCGTCGATACGGCAACGCGGGCTGCCGCCGCTGCCGTGAAACCTGGCGCAAAGATCATCGCCGGCGGCACCAACCTGCTCGACCTGATGAAGTTGCAGGTCGAGACGCCATCGGCGCTGGTCGATATCAACGCGTTGCCGTACGACAAGATCGAAGATACGTCGGATGGCGGCCTGCGTATCGGCGCGCTGGTCCGAAACAGCGACCTCGCGGCCGATTCTCGCGTGCGAAAGCGCTATGGCGTCCTGAGCCGCGCCCTGCTGGCGGGCGCCAGCGCCCAGTTGCGCAACAAGGCCACCACCGGCGGCAACCTGCTGCAGCGGACGCGCTGTTACTATTTTTACGATGTGACAAAACCCTGCAACAAGCGCAATCCCGGTTCCGGCTGCGCGGCGCTTGCGGGCTTTAACCGTATTCACGCCATCCTCGGCGCCAGCGATCAATGTATCGCCACCCATCCCTCCGACATGGCGGTGGCGATGCGGGCGCTGGACGCGCGGGTCGAGACGATCAATCGCGAAGGCGAGGCGCGCGCCATTCCGATCGCGGATTTTCATCTTTTGCCCGGCAAGACTCCGGAGATCGAGACGTCGCTCAAATCCGGAGAAATCATCACGGCGGTCACGCTGCCTCCGCCGCCCCCCGGTGTGCAGGTCTACCGCAAGGTCCGTGACCGCGCCTCTTACGCCTTTGCGCTGGTTTCGGTTGCCGCGATCGTCGACACCGCGCGCGGACGAATTCGCTCAGCCCGGCTCGCCTTCGGCGGCCTTGCGTCCAAACCATGGCGTGTCGCGCAAGCCGAAGAAAAACTGGCCAATGCCACCGTCGATCCCACCAACTTCAATGCGGCCGCAAACGCGGTTCTCGACGGAGCCCGCGGTTTTGGCAGCAATGATTTCAAGATTCCGCTGACGCGGCGAACCCTGCACGGCGTGCTGGCGGAAATTACCCGGAGCTGAGGGAGCCGATCGATGGAAATGAACTCACCTGTCGGCTCGAACGCGCTTGACACACCGGGCGTCGTCGGCAAGCCCCTCGATCGCGTGGACGGACCGCTAAAAGTCACAGGCGCCGCGGTCTATGCGTATGAAGTACAGCAGCAGCGGAACACGCTCTACGGCTTCGTGGTCGAAGCCTCGATCGGAAAGGGAACGATCAGATCGATCGATACGCGCGCTGCAGAAAACGCGCCGGGCGTGATTCTCGTGCTCACCCACCGTAACGCCCCCACACAGGGCACCGGCAATCACCGGGAGGCTCATCCGGTGCTGACGGGACCGGAAGTGACATATTACGGCCAGCCGGTTGCATTCGTCGTCGCCGAAAGTTTTGAGCAAGCCAGAGCTGCCGCCTACCTGGTCGAGGTGAAATACGACCGGTCGAGTGGAAAATACGCGCTTCGCCAAAACCTCGATCAGGCGCGTGTCCCCCACCCGGACGATGCGCCTGCCGCTGACAGTGCGGTTGGTGATTTTGCGGGCGCGTTCGCCGGTGCGCCCGTCCAGGTCGACGTGACCTACACCACGCCGTTGCAGAGCCACGCCATGATGGAGCCCCATGCCACATTTGCAATGTGGGACGGCGACAGGTTGATCCTCCACACCGCAAACCAGATGCTCAATCAGGGACAAAAGGTCATCGCGACAACCCTGAAGATGCCGGTTGAGAATGTGCGGCTGATCAGCCCCTTCATCGGTGGCGGTTTCGGCGGCAAGCTCTGGGTCAACGCCGACGCCATTCTGGCGGCAATCGCGTCGCGCCAACTCCAGCGGCCGGTGAAAATCGCCCTGACACGGCAGCAGATCTTTCATGTCACGACGCACCGCTCGGATACCATCCAGCGTGTCCGCCTGGGCACCGATCGGGACGGTCGAATCCTTGCGATCGGCCACGATGTATTTTCGGGCAACTTGCCCAGCGAGCAAACCTACGAGGGCGCGGCGCTGCAGACACGCACGCTTTATGCCGGACCGAACCGGCTGACGCGACATCGTCTGGCACCATTGGATATTCCCGTGGCATCGTCGATGCGCGCGCCTGGCGAGTCGGTCGGATTGATGGCGCTCGAATGCGCGATGGACGAACTGGCCGAAAAGCTCAACCTCGACCCGATCGAGCTGCGCCTCCGCAACGAGCCAAGCGAGGACCCGGAACGGCATATCCCCTATTCCAGCCGGCACCTGGTCGCCTGCATGAAGGAAGGCGCGCGCCGGTTCGGCTGGGACAAGCGCAATGCGAAGCCGGGACAGGTTCGCGACGGTCAATGGCTGGTCGGAATGGGCATGGCGGCGGCGACGCGGGGCAACCCGCTTCGGCACTCCAAGGCCAATATCCGATTAAACCCCGATGGCACGGCAACCGTGAAAATGGCGATGACCGACATCGGCACCGGCACCTATACCATCCTGGCGCAGATCGCCGCCGAGATGCTCGGTCTGCCAACCGATCGCATCCGGGTCGAACTCGGCGATACCAACTTTCCGGAGGCCGCCGGTTCGGGCGGATCGTGGGGCGCCGGCAGTTCCGGTTCGGCCCTGTTCGAGGCCTGCGGGAGCTTACGTGAAAAGCTCGCCCAGAAAGCCGGCATGGATGTAAAGACCGCACGCTTTGCCGATGGCAGCGTCGCTTCGGGTGAACGTTCGATAAAGCTGACGGATCTTGTCGGCACCGGGATCGAGGCCGACGGCGAAATCGAGCCCGGCCGCAACAACAGGGAATTCTCGCAGCAGTCCTACGGAGCGCATTTTGCTGAAGTCGGCGTCGACGCCGACACCGGCGAACTGCGGTTGCGACGCATGCTGGGCGTATTCACGGCCGGCCGCGTCCTCAATGCCAAGACGGCCCGGTCGCAGGCGATCGGCGGAATGGTGTTCGGCGTGGGCGCGGCGCTACACGAGGTCATGACCCTCGATCCCCGCTTCGGTTACTACGTCAATCATGATCTCGCCGAGTATCACGTGCCGGTGCATGCCGATATTCCGGCAATCGACGCGGTTTTCCTTCCAGAGCTCGATCAACAATCCAACCCGCTGAAGAGCAAAGGTATCGGCGAGCTCGGGATTTGCGGCGCCGGCGCGTCGCTCGCCAATGCGATCTACAACGCCTGCGGCGCGCGGGTCCGGGATTTTCCGATCACCCTGGACAAGCTGCTTTCGTCCTTGCCGATACAAACCTGATCCGGCCGGCGACGAGCTGCAACGAAGCAGCCGCGCTGCTCGCTGTGCTCTGCATCATCGGTCGCATGGTGGAGGCGCAAACCATAAACCTTCGCATGATTCTCCGATTACCGCTGGATCTCGGAGAGCGGTCAAAAAAATAAAACGGAATTTAGGAGACCAACGTTCGAAGGATCAGCAATATTCAATCACCAACGTGAAGTTGCTCGCGCGCATTGGGGCGCCGAGGTCAATCTGTATCCAATGAACGCGCTAGAGGCGCAGGATCGTTATGAGGATTGAAACATGCAGCACATCAGAATAACAGACACGGCTCTCATCGGCGACGCCAAACCGGTATCAACAGCGAAACCTCGTGGACGACCGATTCTTCCAGCGCTGGTGCCGTTTCCGATCGCCAGCTTCGCGGGCGCGCTGGTCACCGATCTCATGTATTGGCGTACGGACGACGTGATGTGGGAAAGGTTCTCAATTTGGCTGATTACCATCGGCCTGATCCTGGCAGGCATCGCGGTCATCGCCGGCCTGATCGACGTTGCGCTTGGCAAGCGGTTTCGCACGCTCGGTTGGCCTCACGTGGTTGGCTATGTGCTGGCGCTGGCGCTCTCGCTGGTGAATGCCTTCGTTCATAGCCGCGACGCTTATACTGCCGTGGTCCCGACCGGACTGACGCTTTCCGCATTTGTCGTGATCATTCTGTTAGTCGCGGGCTGGGCAGGTTCAGCCTTGGTTCATCGCCATCGCAAAGGAGTGGCCCAATGATGCGCGCATCCGAATTTATACGTTCACCGAAGCGGCCGCGCCCGGCCGTCCTCCTTGCCGCGGTCTCCCTGCTGGCGCTCACCGGCTGCGACGATAATGGCGGTGATCCGACGCGCCAGATCGGTGCCAATCCACCGCTGCCCGCCCTGCAGCAGTATTTGATGCCGCCGATCCGGATCGCGAAAGCCGTCGGATGGGGTAAAGACGAAACTCCGACAGTGCCGCAGGGACTGCAGGTCCATGCATTGGCCACCGGCCTCGAGCACCCCCGCTCGCTCTACGTCCTCCCCAACGGCGACGTCCTAGTGGTCGAGAGCAATGGTCCGAAGGCGCCGATATTCCGGCCGAAGGATATCATCACCGGCTGGGTCCAGTGGTTCGCCGGTGCCAAGGCACCGAGCGCCAACCGCATCACGCTGCTGCGCGACACCAATGGCGATGGCATCCCCGAGATNCGAACCGTCTTCCTGGACCACCTCAATTCGCCCTTCGGCGTCGCCCTGGTTGGCAACGATCTTTACGTAGCCAACACCGACGCGATCGTCCGCTATCCCTATCAGGAGGGGCAAACCAGCATCACCGCCCCCGGCACCAAGCTCACCGACCTTCCCGGCGGCCCCATCGATCATCACTGGACCAAGAGTCTATTAGCGAGCCCGGACGGCTCAAAGCTCTATGTTGGCGTCGGCTCAAACAGCAACATCACCGAAAACGGCATCGGTGCCGAATATGAGCGTGCCGCCATCTGGGAGGTCGATCGGGCGTCAGGCGCGCATCGCATCTTCGCCAGCGGGACGCGCAATCCCACCGGCCTTGCATGGGAGCCGGAGACCCACAAGCTTTGGGCCATCGTCAACGAACGCGATGAGATCGGGCCCGATTTGGTGCCGGACTATTTGACCTCGGTAAAGGACGGAGGCTTCTATGGCTGGCCCTATAGCTATTTTGGCCAGCATCTGGACCCGCGTGTGCAGCCGCAGCGGCCTGACCTCGTGGCCAAGGCGATCGTGCCGGATTACGCGCTCTCCTCCCACGTGGCACCCTTGGGCGTGGCGATGTACAACGGCACCGAACTTCCCGCGAACTTCCGCGGCGGTGCGTTCGTAGGCGAACACGGAAGCTGGGATCGAACTCCTCTGAACGGCTACAAGGTGGTGTTCGTGCCGTTCAGCCATGGAAAGCCGAGCGACCCGGCGCAGGACGTCGTCACCGGCTTCCTCGATGCCAATAATCACGCTCGTGGCAGACCGGTTGGTCTGGCAATCGATCGGAGCGGCGGATTGCTGATCGCCGACGACGTCGGAAACACGGTTTGGCGGGTGTCGTCAGCTCGTCCTGGTTCGGCACCGAAGCCGGCCAGTTAGGACAACGACACGCAAAAGCCCCGACATGGTCGGGGCTTTTTTATTCTTTGGGATCGGCGATTAGCGACCGGCGGGCGCCGAGATCACGTGGCCCTCGCGATAGTCGGACAAGCGAAACTGCTGGCTCGCAGTTGCCCGCGCGCGGTTCATTTTGTGAGTATGGCGCTCAGAAGCCGCGGCAGTTGGACGGTCGATGCAACAATCAGCGACGCGCCGAGTATGGTTAGAACTGTATTTTGCATGGTAGTCTCCGCTAAATCTCAATCTTCCGTGTTCAGATACGGACGCGCTGGCGCGAGACGTCGCGCCCGTTCGGGCTGTCTCTCAATGAGATAAGCTGTCGCCGACTAAGCGAGGTAACTATCGCGTCAATTTTCTATTGGCAATTTTGTTATTCCAGCTTGGCGTCTAGACCTGTGCGCACCGCCAACCGACGCTGCCAACGGCAGCACCTGAAATCCGGTGGGGATGCGTGAACACTTCGAAGCCATCCGCGCGCGCAACGGCGACAAGTGTGATGCCCGCGGCATCGGCCATACGGACGGCGAGCGCGGTCGGTGCCGAAACCGACACCATCACCGGCGCACCGATCGCGGCGCTCTTTTGCACCATCTCAACCGACACCCGGCTGGTCAGAAGGATGATACCCTCGCTCGTCACAACCGACGAGCGGGCTAGCGCACCTGCGAGCTTGTCCAGAGCGTTGTGACGGCCAACGTCCTCGCGCAGAGAAACGATGCCGCGGGTGGCATCCCAAAAAGCCGCGGCATGAACCGCGCGGGTCTCGATGTTGAGCTTTTGACGCGAAGGAAGATCGCGCATGGCGGCCATGATCTCTTCCGACGAGAATTGCCGGCCGTGTCCGACAATAGCCGCAGGACGCATGGCCTCTGCGATCGACTCGATGCCGCACAATCCGCACCCTGTCGGGCCCGCGATATGTCGCCGCCGCTCCTGCAAGAGATCGGCTTTTGGCCGGCTGAGCCACATCCGCAGTTCAACGCCCTCACCGAGACGCACGAGATCTAACGATTCGATATCGGCAACAGAGTTGATGACGCCTTCGCTCAAGCTGAAGCCAACCGCAAAATCTCTGAGATCCCCAGGTGTCGCCATCATGACCGCATAGGTCCCGCCGTTATACGTAAGCGCCACCGCGGTCTCCTGCGGAATCGAACGATTGCCCAGGCTCGGACCGTTAGCCCGCCAACTCTGGCGATCCACAACCAAGGCCGCATCCATCATCCATGACTCCGACGCACCCCCAGTTAACAGACATCGCGGCCTGACCAGACGTTCTCAACTAAAAACGAATTTAGCTTTCCGAGAACAGCGGCGTCCTGCCCGATCGCGACGACAATGCGAGCAATCCTAAAGCGCTATTTATTGGTGCGAAATGGGCCCGCGACCTAGATCCGTTTGTAGCAACAGCTTTGTCAAAGGTTATCAGGCGTCTTGCTCCCTGGGAATAAAGCGGTCGCTGGTTCGGTCTCCTCAGGGAGGATCGAACAAAAATCAACGCGAAGCAGACAAATGACCCGTCGTCCACCGTGGTGGCCGATTGAGCGGATACGGAGAATAAACATGCACATCAGATACGAGTTGATAGGACTGGGCCTTGCATTCAGCTTACTCGGCAGCGCCTGTGCGTTCGCAAAGCCAACGCCGCATTTCCAAAATGACTATCTTTGGCGCGAGAAAAGCACGGTTGAGAGGCATATTCCGACGGCAAGAACGTCAGGCAGGACGGGCTACGCCCGCAGTCCGGATAAAGATGGCTGGCCGGCCAATATGATCCTGGGTTGACGCATCTGCCAGCAGCGAGAATAGCAGCTGGTTCCTACCTCGATCACCAAGAGCTGGGCGCGCGAACCTAAACCACTATTTAATGGTGCAAATGGCCCCGCCGACCCAAATCACTTTCTGTGCAGCCACGCCTATCTCTCTCGAGGCGACATCATGCGGCTGTCAACTGGACGGCGCGCGCCGTGCCTTATGCCCCCTGAATGAAGCGGGCGCGCGCCGTCCGCTTTTTTCGAGAGACTCAATCACGGCGGTTCGGGTTCGTTGAACTCGAATTTAGTGGAGACCGCCGAGATACGTCTCCATCTCCGGATCATCGCGACGCTGACANTGTGTCTTTGCTCGGCGCCGGCGTCTGACAGAGCCATGTGGCGGCAAGCGCCGCCTGTTCCCAAAAGGAGAATACGATGAAACTACGAGTGATGATGGTTTTGGCAAGTGCAGTACTTGCCGGCAGCCTTCTGGCCAATGCTGCGCAAGCGCGCGGTGGTGGTGGTGGCGGCGGTGGCCATGGTGGCGGCGGAGGCCACATGGGCGGCTTCGGCGGAGGCCACATGGGTGGCTTCGGCGGGGCCCACATCGGTGGTCTCGGCGGCGCCCGTATCGGCGGTCTGGGCGGCGCACATATCGGCGGTCTCGGCGAAGGTCATGTCGGCGGCTTCAGGGTCGGTCACATGGACGGCATACACCGAGATCATTTCGCCCGCCGCGGCTTTTACGACTACGGCCTTGGCTGCCCCTATTACACGCCATACAACCCGGAAACCCTACCGTACACCTGCGCCTACTGAATGGCGGTTCGAAGCCGCCGCCGCGCGGCCTCGGCACCCAACCTTGATGCCGCTCGTTGCGGCATCAAGGTCATTTCCATGAATTCTGATCGCCCGATTAGATTCGAATTTAGGGTCCTAAACCCCAATTTAATGGCTCCCCGGCGTGNTCCCCTTATCATTGAGTGGTCAGCTCGAACTTCGAGCCGAAGGATTCAGTTTTCCGGACGGAGACACCAATATGAGCATTGAGGGACAATTCCTAAGCCCTACTTCTGGAACCCGGCGCGAACTCGCGTTCGTCAAACCGAAGATCGGCGACGGTTATCTCAACGACATCCGCCGTTTCGAGATGCTCGAAAAGGGCCAGGAGTACGATCTCGCCAAACGTTGGCGCGAGCATGGTGACCGTGACGCCGGGAACCAGCTTGTGACAAGCCATCTCCGTCTCGCCGCCAAAATTGCCATGGGCTACCGCGGCTATGGCCTGCCGATCTCGGAAATCATCTCCGAAGGCAATGTCGGTTTGATGCAGGCATTGAACCGCTTTGAGCCGGAAAAGGGTTTTCGCTTTGCCACTTATGCGATGTGGTGGATCAAGGCATCGATACAGGATTACATTCTGCGCTCGTGGTCACTTGTGAAAATCGGAACTACCGCGAGCCAGAGAAAGCTGTTTTTCAAGCTGCGCTCGGCGAAACGCAAGATCTCCGCCCTCGAAAGCGGCGGCGACCTGCGACCCGATCAGGTCACCTCAATCGCGAACAGCCTCAATGTCGCCGAGCGAGAAGTCATTGACATGAACCGCCGCCTCGCCGGCGATAAATCGCTCAATGCGCCCATCCACGAAGATGGCGACGCCGAAGAGTGGCAAACCTACCTCGTCGATCAATCTCCCTCGCCCGAAGCCATCGTCGTCGACCAGGACGAGAAAGAGCATCGGCACGAGGCGCTCACGAGTGCGATTGATATCCTGAGCGGCCGTGAGCGTCGCATCTTCGAGGCGCGCCATTTGACCGACGCACCACTGACGCTGGAAGAGCTCGCACTGGAATTCAACGTTTCCCGTGAACGCATCCGCCAGATCGAGACGCGCGCGTTCGAGAAGGTCCGAAAGGCGACCAAGAAGCTCGTCGTAGAGGCAGAGACGCAGCGGCGATGCGGGCCTGGCCGCCCGGAATTGCGCATCGCTCATAAAACCGAGATCCGCGCCGCCTAAGGGGCGTGCGGCCGACCCCCGGCTCGATTAACGGTTATGCGCGGGCCTGTCCCGGGCATCAACGTCTTAACGAGATTACCGCAACAAAGACACGTTCAGCTTTGCGAAGCGCGAAGCAGAACCGGCGTCGACTTGTAGGAAGGCGTCCCGGACTTGACGTCGTAGTGATCGAGCGCAACCAAGACATTCGCCTCGGGATAATAGGCCGCGATCGAGCCCTGGGCGATGTTGTACGCGACCGCCGTTAATCTATGCATCGCACGCTCGCCCGGTTTCGATCCCGCATCGGTCACGACTGCAATATCGACGAAGTCGCCATGCTTCAGCCCGCGGCTCGAGAGATCGCGTTCGTTGACGAACACGACGTCGCGCCGTCCCGTAATTCCGCGATAGCGGTCGTTCATGCCGTAGATCGTCGTGTTGTACTGATCGTGGCTCCTGATTGTCGTGAGCGTGAGAGCCTCACGATCGGCCACAGGCCGATCTTCCTCGACGCCCGGATAGACGAGGAAATTGGCCTTCTTCGTCGGGGTCAGCCACTCGCGCTCCGACGCAGCAACATACAGCCGAAACCCACCCGGCTTCTGGATGCGGGCATTGAAGTCCGCGAAGTCCGGAAACACCGCCTCGATGCAATCACGGATCTTTCCGTAATCGGAAACCAACTCCGNCCATCCGACCCGCGTGTTAGGCAAGGTGGCCAGCGCCATCGCTGCGATAATCGCCGGCTCCGATTTGAGGTGCTCGGACGCGGGTTTTAGGCCGCCCCGTGAGGCGTGCACCATCGACATCGAATCTTCCACGGTGATCGACTGGGCGCCGGTCGCCTGAGTATCAATCTCCGTACGTCCCAAGCAGGGAAGAATGAAGGACTGTTTTGCCAACAGCAAATGCGTGCGATTGAGCTTGGTGGCGATATGCACCGCGAGATCGAGATTCCGCATCGCCTTGAAGGTGACTTCCTGATCGGACATCGCAACGGCCAAATTGCCGCCGAGACAGACCAGCGCCTTCGAGCGTCCATCCCGGATCGCCTCGATGGCCTCGATCGCGTTGTGGCCCTTGCGGCGCGGCGGCTCGAACCCGAAGACGCGGACTAGACCGTCGAGAAGGGCATCATTCGGAACCTCGGTAATACCGACCGTACGGTCGCCCTGCACATTGGAGTGGCCACGCAGCGGAGAGATGCCGGCGCCCTTGCGCCCGATATTGCCGCGGAGCATCAGCAGATTGGCGATCTGCTGGACGTTGCCGGTGCCGTGGCGATGCTGGGTGATCCCCATGCCGTAATTGATGATGACCCGCTCCGCCTTGGCGTAGATATTGCCGACGAACTCGATATCTGATCGCGACAGACCCGAGGCCTCCTCGATCGCGTCCCAGGAGGTGGCATTAATGTCTGCCAACAATTCTTTGATTCCCATCGTGTGACGTGCGATGAACTCACGGTCGAGAACGCCCGGGCCGCCTTCGGCAAGGCTTTTCGCGTCGAGTGCCACGAGGGTTTTCATCATTCCCTTCAGCACGGCGATATCGCCACCGACCTTCACCAGATAGTAGGTCGACGCAATCGGCGTCGAGCTCAGCGTCAACATCTCTACGGGATGCTGCGGGGAAGTGAATCGCTCGAGACCGCGCTCGCGAAGCGGATTGAAGACGATGATCGGCGCCCCTCGCCTCGAGACTTCCCGCAACGTCGTCAGCATGCGCGGATGATTGGTGCCGGGATTATGGCCTATGCAAAAGACCGCATCGCAATGATCGAAATCCTCGAGCGTGACCGTTCCCTTGCCGACGCCGATCGACTCCGGCAGGCCGACGCTGGTCGCCTCGTGGCACATATTCGAGCAATCCGGAAAATTGTTGGTTCCGTATTCCCGCGCAAATAGCTGATAGAGAAAGGCCGCCTCGTTGGAGGCCCGGCCGGAGGTATAAAACTCCGCCATATCGGGGTTCGGCAACGCCCGCAGCGCGGCACCAATCCTTTTCAGCGCCTCGTCCCACGAAATTGGCAGGTATCGATCCGTTGTCCTGTCGTAGGCCATCGGATGCGTCAGACGGCCTTCATTCTCCAGGTCGAAATCCGGCCATGTCAAAAGTTCGCTGACGGTATGCGCCGCAAAGAATTCCGGTGTCGTCCGCTTGGCTGTCGCCTCCCATGAGACCGCTTTGGCTCCGTTCTCGCAGAACTCAAACGACGAGGTATGCTTCGGATCGGGCCAAGCGCAGCCCGGGCAATCGAACCCGTGCGGCTGGTTCATGGTGAGGAGACCGCGGGTTTCCTTGACGATGGCTTTTTGACCGCGAACGGCGTCCGCAACAGCCTTCAGAGCGCCCCACCCCGCCGCAGCTCCTTCATAGTCGCCGACGCCCGCGAGATCATCTTTGCTCATTGGACTCTCCTTCGCGCGGCAACGTCTCGCCGAGAAATACTTGCCGACTGATTGGATATTTCTGGCACTGATGGTCGATAGACATCGGGGCCAGCCATGACCCGCTCAACTAAAATTACTTTTAGAAACTACCGCTCGCCGACCGATCAATGTCTCCAAGCGCAATTCCGGCTCATCGGCACACAATTGGATTTGGTCCGGCACGATCCGCGCCAGGACAATAAATGCGTATTTAATTGAACGGGTGCGCCAAGCCAGCCACCTTCTGGCGAAGAGAAACTGAATTAGCCGCAGCATAAAGGTCAGCAATTTTCTTAAACTCGGGAGCAACTCTATGCGTGCCGTTCTTCTCGCGACATCGATCCTCGCAAGCATTCTGATTAGCCTGGCCGTTCAAGCCCAGCCACTCGCTGGATCAGTGACCTCGGCGCCTGCCGAAGCGCCGGCCGTTCACGTGCAGCCGCGAGCCGAAGATTTCCGTCCGCATTCTCCAGCGAGTGAGGCCGAGCAAGGAAAGCTTTCGGCGTTCGACGCGGAGCAACAGAAACTGGATGAAGCGCTGGACAAGAAATTGAGCATCTGCCGCTGCTGATGTTTGCAAAGCTTCATGCCGCTGCCCAGGGATTGACCGATGTCCGATAGCCTCACAGCAGGCGAACCCGTCGCAATGATCAAGGTGGGTGCTCGCCGCGGCGACTCGGCCGGAAAGCCGAGAATGCCAGCGAAATTCCTGCTGATTGCGACGGTGCTTCCGGCGCTCCTTGTCGGCAACCTCGCGATGGCGCAAGTTGACGAACCATTTGACGGGACCGTCACCCCGACGCCGATGATGGGCGCGACCTCGCCGCTTGGCATCACAACGGGTTCGACAAGTTCGCCGGCCGGAATCCCGTTCGGCGCTACCGAAATCACATCGCCCGGGCTCAGCCCGTTGCCCACCGGCGTAACAGGCACAATTACAATTCCGACCACCAGCAGCGGCACGGCATGCTCGACGACGGCGACCCCGCCTTCCGAAATGTTCGGATCGACCGCGAGTTTCGACGGTGGCGGGATGGCAGTCGGGACCGCAGCTCCCGCTACAGCGTCATCTTCGGGCACCACCGCGATGTCGACGTCATCGACGTCGGCGACATCACCGTCGTCGACATCGATGACGTCGGCAATGCCGACATCCTCNGCGNCCTCAGGAATGCTGGACACGTCNGGNATGTCGGGAATGTGCGGCTCCGGCTCGAGCAGCCTTGCTGCATCGTCCGCTCCGACATCAACTTCGCCCACTACGCTGGGCGGCGCCGCCCGAACCGGAATTCCGTTGGCTTCTTTCGAGATTGGCAATCTTGGCGTTAGTTCGACACCGGCGGTACCGCTGCCGAGCGCATTGCCCATAGCAGGCGCGATGGCGCCAAGTTCTTCGGTACCGGTGATGCCCACCGTTTCACCTATGGCTTCGTCCACGACCACATCCAGCAATCCGGCGTGCGCGAGCCCCGGCACCGTCATCGGGCCCCTGAGCTTCGCCGGCGAGGGCAACGCCGGGGTCACCGGAGCGTCGATGTCGGCGCGAATGCTGAGACAATACATCCTCTGTCAACGGCCATGAAAAAGAACTTCGTCGCCTCCGCTGCCTCACTGCCTGCGGTCCTTGCGGCCGCTCGCTTCGTAATCCTTCCGCTCTGATCGGAGTATCCTCCATGCGCCCATTGTTGATCATCGCGACGGTCGGTTCCTTGCTGGGCTGCAGCCCCGCATTCGCCCAGGTCGGCACAGTCATGCCGTCGATCGGCACCACCTCTTCGCTTGGTACGGTGCCCGGTGCGCCGGTCGGCCCTAATGGCCTGCAGGTGGGCGCAGCGCCCACGGTCACTCCGGTACCGAACGGCATCACCGGCACGATTGCCGTTCCAAGCACCAGCAGCGGCGCGGGCGCCTGTTCGACCTTGGCGACCTCGCCAATGGGAACGTTCGGATCGCCCGCGACCTACGACGGCGGCGGACTGGCAATGGCAACCGGAACAGCTACGCCCGCCGCTGCCGCATCGCCGGGAATATCGACGTCGACGGCA
>JGI12635J15846_10002325_pt1 | contig 16644 bp, 15 predicted proteins | sample BlaSpr_A8_OM2_M2_FD_15846 | JGI IMG/M metagenome (IMG submission 15846) | reverse complement strand
ATCCGTGGATCGTCGCCGCCCGCCGAGCACACCCGACAGCGAACTCGAACAAAACCATCACCACCGACCAACCGCCTCACCTGCAGCACACGATCGTCGTCTGTCGGCTAGACGGGATTCTGGCCTGATCGACCCGAATCTTTAGATCCGGGACGACAGGAATTCAGTCGTGAATCTGAGCCGCCAGCTGATCTCGGTACCTATCGACTACGCGATGTAGTAGTGCTTCACTGGGAGCATGCGCAACGACGCTTTGACCTTGCCGACAACGTCAGCGACGCCCTGCGGCCCACCCAGGGCTATATGACCCAACGCGATGGCGGACGCCGAGGGCTAACACACGCGGCACGTACCGCAGGCCCTTGAGCAACTTGCGGAAGAACCGCTTGGCTGCTTTGGCGTTTCGCCGCGACTACACCAACACGTCCAAGACGTTGCCGTGCTGGTCGACCGCGCGCCACAGGTAGCACAGCTTGCCGTTGATCCGGACGAACACCTCGTCGAGGTGCCACTTATCGCCGGGGCCCGGGCGCCGCCGACGCAGCTGGTTGGCGTAAGCCTGCCCGAACTTGGCGCACCACCGCCGGGTCGTCTCGTAACTCACCACGACACCACGTGCAAGCATCAGCTCCTCGACGCGGGAACAGCGCACCCTGCGGGAGGACAACGGCGACCCGGCCAGTCTTGGGCATGGCGGAGGTGAGCATGTGCTGCACCCATGCCCAGTCTGCGTAACCCGTCGGCGGAACACCGCCGAGCTTGTTGCGGCCCCACTTGTCCGACGCCCACTCCGGCCCGCCCCAGTTCTTCAGCGAGAACGGCGGGTTGGCGACGACGCAGTCGAACTGCGCGAGGTCGTTGCCAGTATAGAAGGCAGGGTTACGCAGGGTGTCCTCGCGGACAATCTTGAAATCCTCGATGCCGTGCAGCAGCAAGTTCATTCTGGCAATCGCGGAGGTGGTCAACACCTTCTCCTGGCCATATAGCTTGCCCCACAACGTTTTCGGACTGCCCCCAGCGACTCTGACGTGTTCGATCACTTCGATCAGCATTCCTCCGGTGCCGCAGGCCGGGTCATAGACACTCTCGCCTTCCTGCGGATCGAGGATGTTGATCAGCAACCCCACCACCGAGCGCGGCGTGTAGTACTCGCCGGCCTTCTTGTTCGACTGGTCAGCGAACCGCTTGATCAGGTATTCATACGCATTGCCGAACACGTCAGGCGCCACAGCATCATTCGAAAGCCTCTTCGTGGAGAAGTGCTCGATGAGATCGCCCAGTTTACGATCGGGCAGCTTGTCCTTATTCGTCCAGCTCGCATTGCCGAAGATGCCGTACAACGTCTCTGGGTTGGCCTTCTCGATCTCGCGGAACGCAGTCTGCAAGGCACTGCCGACGTTCTCGGTGCGCGCGCGCACGTCCGCCCAGAGCGCGCCCTCGGGGATCGCGAAGCGGTGGTTCTCTGCGAAGGACGCAAATTCGTGATCGCCATCGGACTCAGCGAGTGCCGCGGCGAACTCCTCGGCGTAGACATCGCTGATCCGTTTGAAGAACATCAGCGGGAAAATGTAAGCCTTGAAGTCGGCCTGGTCGATGCTGCCGCGCAACAGGTCCGCCGCCTTCGCCAAATACTGCTCAAGCTCGGCCAGTGTGGTGCGGTCGGTCGTCAACGTGCCCCCTGTGTTCGCGATCATCATGAGCGCCGCCACCGACATAAGTAGCAGGGTCTGCAGAGTCAAACTACGACATGGGTGGACTCTCGGGCCGCCGATCCAACGCCGAGGCTAGCGATCGATTCAGGAGATCGGGATGTCCGATGGGGGACGCGGGCGTCGGAGTCCCTGCCGCGCCGATTGACCCACCCGGATCACAATCCCCGCCAAAACACAAAGGTCACGACCCCTTTTGAGTTCGTGACCTTTACGCCTGCAGTTCGTAGAACCGCTCCCGGTGGGCGAAGGGGGACTTGAACCCCCACGTCCCGAAGGACACTGGCACCTGAAGCCAGCGCGTCTGCCATTCCGCCACTCGCCCGGAAAACAACCGATGGACCATATCACTGTAGTGGCCGGATGCCCCAACCGCCTCGGAAGCCCTCGAGGCCGTTCCGGCGCCCCGCACCCCGCTAGCCAAACGGCTCTGAGCTGCACTGATGCGATTCTCAGAATTCCCACGGTGCCGCAGCGTCGCAGTAGACCGATACCATGCTTGAGTGATACGACAGGCGGGCGAGGCGTTTGCTTCGCGCCGGCGATATACCAGCGCAAGTGCGGATGAGTGCTGAAGGATGAGTAGCCAAAGAGGGCTCGTTAAGCGCATCGAGCGCAAGCTCGAGGCGACCGTAGAAAATGCATTTGCCCGGATGTTCGGGGGGTCGATCGTCCCGCAAGAGGTCGAAGCCCTATTGCGCCGTGAAGCTGACGACGGTGTCCGGACACTCCGGGGAAATCGCCTTTTGGCGCCCAACGAATACATCATTACCCTCGGTGTGCACGACTTTGAGAAGGTGGGCGGCGATCCAGATCTCACGTCGAGCGTTTTCGCGAGGTACTTGGCTGACTATATCCATGGACAGGGGTGGCAAACGTATGGTGAGGTGGTCGTCCGGTTCGAGCAGTCGTCGAACCTGCATACCGGCCAGTTCCGCGCCCGCGGTGCTGTCAACCCCGACGTCGAGACCCGCCCGACGGTCGATGATCCCGCCCGGCCACAATCAAACCAAGCGTTAGGCGCAGAAGCAGGAGTAGCACCAATGACTGACAATCCGAGCTACCGCGGGCAGGGGCAGGGGCAGGGGCAGCCCGGCGATGACTACTACGACGACCGATACGGGCGTCCGGAAGACGGTCCGCGGGGCGGACCGGAGCCGCAGGGCGGACCAGACCCCCGAGCTGGATATCCGCCGGAACAAGCCGGCTACCCGCCGCAGCAGGGCTACCCGCCGCCCCGCCATCCCGAGCAGGGCGGCTACCCCGATCAAGGCGGCTACCCCGACCAGCGCGGCGGCTACCCCGATCAGGGCGCCGGAACCCCCGACCAGCGCGGCGGGTACCCGGATCAAGGCGGCTACCCCGACCAGCGCGGATACCAAGACCAGCGCGGGTACAAAGAACCGGGCGGCTACCCCGACCAGGGCGGTTACCCCGACCAAGGCGGCTACCCGCCGTCCTACGAGCAGCGTCCTGCCGCCGCTGCTGGTCCCGCCGGCTACGGCAGCCAAGGCTACGACCAGGGCTACCGCCAGGGCGCCTATCCTCCTCCTGGCCAGCCTGGCGCCGNTCAGCAAGGCCAACCGGGCTACGGCGGGTACGGCGACTATGCCCCGGGAGGTCGCGGGCCGGGTCGCGCCGACGAGGGCGGTTACGCCCAGCCCGAACAACGTCCGGCTTACCCCGATCAGGGCGGGGGATACGACCAGGGTTACCAACAGGGCGGCCAGGGGTACGGCCGCCAGGAGTATGGAGCAGGCGACTACACCCAGTACGCCGAAAGCTCCCCGCCCGCCGGGTATGGCCCCGGCCCCGGGTACGCCGAGCCGGCCAATCGCGACTACGACTACGGCCAATCAGGCAGCGCCGGTGACTACGGGCAGGCCGGTGGCTACGGCGGTTACGGGCAGGGTGGCTATGGGTCCGCCGGAGCTGCGGTCACCCTGCAGCTCGATGACGGCAGCGGCCGGACCTACCAGTTGCGCGAGGGTTCCAACATCGTGGGTCGCGGACAGGATGCCCAGTTCCGGCTGCCCGACACTGGCGTGTCTCGGCGCCACCTGGAGATCCGCTGGGATGGACAGGTCGCGCTCCTTTCCGACCTCAACTCCACGAACGGCACCACCGTCAACAACGCACCGGTGCAGGAGTGGCAGCTGGCCGACGGCGACGTGGTCCGTCTTGGCCACTCGGAGATCATCGTCCGCATTCACTGAACCCGCTGACGCTCAACGCCGCGTGCTTCGCGCGCGTCGACCACCGTCCAAGTATCGTGACGTTGCTGATGTGCTCGGTGTCACGGGTACCGACGGTGCGGCGCCAGGACGGAAAGGACGCCAGATGCAGGGACTAGTACTGCAACTGACGCGTGCCGGATTTTTAATGTTGTTATGGGTATTCATCTGGTCCGTGCTGCGGATCTTGCGGACCGATATCTATGCGCCGACTGGCGCCGTTATGGTGCGCCGCGGCTTGGCGTTGCGCGGCACGCTGCTCCCGTCGCGCCAGCGCCGGACCGTGGCCCGCTACCTGGTAGTGACAGACGGGGCGCTGGCGGGCGCACGCATCACCCTGAGCGGGAACCCCGTGTTGATCGGGCGCGCTGACGACTCCACTCTGGTGCTCACTGACGACTACGCCTCGACGCGGCATGCCCGGCTGTCTCAGCGCGGCTCAGAGTGGTACGTCGAGGATCTAGGATCGACCAACGGTACCTACCTTGACAGGGCGAAGGTGACGACTGCGGTACGAGTTCCGATGGGGACGCCGGTTCGGATCGGCAAAACGGCAATTGAGTTGCGCCCGTGACCCGCGCCGACGACGATGATGCCGGCTTGGGGGGGTTCCGAGCCGGGATCGAGGAGTGGCGCTCGTGACTTTGGTCCTGCGGTATGCCGCCCGCAGCGATCGCGGTCTGGTACGCACCAACAACGAAGACTCGGTCTACGCCGGCGCACGGCTGCTGGCTCTGGCCGACGGGATGGGTGGGCACGCGGCCGGCGAGGTGGCGTCCCAGTTGGTCATCGCGGCACTGGCACATCTCGACGACGACGAGCCGGGTGGCGATCTGCTGGGCAAGCTCGATGCCGCGGTGCGCGCCGGCAACTCTGCGATCGCCGCGCAGGTCGAAATGGAGCCCGATCTCGAAGGCATGGGGACCACGCTCACCGCAATCCTGTTCGCGGGCAACCGACTCGGGCTGGTGCACATCGGTGACTCGCGCGGCTACCTGCTGCGGGACGGGGAGCTGAACCAGATCACCAAGGACGACACCTTTGTCCAAACTTTGGTCGACGAAGGCCGGATCACCGCGGAGGAGGCGCACAGCCACCCCCAGCGCTCGCTGATCATGCGGGCATTGACCGGCCACGAGGTCGAACCCACCCTGACCATGCGAGAAGCACGTGCCGGCGATCGTTACCTGCTCTGCTCGGACGGGCTGTCCGACCCGGTGAGCGACGAAACCATCCACGAGGCCCTACAAATCCCCGACGTTGCCGAAAGCGCCTACCGCCTCATTGAATTGGCGTTGCGCGGCGGCGGCCCCGACAACGTAACCGTCGTGGTGGCTGACGTCGTCGACTACGAGTACGGCCAAACCCAGCCGATTCTCGCCGGCGCAGTATCCGGAGAGGACGAACAACAACTGACCCTGCCCAATACTTCCGCCGGCCGGGCCTCCGCGATCAACCCCCGCAGAGATACCGCCAAACGCGTTGCGCCGCAAGTCGAAGCAGTCAATCGACCGCGGTGGCCGCGATGGCGGATGTCCATCGTGATCGCAGCGGTGGTGCTGTTGGTGCTGGCGGGCTTGGCTATCGGGCGGTGGGTTATCAAGGGCAACTACTACATCGCCGAATACAGCGGCATGGTGTCGATCATGCGCGGAATTCAGGGGTCGCTGTTAGGCATATCCCTCAGCGAGCCCTATTTGGTGGGCTGCCTCAATACCCGTAACGATCTGTCGGTGATCAGCTACAGCCAATCCGGGGGACAGCTGGGCTGCCACGTTATGAAATTGCAGGATCTACGCCCTCCGGAACGCGCACAGGTCCAGGGCGTGCTTCCGGCCAGCTCCCTTGACGAGGCCGAAGCGCAGTTACGCACGTTGTCCGCCAAAGCCCTATTGCCCTGCCCGCCACCTCGCGCCACGTCTCCGCCTGCCGACACGAGCGAGACACCAAGCGCCACACCATTGCCAACGTCCAGCACGCCGACCGCTGCCACCGCGCCGAACGGCAGCCCACCTGGCAGCATCCCGGCCAACACGACTCCCATGCCTCCCGCGGCGACTCCCACGATGAGTCCCCCAAGCACCGAGCCGGGAGGGCCCGCAAACACGGGGCCCACGATTACCGCTCAGACGGTAACCGCACCACCGCCACCCCCACCTCAACCGGGCGTCGACTGCCGGGCGTCGGCATGACAACGCAACTTCAGCCGCCGGTGGCCGTGACACCTCCACTGCCCACTCGGCGCAACGCCGAACTGCTGCTGTTGTGCTTCGCCGCACTGATCACTGTTGCTGCGTTGCTCCTGGTTGAGGCCAACCAGGGGCGGGGCCTGAGCTGGGGCCTGACCCGTTACGGGCTGGCCTTTCTGGTCGTCTTCGGGGGCGCGCATCTGACTATCCGGCGCTTCGCTCCTTACACCGACCCCCTGCTGCTGCCTATTGTGGCCTTGCTCAACGGACTTGGCCTGGTGATGATCCACCGGCTCGACCTTGTCAATAACGAGTCCAGTGGTCGCCACCATCCCAGCGCGACCCAGCAGATGCTGTGGACCCTGGTTGGAGTGGCCACGTTCGCGTTGGTGGTGACATTTCTAAAAGACCATCGACAACTCGCGCGCTACGGCTACATATGTGGAGTCGCTGGTCTGGTCTTCTTGGCGGTTCCCGCTTTCCTGCCCGCATGGCTGTCCGAGCAGAACGGCGCGAAGATCTGGATCCGCTTTCCGGCGTTCTCGATACAGCCCGCAGAGTTTTCGAAGATCCTGCTGTTGATCTTCTTCTCCGCGGTGCTGGTCGCCAAGCGCGGCCTATTCACCAGCGTCGGCAAGCATTTGATGGGCATGACCCTGCCTCGTCCGCGAGACCTGGCGCCGCTGCTGGCGGCCTGGGTTATCTCAATAGGCGTGATGGTCTTCGAAAAGGACCTGGGCACCTCGCTGCTTCTGTACGCGTCGTTTCTGGTGGTCGTTTACCTCGCCACCCAACGCTTCAGTTGGGTCGTCATCGGCTTGGTGCTGTTCGCCGCGGGAAGCGTTGCAGCGTACTTCATGTTCGGGCACGTCCGAGTTCGCGTGCAGACGTGGTGGGATCCGTTCGCAGATCCCGACGGCAGCGGCTATCAGATCGTGCAGTCGCTGTTCAGCTTTGCCACCGGCGGCATCTTCGGCACCGGACTCGGCAACGGTCAACCCGACACCGTGCCGGCAGCGTCGACAGATTTCATCATCGCCGCGTTCGGCGAAGAGCTCGGGCTGGTAGGACTGGCCAGCATTTTGATGCTCTACACAATCATCATCGTGAGAGGCTTACGCACGGCAATCGCGACACGAGACAGTTTTGGCAAACTACTGGCCGCGGGCCTGGCATCGACGCTGGCCATCCAGCTGTTCATCGTCGTCGGCGGCGTAACCGAGCTGATTCCACTGACCGGGTTGACCACACCGTGGATGTCCTACGGCGGGTCGTCACTGCTGGCGAATTACGTGCTGCTGGCCATCCTGGCCCGCATCTCGCACAGCGCTCGACGTCCATTGCGCACCCGCCCGCGCAAGTCGCCGATCGCGGCGGCCAGCACAGAGGTGATCGAGCGGGTATGAACGCCTCTCTCCGCCGGATCTCGGTGACCGTGATGGCGTTGATCGTGTTGCTACTACTCAACGCCACGATGACCCAGGTGTTCACCGCCGACGGCCTGCGTGCCGACCCGCGCAACCAGCGTGTCCTGCTTGACGAGTATTCACGTCAGCGCGGCCAGATCATCGCCGGCGGGCAACTGCTGGCCTATTCCGTAGCCACCGACAGCCGCTTTCGTTTCCTGCGGGTGTATCCCAACCCAGCCGTGTATGCCCCGGTTACCGGGTTCTACTCGTTGCGCTACTCGAGCACCGGCCTCGAACGCGCCGAAGACCAGCTGCTAAACGGCTCCGACGAGCGACTGTTCGGGCGCCGGTTGGCCGACTTCTTCACGGGTCGCGACCCGCGCGGCGGCAATGTCGAAACGACGCTCAATCCCCGAGCCCAGCAGGCTGCNTGGGACGCGATGCAGCAAGGCTGCGGAGGCCCGCCGTGCAAGGGAGCTGTCGTCGCGCTGGAACCGTCCANCGGCAAGGTTTTGGTCATGGTGTCGTCGCCGTCCTANGACCCCAACCTGNTGTCGTCGCACGATCCCACGCAGCAGCAGCAGGCGTGGCAGCGGCTTCGCGACGACCCAGACTCCCCGATGACCAACCGCGCCATCTCCGAGACCTATCCGCCTGGTTCCACGTTCAAGGTGATCACCACCGCGGCGGCGCTGCAGGCCGGTGCCACGGTGGACGAGCAGTTGACCGCCGCGCCCAAAATTCCGCTGCCCGACAGCACGGCCACTTTGGAGAACTACGGTGGCGCCCCATGCGGGAACGTACAGACCGTGCCCCTCAGCCAGGCATTCGCCCTCTCCTGTAACACCGCATTCGTCCAGCTGGGCATCCTCACCGGTGGCGACGCCCTGCGTAGCATGGCGCATTCGTTCGGCATGGACAGCACTCCGAGCGTAATTCCGCTGCAGGTCGCAGAATCGACTGTCGGGATAATCCCGGACGCCGCCGCGCTGGGGATGTCGAGCATCGGCCAGAAAGACGTCGCGCTGACGCCGCTGGAGAACGCGGAGGTTGCCGCCACCATCGCCAATGATGGGGTGACGATGCAGCCCTACCTGATCGACAGCCTCAAGGGGCCAGACCTGTCCACCATCAGCACCACTGCTCCCTATCAGCAGCGCCGCGCGGTGTCGCCGCAGGTCGCCGCTAAGCTGACAGAGCTGATGGTCGGCGCCGAGAAGGTCGCACAGCAGAAAGGGGCCATTCCCGGCGTGCAGATCGCATCCAAGACTGGTACCGCGGAGCATGGCACCGACCCGCGTCACACTCCACCGCACGCGTGGTACATCGCCTTTGCGCCCGCGCAAACTCCGAAGGTTGCCGTGGCGGTGCTTGTAGAGAATGGCGCCGACCGCCTATCCGCGACCGGGGGTGCGCTCGCGGCGCCGATCGGCCGGGCCGTGATCGAGGCTGCGTTGCAGGGGGGACCATGAGCCCGCGAGTTGGTGTGACGCTGTCAGGGCGGTACCGCCTGCAGCGCCTGATCGCCACCGGTGGCATGGGCCAAGTCTGGGAGGCGGTGGACAGCCGGCTGGGCCGGCGCGTTGCGGTCAAGGTGCTCAAGGGGGAGTTCTCCCAGGACCCGGAGTTCATTGAGCGCTTCCGCGCTGAGGCGCGCACGACCGCGATGCTCAACCACCCCGGTATCGCCAGCGTCCATGATTACGGCGAAAGCCAGATGGATGGCGAGGGGCGCACCGCTTACCTGGTGATGGAACTGGTCAACGGCGAGCCGCTCAATTCAGTGCTCAAGCGCACCGGGCGGCTGTCGCTGCGGCATGCGCTGGACATGCTCGAGCAAACTGGCCGCGCTCTTCAAATTGCGCACGCCGCCGGCTTGGTGCACCGCGACGTCAAACCGGGCAATATCTTGATCACCCCCACCGGGCAGGTGAAGATCACCGACTTCGGTATCGCCAAGGCTGTCGACGCCGTGCCGGTGACCCAGACCGGCATGGTGATGGGCACCGCGCAATACATCGCACCCGAGCAGGCTCTGGGTCACGACGCAACCCCGGCCAGTGATGTCTACTCACTGGGAGTCGTTGGGTACGAAGTGGTTTCAGGTAAGCGGCCATTCACCGGCGACGGCGCTCTGACCGTGGCGATGAAACACATCAAAGAGCCCCCTCCGCCGCTTCCCTCCGAGCTACCACCCAATGTGCGAGAGCTCATCGAGATCACGCTGGTCAAGAACCCAGGTATGCGTTACCGCAGCGGGGGACCGTTCGCCGATGCTGTCGCCGCGGTGCGGGCCGGCCGTCGTCCGCCGCGGCCAAGCCAGTCACCGCCTGCCGGCCGGGCTTCCCCGGCGGCGATCATGCCGGCGGGCCCACCGACCAGGGCCGCGACCAGCTCCGCCCGCGCCGCGGCGCCGCGGCGGTCCCGGCCGTCAACGGGCGGCCATCGCCCGCCGCCGGTCCGGCGCACATTCTCGTCCGGCCAGCGCGCGCTGCTGTGGGCCGCAGGGGTGCTCGGAGCACTCGCGATCATCATCGCGGTGCTCATCGTCATCAATTCCCGCACGGGAAACGAGCAACAGCAGACACCCCCGCCGACGGTCACCGACACGGGGACCCCACCCGCCACCGGGCCCCCTCCGCCCACCAAAACTCCTACCGGTTCGGGGACCGGCCACAACCTGCGAATTAGTTGGACGGATCGCGGAGAAATAGGTAATCCTGGACTCCAGAGCAGGCCGCCCGAAGTCAGCTGGGTTGTCCCGCTGACACCCCCCACGCGGCAGGCCCGACATGAGACACCGGAATGACCACCCCTCAGCACCTGTCCGACCGTTATGAGCTAGGCGACATCCTCGGTTTCGGAGGAATGTCGGAGGTTCATTTGGCCCGCGACGTCCGCTTACATCGCGACGTCGCCGTCAAGGTGCTGCGCGCTGATCTGGCCCGCGATCCAAGCTTCTACCTACGCTTTCGACGTGAGGCGCAAAACGCCGCTGCGCTGAACCACCCGTCCATCGTGGCGGTATACGACACCGGCGAGGCGACTACACCCGCCGGGCCGCTGCCCTACATCGTCATGGAGTACGTCGAAGGCGTCACTTTGCGCGACATCGTGCACACCGACGGTCCCCTGCCACCCCGGCGGGCCATCGAGATCATCGCCGACGCATGCCAGGCGCTGAACTTCAGTCATCAGAACGGCATCATCCACCGCGATGTCAAGCCGGCGAACATCATGATCAGCTCGACCAATGCAGTCAAGGTGATGGACTTCGGCATTGCACGCGCTATCGCCGACAGCGGCAACAGCGTCACCCAGACCGCAGCCGTGATCGGCACCGCTCAATACCTGTCACCCGAACAGGCTCGCGGCGATTCCGTCGACGCCCGCTCCGACGTCTATTCGTTGGGCTGCGTTCTTTACGAAATGCTCACCGGTGAACCACCTTTCACTGGGGACTCGCCCGTGTCAGTCGCCTACCAGCATGTTCGCGAAGACCCGATTCCACCGTCGCAACGGCACCCGGGCATCTCCGCTGAGCTCGACGCCGTGGTGCTCAAGGCGCTGGCCAAGAACCCGGAAAACCGCTATCAGACTGCGGCGGAGATGCGTGCCGACCTGGTCCGGGTGCACAACGGCGAGACACCCGAGGCGCCCAAGGTGTTCACTGACGCCGAACGCACCTCACTGCTGGCGCCTTCTGGATCGAACATCGTGGGTCCGCGGACCGATCCGCTACCTCGCCAGGACGACGCCGACGGCGATCGCACCGGCGGGTCGATCGCTCGGTGGGTTGTCGCTGTCGGGGTGCTGGCGGTCCTGACGATCGCCGTCGTCATCGCGTTCAACACGTTCGGCGGCACTACCCGGGATGTTCAAGTGCCCGACATGCGGGGCCAAGTGTCCGCCGATGCCATCGCCACGCTGCAAAACCGGGGCTTCAAGACGCGCACCCTGCAGAAGCCCGACTCGACGATTCCGCCCGACCACGTCATCGACACCGACCCCGGCGCCAACGCGTCGGTGAACGCGGGCGACGAGATCACCATCAGCGTCTCGACCGGACCCGAGCAGCGCGAAGTACCCGACGTCTCCTCGCTTAGTTACGCTGACGCGGTCACCAAGCTGAAAGCCGCCGGATTCAACAAGTTCAAGCAGGCGAACTCGCCGTCGACCCCGGAGCTGCTGGGCAAGGTGATCGGGACCAACCCGCCGGCTAACCAGACGTCGGCAATCACCAACGTCATCACCCTCGTCGTGGGCTCCGGGCCGGAGACCAAGCTGATCCCCGATGTCGGGGGCCAGACCGTTGATGTCGCGCAAAAGAACCTCAACGTCTATGGCTTCACCAAGTTCAGCCAGACGTCGGTGGACAGCCCCAAGCCTGCCGGTGAGGTTCTCGGCACCAATCCGCCCAAGGGCCAGACGGTTCCGGTCGATTCGATCATCGAGCTGCAGGTGTCCAAGGGCAATCAAATCGTGATGCCCGACGTGACCGGGATGTTCTGGAACGACGCCGAGCCCCGGTTACGCGCGCTGGGCTGGATAGGGGTGCTCGACAAGGGCCCCGACGTCGACGCCGGCGGTTCCCAGCACAACCGGGTGGTCTATCAGAACCCGCCGGCCGGCAGCGGGGTCAACCGCGACGGGATCATCACGCTGAAGTTCGGTCAGTAGCCGCGGGACCTGCCGGGAAATACGGTCGAACCGCGGCGTGGACCTCGCTCTCCAGCCGGCGGACCAACGTGTCGTCGCTCGCCCGCCCGCAATAGGTCAGCCAGTTTGCCAGCATCCGGTGCCCGCCCTCGGTCAGAATCGACTCCGGATGGAACTGGACCCCGTGAATCGGCAGCTCGGTGTGGCGCACCGCCATGATCACACCACTCCGGGTGCGGGCCGTGACCTCTAACATCGCCGGCAACGACTCCGGCAGGATGGTCAGCGAGTGGTATCGGGTCGCGGTGAATGGATCCGGGAGCCCTTGCAACACGCCGACATTCGTGTGAAATACGCTGCTGGTCTTGCCATGCAGCAACTCGGGTGCGCGGTCCACGGTGGCGCCGAATGCGACCCCGATAGCCTGGTGCCCCAGGCAGACCCCTAGCAGTGGGGTGCGCACCGCGGCACAAGCATGCACCAGGCTGATCGACGCACCCGCGCGTTCCGGGGTGCCCGGCCCCGGGCTGAGCAGAACACCGTCGAATTGCGCGGCAACAGCGGCCTCATCGGTTAGCCGGGCGTCGTCATTGCGCCAGACCTCGGCGTCGACGCCTAGCTGTCCGAGGTACTGCACCAGGTTGAACACGAAGCTGTCGTAGTTGTCGACAACCAGGATGCGCATTGTGTCAGGTTACCGCCCGATCGAATTCGCGGCTCCGGCCTAGTAGGCCTCAGTACCCCACGGGGCCGGCGGGCTCCGCGTAATGCATCCGGACCGGTTCGGAATAGCCGACGATCTGCACGTCCGGCTTGACCTCTTCGCGATAGCCGAGGCCGAATCGAACCACGTACTGCTTGTAGAGGGTCACCAGGGGAGCGGCGGCCAGAGCCGATTGCATTGCCGCAGCGTTGCCGATCGCGGTAATCGTGTAGGGCGGGCTGTAGGTACGCCCGTTGAGTAGCAAGGTGTTCCCGACGCAGCGCGGCACCGAGGTTGCGATGATCCGCTGGTCCTGCATCTGAATCGCCTCCGCGCCGGCGCTCCACAACGCGTTGAGGACGGCTTGGATGTCTTGCTGGTGCACCACCAGGTCGTCGGGCGATGCATCGCGCGGGAAGCGGCCATTGGCGTCGCGCTGCGCGTCCAGCAGCGTCACCGCCAGACCGGGCCCGTGGACCGGGTCCATGCCAGCTTCACCAGCCAGCTCGGCCGACCGCTTCAACATTGCCGCCAGTGCGGCATCCGGAGATCGCCCGTGTACCGAGTCAAGCCGGTTGGCCAGCTCGTCGCGTTCGGCGTTGAGGCGGCTTACCGACGACTGTGCCTCACGGACCAGGTCGACTAGACGCGGCGCGTCGCTGCGGCGGATCTCGGCGCCGCCGGACACCCCGTGCGTTGCGGCCAGCAGCAGCCCGGCCAGCAGGCACACCAACGGGACACCGAAACGCCACGGTGAGCGGCGCGTATCAATCATCGACTCTCCGTTTCCTGGTCAACGGCCAGGTGAGTTAGTCTCGTAGCCAAGCTAGCGTGCAGCTGCGATCGTTATCGTTGCACCCCGTCCCGCTCACCGTGTTGTTGTTGAGGTAATCCCGAGTAATCCCCGAGGTACCCAGAGGTAGGCATGCCCAAGTCCAAGGTCCGCAAGAAGAACGACTTCACCGTCAGCACCGTCAGCCGCACGCCGGTCAAGGTGAAAGTCGGGCCGTCGAGCGTGTGGTTCGTTGCGTTGTTCGTCGGTCTGATGTTGATCGGGCTCGTTTGGTTGATGGTGTTCCAGTTGGCCGCCGTCGGAAGTCAGGCCCCGCCCGCGCTCAACTGGATGGCGCAACTCGGCCCGTGGAACTATGCGATCGCGTTCGCTTTCATGATCACCGGTTTGTTGCTCACGATGCGTTGGCACTGACCGAACTTAACCCCGTAATGTATTCATCTTGCGGTCATTCTGTTTCCCTGCCAGCAACCAACCTGTCACCCAATCACACGCGTGTGATTTATCCCCACTGTTGATAGCGCTTGTGGATAACTGCATCGCCAGTGGTGGGAGGGGATAGGTCACGCATGCAGCAAACAACTTGGGAGCCGCCGGCGGCGGGAATCGCTGGTTGTGGGGCCGTCGGCGTTTTGATGGCTATCGCCTGTGTGACCCTCGTCACAGACGCGCCGGGGCGTCTGCTGACCGGCGTTGCCGCGCTGGGTCTGGTTGTGTTTGCGGGGATGTCGTGGCGCGCGCGGCCCAAGCTGGCAATTACCCCGGAGGGTCTGGCGCTGCGGGGCTGGTTCCGGACGCAGTTATTGCGGCAACCCCACATCAAGATCATCCGGATAACCGAGTTCCGGCGCTTTGGCCGCAAAGTCCGGTTACTCGAGATCGAAACGATCAACGGAGGGCTGGTGATCTTCTCCCGTTGGGACCTCGGGACCGAGCCGTTGAAGGTGCTCGATGCGCTCACTGCCGCCGGTTACGCCGGTGATAAGCGGCGCTGAGCGCAAGCCGCCGAGGGGTGGCTCGGTAGGGCTTAGGAGATTGTGATCGACTCGATGACAACGGGGTCCGTGGGCCGGTCGTTGCCGTCGGTTGCGGTCGTCGAGATCGCGTCGACAACCCGTTGCGACTCGGCGTCGGTCACTTCGCCGAAGATCGTGTGACGCCGGTTCAAGTGCGGGGTCTTGCCGACGGTGATGAAGAACTGCGAGCCGTTGGTGCCCGGGCCCGCATTGGCCATCGCCAGCAGGTAAGGCTTGTCGAANTGCAGCTCAGGGTGGAATTCGTCGGCGAACTTGTAGCCCGGGCCACCGCGACCCGTGCCCGTGGGATCGCCGCCCTGGATCATGAAGCCNTGGATCACCCGGTGGAAAACCGCTCCATCATAGAACGGGCCGGCAGGGCTACCCGACGCATTTTGCATCGAGTACTCCTTGGTGCCCTGCGCCAGGCCAACGAAGTTGGCGACAGTCTTGGGCGCGTGGTTTCCGAACAGGGCGACCTTGATGTCGCCGCGGTTGGTATGCAGCGTGGCGGTGGCAGTCTGAATAGGGCTGTTAGTCACGACACGAGAGTCTGCCATTACGCGCGGGCCCGCCCGCACCCGGTGTCACTCGACCGGAGTCGCGCGCCGAACACACGGCGCGCTCACGATAGGCCCGCCGGCGTCGCTGTGGTGGCAGTCTGTAGGTTTCACGAGCGGCATAGAAAGGCAGCAGATGAGAGCGCAGGCGAAGTCCCGGTTGACACCCCGTGAGCGGCTGGCCCGGGGCCTGACCTACTCGGCAGTGGGACCGCTGGACGTCACACGTGGGGTCGTCGGACTCGGGGTCCATTCCGCGCAGGCGACCGCGTCGGGCCTGCATCGCCGTTACCGGGAGGGCCGCCTGGCACATGTCGTCGCCGCGGCGCACGAAGCGGTCGCGCAGGAGCTGGCCGCCGCGCAGGAAGTGGTCACAAGCCTGCCCCAAGCGCTACAGGAGGCGCGGCGGTCGCAACGCCGCAGCAAGCGACCGTTGCTGATCGCGGGGGTCGTCGTCGCGGTGCTGGCCGGCGGCGCCGCCGCATTCAGCATCCTCCGGCGCTCATCGCGTGCGGAGCCGTCGCCCCGCCCACCCAGAGTCGATGTGCAACCGCTGCCCTAAGCGCGTGCCGGCCTGGCTTCGGCGGCCACTTTGAACGGTTCCCCGAGTGCTCTTATGCTGATGCGACATACCGGGAGTTGTCTTGTCAGGGGTCGGGCAAAATGGACCTGTCGATGCTGAGCACGCGGCCAGAAGTGCTGGACGATGAAGACATCGATCTGGCCGTCTATGAGCGCTGCATGTCCGAGCTCGAGGTTGTCAATCGACTCACGTTGACCCACCGTTCGACGTTGCGTTGGCTGGCGCGTGCGACAAAAACACTGCCCGTTGGCGCAACCTTTTCCGTGTTGGATGTCGCGTGCGGTCACGGCCGACGTGTTCTCTTACATCCCCGCTGGGCGACCCGATTTCATCGTTAGTTCGCAGTTCACGCATCACCTGACCGATGCAGAGGTCGTCGAGTTCCTATTCTGGGTTGAGGAAAATTCCCAGCGCGGGTGGCACATTGCCGACCCACACCGACACACCTTGGCCTATCAAGGCTTTCCGATTCTGACGCACCTGATGCGTTGGCACCCCATCGTGCGCACGGACGGCATGATCTCGATCGCACGGAGTTTTCGTCGCAAGGAGTGGCAGGCGTTCATCGACAAGGCCGCGTTGCCGGCCGAAATTTCCTGGCAAGCACCGTTCCGGTTCTGTATTAGCCGGGGCTGACATTGGACCGCTACGGCCACCTGTACGGCTCCGACGTTGAGGCTGTCGGAGTCGCTATCGACGCCCTGTTGACCCGAAATTGTGGTCAAAATGTGGTTGCGGGCGTGAGTTCGGCCGAACAGTTGAGGACTGTTTAGGCTTCTGAGCTGCTTA
>JGI12635J15846_10002324_pt1 | contig 16656 bp, 11 predicted proteins | sample BlaSpr_A8_OM2_M2_FD_15846 | JGI IMG/M metagenome (IMG submission 15846) | reverse complement strand
CAAAATCAATCGGCGCCGTCACATCGACATCCCACCGCCGCCCCGCCATCAAGAATTGCGTGTCGCGCGCCACCACCCGTTTCACCGCGCGTAAAAAATCCCCCTTCAAAACGATGTCGCAGTTGATGTGGCACACCAACTCATGTCGCGCCGCCGCCTCGGCCTGCTCATAAATATCCGCCAGATATTTCGTCCCGTATTTATTCCGCCGCACCTTGGGAATATTCCGCAGCCCCATCTCCGCGCACACTTCCACCGCCCCGGCATCATCCCCCATCAAGATAATCTCGACGTCCGGATCCAGCTTCTGCCAGCTCCGGATCGCATTCCGCTGGATGATGTCGATGTGTCCAACAAACGGCTTCGCCGTAGTAAAAAACGTCAGCATGGATTCCCTTAGATTATCGTGGCGTTGACAGCGCTAGCGCCATTGTCGAGGTTCGATACTCCCAATCCTGCGTTGCCCGAAGCCGCACCCGATCGCGTCGTTCCGATCCATTGCGCTAATAGATGCGACGGCCGCTCCACGACCAAATAAAATGCGTACGCTCCTGCCAGGCTGCTCAAAATTACGCCGCACCAGAACAACCGAGGCCCGACATTTTGTATGTTCAACGCATACCAAAGGTCTGCTGTCTGCGGATGCACCAGATACAACGAATAGCTCCACAACCCAGCCCAAGCCAGTACTCGCGATGGTGCACGCGTCTTGCTCCACACAATTTCGTTTTTCACCCACAAATACGCGATTATTCCAAACCACGCCATCGTCTGAGTCAAAGGCAGGTGCGCCTTAAAGTGCAGCATCTCCGTGATCCACGACGCGAACCACACCCCAAATCTCCACATCCAGATTCGCCACCACGCGTCCGCTCTCAACGCTTGCAGCATCTCAACTTCTTCCGCCAACGAACATCCGAGCAACCACACCGGCAGCAAAATTACCGCCGCACCCAACGGGCCACAGTCGTACCATGACAACGCACGAAAATGCGTCGCTGCTACTCCCAAGCTAGCCGCGAACGCGGCCAGAATCATCCGTTGCCAACTCAGAGCGCGTCGCAACCGCCGCAGCATCGGATACACCGCGTAATAAATCTCCTCGCACAACAAACTCCACAGCGGCGATTGCCACAAAATCGAGTGCTCGCCCCACCACACAAAGCGCTGGCCAACAAATTGATAAACACCGATCGCCGCCGCGACCGGGATCAGAATTCGCGTGTACCGCCGCAAATAATAGCGCCCGACCTCCATCTTCCGATCGCCGCGATACGGCAGGTGAATACAAAACCCCGAAATCACAAAAAACACAATGACCGCTGGCGATCCAAATACAATCGAACGCCACGCATGCACCAAAAATCGCCCAACAGGCGTCGCTTCATTCACCCCCGCAAACAGCGGAAACATCTCGTAGTGCCCGATCGTCACCCACAGCGCCAACACAAACCGCAGCGCATCGACCACCGCGTATCGCGGTTGCCTTGTTTCTAGTTTTTCGAGCAAGTGCACCATGCCAGGAACTCACTTGGAGAGAACGGTTCGATCTGCTTGATTCATCAGTTGTCCTGACTGCTTCCCGCCAATTCTCGATGCCAGCAGAAACTCTGCCGCCCTCTTTACGTCGTTTGCTCCCACGCTGAGGATGCAGTGCGCGTGATTCTGCCCACACCCATCGCGACACGGCCCTGTTGGCGCGTCAGGCTGAAGCACAACCCTCTCGACCGTCCACGGCTTGAATCTCACCGGCGAATTTTCGTGATTCGCATCGCCGTTTTTGGGGTGGCACGAAATCTCAACCACAGCGCTTCCAGCCGCTGCCGCTAAATGCATCGGCCCCGAGTCATTGGCGACCGTCAGTTGAACCCGTTCAAGCAGTGCGGCTGTCTGCCGAAGGCTCAAACTTCCGCAAAAATCAATCGCTCCCGGAATAGCACCCTCGACGCGCTGGGCAAACTGACTGTCCTCCTGCCCGCCGACAACAACGACCCTTGCGTCGTATTTCGCGTTGAAGAATCGCCCGACTTCTACAAATCGAGCCAACGGCCATCTCCGACGCCGATGCGCAGCCCCGATGCTTAACGCAAGGATGAGGTCGTTTTCGGCAACTCCATTCAGCTCGAGCATCCGCCGAACGGACTGACGATCTTCATCCGAGAGCCACAGCTCAAGCCGGCTGCTCCGGATCACCCCGCCAATGAACCGCAGCATATCCAGATTGCGCTCCACCTCGTGTTTCGGCGCGAGGTCCTGAATCGCATCCGTCACCAACAGATCGAACGTGCGATTCGCCTCACTTTTCGAAACCAAAACATTTTCTGAGTAGGCGACTCGGCGCTTCGCACCACTGAACACTGCAAGATAAGTTGAGTGATAAAGGTCGGCGTCCCAGCGCGGAATCAACGCCAAGTCAAACTGACCTGGCCGCAGATCGCGACGCGCAAAGCGTAGCGCTTCCAACACTCGTCCCAGATTAACCGTGGCGCCACAAAAGGGCAGGTCCACGCTTAAAACGCGATTTACGTACGGACACAGCTCTACGAGATTGAACAGCTTCGGACTGACTACGAGCGTGATCTGCGCTGCCAAATTTGATTGACGCAGTTCGCGGAGAAATGCGCTCATCAAAACAAGATCACCGATACTGTCTTGCCGGATGACGAGAATACTTTTGGCATCCCGCGCTGCCTTCGCCGCACTGCCGTTTTGGTCTAGCTCGCCTCCGCTGCCGCGAATAAACGGCTTCGACAACAGGTTCGTCGTTTGCGGCGCTATCAACGCATGCGTGACACGTGCCATCGTTCGCCGAGCTAACCGAGTCGGCGCTCTGTAGACCACACTAACAACCGAGGATCTCAAACTTCTACCGGAAATCAGCGCAGGAAAGTCCACGTGCTCTGTGCCTTTACGGACCGCGTACGCGCAATCCGACACCAACGTGGGCTTTTCGAACTTGTCTCGAAAGAATTCGTCTACAGCTTTCATCGCACCAGGACACGACGGCGCCGCGTAGTCGTCGAACAGAATAATTCCGCCGGCGGTCATCCGCGGATAGGCAAACTCACAAGCTTCTCGCACACTTTTGTACAAGTCGGCGTCGATGTGAGCAAAGCAGAAGTGCTTTTCGGTCACTTTTCGCAAAGTGTCAGAAAACAGCCCGGGATGAAACCGAAAAGGAAATCCGGGAACGACCCGATTCAGACTGTCGGCTACGGTAGCCGCATTCGTATCTGAGAAGTCGAACTCTTCGTGAGTATCCAGTTCGCCCGTTGTCGGCATGCCTCCGAACGTGTCAAAGAGATGAACTGTGCGTTCAAGCCCTGCGTGCCTCAACATCCAGCATATTGCAGCTGCGCTTCCCCCCCGATATACACCCATCTCAATCAGTTCGCCGTCACACTCCGACGCCGCGAGTTTGACGAGTTCCAGCACGGCTAAAATCCGGCGTGGATCAAGCAGCGAGTCCAGCTTGCATTGCTCTAGAGTCTTGAGGCATTGAGCAAGGTCCGGCGAATAGCGCACGCAAAAGTCGCTGATCTCATTCGACGCTGGCGCTGTTCGTCCTCTTTTCAATTCGCGTCTCTTTGTGCACATTGCCAAAAGCTGTACATCGCGTCTGGGCCGTCATCGTGCGCGACCACCGTGCAATGATTTTTCTCAAACGACATTCGAATGACTTCTGGCGTAGGCGTCCACTTATGATCGCCTCCCACAAACGGTGACCCAACTTCCCAAATTCCACAATCTTCATGGGGCAGATACAAGAAAATGATGCCGCCCCGCTTCAGCTTCGAAATCCAATCGTGAAGCTTGTTTTCCCAATCCGCATTGTGCTCCAAGCAATGCGAACTGAACACAAAGTCCTGACTGCCGGCCGGAATGTCAGCGATATTTCTCGCTGCTCCTGGCCCGCGCCAAATATCGACTGCAACGGCTCCAGGCAATGGCCACAATCCCGCACCAACATCAATCCCGTCACCCTTGCAATACTTCAGAGCTTCGCGAAAAATCGCGTGGCACGCGCCACCCACCGTCAAATAGTCGGGATAGAACTTTCCTTTGTATTCCCAACCTCCGGGTTTTCGGGTAACGCCAGGCTTCACGAGCCAGCTGTGGTACACACGAAACAGATCAGGTGAATTGGGAAGGGTTTCAAGCGGTTCAGTCTCCGCTCGGCCGACAATTTTCCGCAAGCGCCGGAGGTAGCGCCAACCATCTCGTCGGTCACGCGGTTCGCGGCCGTCGGTATTCATCTCACTAGCCACGAATCACGCGTTTCAGCAGCGAGTGCACTGGTTTCGGCAACTGCTCTTTGACCTGTTTGCTGAATTCATCAAACCGCCACTGCATTTCCACTTTAAATTCTTGATGACTACCGTCCGATCTTGGACTTTCGTTTGGTTTATTGATCCAGGGTTGATCCGTCCGTCGGACCGAAATTGCGCCGGTGACGTAATTGTGGTGTTCCGCCGTTGTTCGATGCCAAGACCAATACTCGTCGATCGTCTCGATATTCCACGCAACGTCCGACAGGCCACGCTCAAACCAAGCGCAATTCTCGAACAGGCTGTCGAGTTCCGCCATCGACACCGCTCGACCATTCCACTCGGGAAATGTCATACCCATCTCTGCTTCGCAAATATCAAAACTCATCAGCAGCAGTCCGCCTGGCCGCAGCACACGCGCCGCCTCCTCAAGTGCCTTGGCTTTATCCGGCACGTGCTCCAGGATCGAAACGCTCTGATAGACATCAAAGCTCGCGGTTGGCAATGCCAAAACTTGCGTGTCGAGTATTTTTAAATCTGGTTTCACACCCAAGGCACGCTGCGCGTTTCTCCACAATCCCCAGTAACTCGAAGTCACATCCGACACTGTCACGTCGAAACCCTTTTCTGCCAGTAACCAGGGATAAGGACTTCTCTCACTTCCGATGTCTAACACACGCAGAGAACGCGCAGACTTTTCGAGCTGAAACCACAGCCAAGGGTATTCCCAGACACGACTGTACGATTTGTATTCGGCGAGACCGCCACGCCGCGCGACCTCGTTGAGCTCATTCATGAAACTGACCCAACGTTCGTCCGAAATTTCTGGATAATTCGCGAGAAGCTTTTTCATCGGTCGGCCAGGTCTTCTTTCAAAATCATCTTAAAATCGTCGCCCAGCATCGAACGGCACGGGGAAATTCAATATCCCACTCCATCGGTCGTCGGAGTGCTGATGGCTTTCCGTTACAACACACAGTTCCGGCACGCATTCGCACAAATCCGTTAGGTCGGACTGTTCCCAAAAGCTGACGGTCCAACTATAAAGTCCGGGTCGCAGCGGCAACATCGGAAACGCGTGGCGAAGTTCGTGTCGGCCAACCTCAAACTTCAATCCATCGATCGCTCGTCCCCAAACAATCTCTCGATTGTGGTTATAGAGCGCAATGCCATGATGACCATGACGGATCGGCGCGTTTACCTGCAGCGCAAACTTGACTGTAACCGGCCCAAACGATTCCAATTTGTGACGGCTATCAGCATCCGCACCTTCAATTTCCCATCCCGTGAATTGTGCCGCCGCTTCGATTCGAGCCTTCGCCTCACCACTTTGCGCGCGATTCCCGCTCGACATCGCCCACTCGTACGCGCTCACCACCTCATGCGCCGCGCCAATCATCCGAATCGCACCGCCATCCACCCACACCAACCGGTCGCACAACTTCCGCATCTGGTTCATCTGATGTGACACGAGCACGACGGTCCGCCCAGCCCGCGCTACATCCCCCATCTTCCCCAAACACTTCTTCTGAAAATTGATGTCCCCGACGGCCAGCACCTCATCCACCAGCAAAATCTCCGGCTCCAGGTGCGCCGCCACCGCAAACGCCAGCCGCACGTACATGCCGCTCGAATAATGTTTCACCGGCGTGTCGATAAACTTCTCGATCTCCGCAAAGGCAATAATTTCGTTCAGCTTGCGGTCGATTTCGCGCTTCTTCATCCCCAGCAGCGACCCGCTGAAATACGTGTTCTCCCGCCCGGTCAGCTCGCCGTGAAATCCAGTCCCGACCTCCAGCAAACTCCGCACATGCCCGCGAATTTCCGCATGCCCCGTCGTCGGCCGCGTAATCCGAGACAATATCTTCAGGAGCGTCGTCTTCCCCGCACCGTTCCGCCCGATCAACCCCAGGACTTCGCCTTCCTTCACCTCGAGCGAAACATCCTTCAGCGCCCAAAACGTCTCCTGCCTCGACCGCCGCAGCGCCGCCACCGGATTCCGCGCAAACCGCATGATCGAGTCGCGCAGCATCCCGCGCGATTCCACCGCCCCGCGCGTATACCGCTTCCCCAACCCCTCCGCCGCAATCACCGCCGTCGCCATTCCGCCCCTTCTACTCGCCGCAACTCAACTTCCCGCCGATCCCGCCCTGAGTTACTTCGTTACTTCATTCCGAATTTCAAACTCGGTCCGCAACCGTTCCTTCGACGCGCTGGAAGAAAATCAACCCCGCCACAACCAACACCGCGACCACGATCGCCGAAATCGCTATCTGCGCCCCCGGCGGCTTCCCCACTCCCGTCAGCGCCCAGCGGAACCCATCGATGACGCCCGCCATCGGATTTAGCCCATACAGCCAGCGCCACCGCTCCGGCACCAGCGAGCTCGGATACGCCACAGGCGAAGCCAGCATCCAGAACTGCACGACGAACGGAATGATCGACGCCACGTCGCGATACAGCGCGTTCAGCGCCGAAGTCCAAAGCCCGACGCCCAGCGCCGTCGCCACCGCCAGCAGCAGGAACACAGGCAGCAGCAACACCGTCGCCGGCGGATGGATTCCAAAGCTCAGCGTCAGAATAATCATCACCGCGAAACCGATCACAAAATCGAGCAAACCCGAACACACCGCCGCCAGCGGCAGCACCAGCCGCGGAAAATACACCTTGGTGATGACGTNTTGATTCGCCACGACAATCGTCGTGCAGTTTTGCAGCGCCTGCGCGAAATATGTCCACGGCACGAGCGCCGCAAAATAGAAAACAGGATAAGGAAGGCCTTCCGATGGTAGCTTCGCCAAGCGTCCGAAGAAAATCGTGAAGACGCCCATCGTCATCAGTGGCTGCAAAATCACCCACGCGACGCCGATCACCGTTTGCTTGTAGCGAACCTTGACGTCGCGCCAGACGAAGAAATACAGCAGCTCGCGATATTCCCAGAGCTCGCGCAGCCGCAGCTCCAGCAAACCGCGCGGCGGCTCGATGCGCACTGTCACAGCCGCATGCGCCTGCTGCGGCATCGCTCCCGCAGCCGCTTTCGCCGCGGCCAGTGTGCCGCTCGCCGAAGACGGAGGTGTAGTGGTCGTCGCCATCAAAATCTCAGACGCATTTCTTTGCGTCCACAAAAATCGGAATGCCACAAATTCAAATGAGCTGGGAACTCTCGAAATAGGCTATCAGAGCCGCGCAAAATGCAATCGCCGGCGAGCGCGTTTGTTTCGTGGAATGCGCTAGCAAGTACTATTCGCAGCCCGAATCTCTGCGCGCGGCATTTCTTACGCCGAGCGGCCGATTCGTTTTGCAACGTCCTATTTGGCATGTATTTGCTCGATGTCGCGCTGCTCGATCTGTTGCATCAGATTCGAGCGATGAAACAAATAGCCTTCCGCCTTCGCAGCAATCTCTCGCGGCACGACCGCAAACTGGTTGTGAATCATCTCGCTCCAGACAATCGGCCCGCGCGCCGGAACTAGGTGCGTTCCCCACTGAAAAATGAACGCTAGATTCCATGCAACGAGCAACGCAGCCGCAGTGCCGAGCGTCGCCATCGCAACTCGTTGCGATGAAAAGAATTGCGCGACTCGAGCAAAGAAAACGCCCAATCCGATGATGAAGATCGGAGTCAGCGAAACGAAAAATCGATTGCCGTAGGACGAAATGCCAGCCCAATCCGGATAGCAGGCAATGAAGAGGTAAAACGCAAGCATCGCCGCGAGAATTGCGCCTCCAACGCGCGGCTCGCGCAGCGCGAAGATCACGACGCCGATGCAAGCCAGCACAATCACGGGAGTCCACACGAGCAGTCCATGCTCAGAGGAAAAGAGCACCGCGATAAAATACGGCGAGCGCCACGCCCAATCCTTTAGCGAGCCGTAGCCCGACTCGAACGGGCTTCCGTAGATCACGTATCGCGAAACGAATGTCGGCAGCAGGCAGGCGATCATCACGACAGCGAACAACACATGATTCGTTACGAGGTGCAAAACGCTCGGCCTGATTCCACGCTCACGCGATTGCGTCCGTCGCAGTGCTGCGAAATATTGCGGAACAGTTTCGACTGCCAAGACCGCGAGCACCATCGCGTTCGGATAGTAGACGTTGAGCATCAAGCCCGCGATCGCGGCGAGCACAATCCACTGCGTCGTGCTGCGCGTTTCGCGCGTCTCGTGCCAGTACCAGAGGAACAGCGCGACCATGAACGCCGAATGCGCATGCGACCAAGACGGATTGAAATACATGTAGACGGGCAGCGAACTCGCCCACCAGACCCCGACCGTCGCGAGGAATGCCCAGCGCTCGCCGACGTATTTAGCCGCAAGCCGCATCGCCAGTATCAAGCCGAGGAATGCATAAATCGCAGTTCCCAGCGCCATCGCGAAGCGATAGGGGGCCGAAAATCCATCAGCAGCAACATTCGATCCGAACGCGCGAGCGACGAGAACGCCTGCGTGCGCCGCAATCAGAAATGGCGCCCACAGAATCGCCGGCCCAACGGTGAAATGATTGTCGAGATGATTGGTCGCGGTGCGAAACAACGGTTTGGGATTTCCGTTTTCATCGAGGCGCCCGTCGCGAAAGCTCGCGTTTGCGGCGTTGTAGTCGGGGGTGAAATCGAGATTGTGCTGAATCAGGGCGGCGCGCGCGAATGCGTAGTAGCCGACACCGTCTCCGCGCACCCAGGGATTGACCAGCACGACCGATAGCACGAAGAGCCCGAGAAGCCAGCGATATGCTTTGCCGGAAGCCGGAGCCTTCACCGTTGCACGAACATCATCGTAAGACGGGAGAGATTCGCGATCGCGCAGCTCAGGAGGAGAGACTTCGACGGCAGTCGCGAAGCGCGGTTCGGACGCGGCTGAATGCNCNGGGAGCATCGTGGGTTATATCATACAGCACTAGGTTNTACGTTGAGTATATGTGTTGGGATGTGTTGTACAACGAGCATCCCGGNAATCGCCGCAACAGGCACGCGTTCGAGAAGGGAAATCCGTGCCCGGGCGCGCTAAAGCGACGCTCCTACAAATGCTTGGCAGGCCAAGCACGCAGCATGTTACGTGGTGAACGTCTTCGCGGCGGTTCGTCGATGCGGTTAGCGCGCGCGCTACTCGTGGCGCAGGGCGACGATAGGATCGACGCGCGAAGCTCGCCGGGCCGGAATGGATGCCGCGAGGACCGCAGCTCCGGCAAGAATGAGAGCTGCCGCCCCGAGAATCACCGGATCGTAGCTCTTCACTTGGTAGAGCTGGCTCGCGAGCACGTATCCGCCGGCGAGCGCGGCCGGAATGCCGATCGCCAAACCCAAGCCGACTTGCATCAGCGCCGAGCGCAGCACGAGCCCGAGCACATTCCCGCGGTCGGCGCCCAACGCCATTCGAATGCCGATTTCGTTGGTACGCCGCGCGACCGAATACGCCGTGAGCCCATACAATCCGAGGCACGCAAGGATCAGCGCCAGCGCGCCGAACAATTCTGTCAGCCGCGCCATGAGCCGTTCCTGATTGAAGTTGAGCGCGACCTGTTCGCCAAAGCTTAGCACCCTCAAGACCGTGATCCGCGGATCGATTCCGGCGATCGCCCGACGCACAGCAGGCTCGATGCCATCCACTCTGCCGGCAACGTGCAATTCGATCGCGCTGACCCACCCGCGCAGTGGCTCTCCCGGAGGCGCCTGAAGCAACGGAAAAAAGAACGTGGCATACGCAGGTCCACGCGTGTCCTGGTACTTCGCGTCCTCGACAATGCCGACAATCTCGTAGTCGCCGCTGTGCTTCTCTTCGCTCATTCCGAAACGCTGGCCGATCGCATTTCCGTTCGGAAAGAAGCGACGCGCAAAGGTCTCGTTGACGACGGCAACGCGCGGCGCTCCAGGCTTGTCGCGCTCCTCGAAGGCGCGGCCTTGCAACAACGGCGTGCCGAGCGTTTCGAAATAGTGAGGTCCGACGCGGAGCCACGACGGGGCCGCGCCGGTGTAATCGATAGTTCGTCCCTGGATCACTGGCCAATCGTTCCAGTTGTTGCCCTCAAGAGGGCTGTAGGTAGAGAGGCTAGCGCTGATGACACCGGGAATCTGGGGAAATGCGGATTCGAGCTTTTGGTAAAGCGCGGGGAGTTTTTCCTCTGTGTAGCCGACAGAATCGAGGCCTATGAGATGAACAATGATACGTCCGTCGGTCACGAAACCGAACCGCTGGCCTTCGAGATTGCGCAAGTTGCTGGTAAGCAACGCGGCGCCGACCAGGAGAACAATCGACAGGGCGACCTGCGCGACGATCAGCGACTTTTGGAGCGTGGACGATTTTTCGGCGTTTCCCCGCCCCGAGCCACGCAAAGTATCCGCCGGATTTGATCGGGAAGCGATCCACGCGGGTGCGATTCCAAATACTATGCCCGTGAGCAACGACAAAGTCAGGGCAAACAGAAGGACAGGCACGGAGGGCGTGGCGCTAATCGGAACGTAGTCGGCGCCTCGAAATGCAAGATGCAACAGCGCGTGGCCACCAACATAAGCAACGTAGAGGCCTCCCAATCCGCCTGCGACAGCGAGGAGCACGCTTTCGACGAGAGACTGTTGCATAAGGCGAGCGCGCGTGCCGCCGAGCGCGAGGCGGACGGAGGTCTGCGACTGATTGGCCGAACCGCGCGCCAACATCAGGTTGGCAATGTTGGCGCAAGCAATCAGAAGGAGCAACGCGGAGAGCGTGGCCAGGAGACGCAAGCCCAACGCATAGTCGGTTTGAAGCTGGTCGACACCGCGGGCCGCGCGCGTGAGGCGAATGTGCTGCAGCGGAATGTCACCTTGGTCTCGCTCGGGAATCACGTCGCGGTGGACGGCGAGCCACTGCTGCAATTCGACGGTGAGACGCGTCTGCACAGCGTCGGGCGAGAAACCAGGCTTGAGCCGTCCAATCACGTAGAGCCATTCGGACGCTGCACTCTCAAGACGCCACTTTTCTTGCTCGTTGACCAGCGGCAGCCAGAAATCGGGAGGATCGCTGCGCAGAGTGTCACCGTAAAACTGTGGCGCGGTAATGCCAACGACGGTGTAGGAAGTGCCGTTGATGACGAGCGTCGAGCCGATAATGCCCGGATCGAGTCCGAAACGCTTTTGCCAGATGTGATAGCTCATCACCGCGACGGGCGCAGCGGTTTTCGTATCGTCAGCGGAAGCCAAAAGGCGGCCTGCGGCGGCGTTGACACCCAACATCTGGAAATAGTTTCCGGAAACGAGTTCGCCGTTGTAGGGCTCCGAGGCCGCATCGTGAGGGCCACGGACACTCAAATCGGCGAGATAAGACTCAAATGCGGCGAGATACTCAAATTCAGGCGAGTAATCGCGCAGGTACTCGTACAGCGAGTAGGAATAGAGAACGAAGCTGCCGCCGTTCTGAGTGCCGACCATGACGCAACAATTGTTGTTGTCGCCGAGGCGATAGAGTTGCTCCGGATTTCGGACGGGCAGCCTTTGGAGCATCACCGCGTTGACCAAGGTGAAGATGGCGGTGTTTGCGCCGATACCGAGCGTCAGGGTCAGAATGACGACGACGCTGAAACCGGGAGATTTGCGTAGTGAGCGGGCGGCGAAGCGAATATCTCGCCAGAGGTTTTCGACGAAGGATTCCCAAGTGGCGGAGCGGACTTCTTCTTTCGCGATTTCGACGGTTCCCAATTCCAGACGGACGGCACGGAGCGCGTCTTCACGGTTCATGCCCTGCTTCATCTTTTCCTGGGCAGCCATTTCCGTGAAGGCGCCGATTTCTTCGGACAGCTCGCGATCGGTCAGTTCCCTTCGGAACAGCAGGCGAAGACCACGCGCTATTTTTCGCGGCAATGACATCGCGATTTCCTTACTGCGCCTCGAGGATTCTGGCGATTGCGGCCACTTGACGGCTCCATTCGCGGGTTTCGTCGTTCAGTCGTTTTCGGCCTTTTTGCGTGAGGGAGTAATACTTGGCGCGGCGATTGTTTTCGGTGGGTTGCCATTCGGCGTCGATCAGGCTGTCTCTTTCCAGGCGCTGGATTGCGAGGAACAAAGACCCGGCGTTGAGGCGGAAGACGCCTTTGCTGATTTGTTCGATGCGGACGGAGATGCCGTAGCCGTGCATGGGTTCGAGGGCCAATGTCTTGAGAAGGAGCATATCGAGCGTACCCTGGATGAGATCGCTTGGCTTTTCCGGCATTTGGAGCTTCCTCTTGGCTAACAGGAGGAGGATACGCTCTTCCTACTGGCTGTCAAGGGGAGAGAAAGCGAGGCAGTTGTTGCGAAGAACAATCTAACGCAGAGGCGCAAAGAACACTGAGCGGCGCCGAGTTCGGAATAAGACCAGTCGCGATCTGGGAAATCATCGCAGCCGCGGGTTGGCGGCCTCTACGGAGTTGGGTGCGAGGACTGTACGTTGAGGTCCTCCGCCGTCCTTCGGACGGCTCAGGATGACAACGTCGCTGAGAGGACACATCCACCGAACGGATGCGGTTAGACGCCGGAGTTGGCGGCGGCGCGGGGTTGTTGCTGCGCGGGCTCGGCCTTTTGGCGGAAGAAGGCGGCGACGCGGTCGATGATTTCGTTGAGGGGGGTGCGCGGGCGGAAGCCGGTCAGGCCTTCGAGCTTATCGACGCAGGGAACGCGGCGCATCATGTCTTCGAAGCCGGGTTCGTAGGCTTTGTCGTACGGGATGTATTCGATCGAAGAGCGGCTCCCGGTGCGCTGTTTCACAAGTTGCGCGAGGCCTTCGATCGAGACTTCCTCGGTGTTGCCAATGTTCACGACTTCGCCGATGGATTTTTGCGTGTCGAGCAGGCGCAGCAGCGATTCAACCGTGTCGCGCACGTCGCAGAAGCAGCGCGATTGCTTGCCGTCGCCGTAAACCTGAATGGGCGCATTGTCGAGCGCCGCTTTAACGAAATTCGGAAGCACCATGCCGTAGCGGCCGGTCTGCCGCGGCCCCACGGTATTGAAGAACCGGACCACGATGACGGGCAGATGCTTTTCCTTCCAATAGGAGAGCGCGAGAAATTCATCAAGCGCCTTTGAGGCGGCGTAGCTCCAGCGGCCCTTCGTGGTGGGGCCGAGAACGAGGTCGGCGTCTTCGTGAAACGGCACATTGGTGTTTTTGCCGTAGACCTCGGAAGTGGAAGCGGTGAGGACGAGCTTCTTTTTCTTGTTCGCGGCTTCGAGAATCATCTGCGTGCCGTTGACGTTGGTCTCGATGGTGCGAACCGGGCTTTCGACGATCAGCTTCACGCCGACGGCTGCGGCAAGATGAATCACCGTGTCGGCGTCATCGACCAATTCGGCGACGAGCTGGCGATTCTCGATGTTGTCGAGGTGATATTGCATCCGGCCGAAGGATTTGAGATGGCGGATGTTGTCCATGCTGCCGGTGGAAAGATTGTCGAGCAGCACGACGTTGTCGCCGCGCTCGAGCAAGCGCTCCGCGAGATGAGAGCCAATGAAGCCGGCACCGCCGGTAATCAGAAATCGCAAAAACCCTCCCAACGGGGACAAGTATGAAAATTACACAACAAGTCGCGCACCGCAAGCCGGAATGAAAAAAGCCTAGAACTGTTGAATATCGTCCTCGCGGTCGCGATGGTGATGCTGCGAACCGTGCGCCGCCGCTGCGGCAAACGCTGTTTCGGCGTCGGGCTCTTCGCCGGCGTCGGAATGCGCTTCTGGCGCAGATTCCCTGGCGCCGTAGCCGTAGGAATACGGATAGTAGCGATACGAGTAGTAGTAGTCGGGTGCGCTGGAATCGACAGCGTTGAGAACGACGCCGAGCAAGCGGCACTTCACGCTCATCAATAGATCGCGCGTGCGCGTGAAGGCTTCCTTGGGCGTTTCGCCGCTGCGGACGACCATGACGACGCCATCGGCTTTCACGGAGAGGATCACGGCGTCGGTGGCGGCCATGACCGGCGGCGTGTCGATGACGATGAATTTGAATTTGGTGCGCAGCTCGGTGATCGCATCGGCAAGCCGGTGCGACGAAAGCAAGTCGGCTGGATTCGGCGGCAGCGGACCTGTCGGAATCGCGGAAAGATTGGGAATCGCCGGGTGCTGCACGGTGACGAGATCGAGGCTCGAAACGCCAGCGAGATATGAACTTAGGCCGGCGTATTTGTTGCTGTTGAGATTCAGAAGTCGACCGACGCCGGGTTTGCGGAGGTCGGCGTCGATCAGCAGAGTGCGGTCGCCGAGCTGTGCAAGTGTGACGGCGAGGTTCGCGGCCGCGGTCGTCTTGCCTTCGCGCGGCAGGGCGCTGGTGACAAGGATGACCTGCGGCGGATGGCCCGCTTGTGAAAGGAGCAATGCGGTGCGAAGCGCGCGGAATGCTTCGGACATCTGCGACTTCGGAAGATGCTGCGCGACCAGCTCGACGTGACGCGAGTGACCGTTACCGAGCGAATCAGCGAGCGTGCGCCGCTTGGGCGCGTCGCCTTCGGAATCCTGGAACGCGGGAACAACGGCGAGCGACGGCAAGCGCGAGAGCGTCTCGATGTCGTCGGGTGTCTTGACGGTGTTGTCCATGTATTCGCGCAAGATGGCGAGGCCCACGCCGCCTACAAGGCCGACGAGAAACGCCAGTGTGACGTTGCGCATTTTCGCGGGACGCGCCGGAGACGCCGGAATCATTGCGGGATCGACGATGCGGATGTTGGAGGTTTGCAGCGCCGAAGAAATGCCGGCTTCCTTGAGCTTGGTGAGCAGGCCATCGTAGAGCGCTTTGTCGGCCTCCGCGTCGCGCTTGAGGATGTTGTACTGCACCATGCGCTCGGACATCAGGCCCGCTTCGGTCTTTTGCTGTTCGAGCGTGCGGGTGAGCAGATCTTCGCGCTGTTGCGCTTCGTGAAACTCGCTGCCGAGCCGCGCGAGGACGGCTTTTTTCTCGCGCTCGAGGTTCTGGTCGATTTCCTTTAGCTGGGATTGGAGGCGCTGGACCTTCGGAAAATTGGGGCCGTATTGGGCGAGAGCTTCAGCGTATTGACCGTTGAGATCACCGCGACGCTTGAGCAGGTCTTGCACTGCGGCGCTGTCGCGAATCTGCGGCACGATGTCTGCGTCGCCCTGCTTCGCGAAATCGTACATCGACTGCTTTTTCATGCGATCGCTTTGCGCGTCGATCAGCTCCTTGTTGAGCTCGGAAAGCCGCTGCGTGGTGATGTTCTGCTTGTCGTCAACTTCCCAAATCTGGTTTTTGCGCTCGTAGTCGAGGCGGGCGTCTTCGGAATTTTTGACTTTGATTTTGAGCTCATCGAGCTGGTCGGTGAGCCAGGTGGTTGCGGCGGTGGTGGCGTCGTAATGGCTGCGGCGATTCTGATCGATGAAGTTGCGGATGTGCGCGTTGACGACTTGCGCGGCCAGCTCGGGGTTGTTGGCTTCGTAAGTGACGTCCATCAGGCGGCTGTTGGGCACGCGCTTGACGCTGAGAGAGCCGAGAAACGCGCCGAGTTCAGGCGGGCGCTTTTGATTGGCGAGGCTGCCGGTGGCGATGGCATCGGACTGAGAATCGGGGCCTCCGACGCCGGTGAGGACGCCGGAACGGAGGGTCTGAAGCGCCAGCGTTTCGCTGGTCAAAATTTTGGATTGCGTCTCCATGTAATTTTCGAGATCGAGCATGTAGTCGTAGGAGTCGGTGCCCTGGAACGGCAGGACGTTGGCGGTCTCGCGGCCGAGCTCGATGCGCGTCGTGGCGACGTAGACGGGCTGCATGCGGAACGTGGCGATCGAGACGATGGTGACGACGGCAAGCATGAAGGAAAGAATCAGCCACTGATGCTTGCGGAGAATGAGCAGGTAGTCCCACAGGTGCGGTTCGCGCGGGGCTAAGTCCCACGCGGGGCGCATCGCCGAGGGCGGCTGAGGAACGATGGCGACGGTGGCCGCTCCGGGCGGCACGTCGCGCGAGATCAAGTTGAATTCATCAGCCATAAATTACTGCGCCACCCTGTAGATCAAGACGCCGGTGCCGACCGCAGTCACGATTTCAGCGGCGCGAATCGCGGCTTGTTTGGCCGTGCTGCGGGGAATGTAGAGGATGTCGGACGGACGAAGCTGCACGTCTTCGGATTCGAGTTTCATTATTTTTTTCAGGTCGACGTCGACTTGTTGCTGCTGGCCGGTGGCGTCCTTGCGGACGATGACGGCGTGATCGGATTTTGCGGTTTTGTCGAGACCACCCGCGAGAGAGAGGACTTTGAGCGTCGAAAGCTGAGCGCGGTCGTTGGTGACAGTGTAGCCGCCGGGCTTGGAGACGGCGCCGAGAACGTAGACGATGCCGGCGTGCGGAACGGTGACGACGTCGCCGGGAAGAATGACGACGTTGCTGGCCATGTCGCCGGCTTCGAGAATCTGGCCGAGATTGACGGTGATGGTGTTGACGAGCGGCGGTGG
>JGI12635J15846_10002323_pt1 | contig 16657 bp, 15 predicted proteins | sample BlaSpr_A8_OM2_M2_FD_15846 | JGI IMG/M metagenome (IMG submission 15846) | reverse complement strand
CAGTACCTGATCGATTTCTTTTTCGCTCACCTGGGAAATCCGTTAACTTTTGGGGTGCTACGCGGAGGGCTATTGTAGCGTTACGCCGCTGGGACGCGCCGGATGCTGATTGGCGGTTACAAGCGTTACAGATGTTCCTGGGCGCAACGCCGGGCGCGCACGGCCTGTTCGCGGAACGCGGTGGTGTCGGTGAGAGCGTCGGCAGCCACCAGAAACGATGCTGGACGGCCTTCCGCCGGGACCAGGATGAGGGCAAGCAGGCGCTCGCTCCACTGGGCGCAGGCCGAAATACGCTGGTATTGCGCGTGACCCGCGCGATCCCATGTGGTCAAACCGTCCTGCCCGATCTCGAACGCGACGGGCCGGCGCCGCTCGCCGTTCCAGGCCGCAGCGGCCAGCGCGACCATCACCGTCAAAGCGGCTGCGCCGGCGTCAAAAAATCCGCTATACGCCGATACGCACTGAAATACCGATCCGGTTGCTACGGCCACGAACGCGGCCGTAGCGCCCCACAAAAATCGTGAGGGACGGATTTTTTGCCGGCGCGGGAAGTCGGCGAATACTTCCGCCGAGGCCTCCCGCAGGTGGTTATGCGCACTTGTCACTCGCAAATCCTCCGCGAACTCAAAGCGCGCGCCGCTCAATGCCGCTTGAAAACGAGCGTGCCGTTCGTGCCGCCGAAACCGAACGAGTTCTTCAGCGCCACGTCGATCTTCATCTCCCGCGCTTCGTTCGCGCAATAGTCCAGGTCGCACTGCGGGTCCTGGTTGAAGATGTTGATTGTGGGCGGGGAGATCTGGTGATGCAACGCCAGCACCGTGAAGACCGACTCCAGTCCGCCGGCGCCACCGAGCAAATGGCCCGTCATCGACTTGGTCGAATTCACCACGATCTTCTTCGAGTGATCGCCGAAAGTGTTCTTGATGCCGATGGTTTCAGCCAGGTCACCGAGCGGCGTGGACGTCCCGTGCGCGTTCAGATAGTGCACTTCGTCCGGATTGACCGAGGCGTTTTTCAACGCATTGCGCATGCTGCGACGCGCGCCGTCGCCATCTTCCGGCGGTGCGGTCATGTGATACGCGTCGCCGCTCATGCCGTAGCCGCTGACTTCGGCGTAGATCTTCGCGCCGCGCGCCTTCGCGTGTTCGTACTCTTCGAGCACCATCACGCCCGCCCCTTCACCCAGCACGAAACCGTCGCGATCCTTGTCCCACGGACGGCTGGCGGTTGCCGGATCGTCGTTGCGTTGCGACAAAGCGCGCGCAGCCGCGAAGCCGCCGACACCCAATGGCGACACGGTCGCTTCAGATCCGCCGCAGATCATCACGTCGGCGTCGCCGTATTCGATCAGCCGCGAGCCTTCGCCGATGCAATGCAGCCCCGTCGTACACGCGGTCACGATGGCGAGATTCGGTCCTTTCAAACCAAAGCGGATGGAGAGATGGCCGGAGATCATGTTGATGATCGACGCCGGCACGAAGAACGGCGAAATCCGGCGCGGGCCGCGATTCAGCAATTCGGTTTGCGTGACTTCAATCATCGGCAAGCCGCCGATTCCCGAGCCGACCACCACACCTACGCGCTCCGAGTTTTCCTCGGTGATTTCCAGCCCGCTGTCCTGCATGGCCTGCACGCCCGCCGCAATGCCGTAATGGATAAAGGTATCCATGTGGCGCGCTTCCTTGGCCGGCATGTAGTCTTCGACATTGAAGCCTTTGACTTCACCGGCAAAGCGCGTGGAAAAGTTCGTGGCATCGAACTTCGTGATCTCGGCAATGCCCGACTTGCCGGCGACCAGATTGGCCCAGCCGTCGGCAACGGTATTGCCGACAGGCGAAATCAGCCCAAGGCCTGTAACAACAACACGACGACGGCTCACGGTAACCCCTTATCCATAAATGACAAAAAGCAAAAGCCACAAGATCCACAGGCAATTGCCCTGTGAGCCCTGTGGCTGTTAAATCGGTTCGAATCGCGACAGAGCGTCAACCCCGAATACTGTAGATGCAGCCTGCGCGCCGGGCCTTAATTAAGCCTTGACGTTGGCGCGAGCGTAGTCGATCGCCTGCTGAACCGTCGTGATCTTCTCGGCTTCTTCGTCAGGAATTTCCATGCCGAATTCGTCTTCGAGAGCCATCACGAGTTCGACGGTGTCGAGCGAGTCAGCGCCCAGATCGTTGACGAACGAAGCTTCGTTCTTGATTTCGGCTTCGGCGACGCCCAGTTGTTCGGCGACGATCTTCTTCACGCGCTGTTCGATATTGTCCATGCAGCCCTCCGAGGGAAAATTTAGTTCAAAAACACAAGTGCGCGCATTTTATCAGGTTTGTTCCTGTAAAAACCCACGCACGGAATCAGCTTTCTTTCGCGCGTGACATGCCTTTGATGCCTGTCACGTCCTTTCTTGGTTACCACTTCTGACAGCGCATTTCGCGTCTCGCGCACCCTGCTTAAATTAGCATTTTGCGCACCCGCCAAGGCGCGGATATTAACCAAATGCCTGTCACATGTACATGCCGCCGTTCACATGAAGCGTCGTGCCCGTGATGTAGCCAGCGTGCGGGGAAGCAAGGAAAGCCACAGCATGAGCGATATCTTCAGGGCTGCCCAGTCGGCCGAGTGGTATCTGTGCTGTGAGCGCCGCGCGCTGCGCTTCGGGTAAAACCTTGGTCATGTCGGTATCGATAAAACCCGGTGCAATGCAGTTCACCGTGATCCCGCGGCTGCCGATTTCACGGGCCAGCGCCCGCGTCATGCCCGCCACACCGGCCTTCGCGGCCGCGTAGTTGGCCTGCCCCGGGTTGCCCGAGGACGCCACCACCGACGTGATATTGATGATCCGTCCGCCGCGCGCCTTCATCATCGGGCGCAGCACCGCGCGCGAGAGACGGAAAACGGCGCGCAAGTTTGTATCGATGACGGCGTCGAATTCGTCGTCCTTCATGCGCATCGCCAGTTGATCTTTCGTGATCCCGGCGTTGTTCACCAGCACGTTGAGGCCGCCGAATTCCTTGACCACGCCGTCGATAAACGCTTCACTCGCGGCCGCGTCAGTCACGTTGAGCACAACGCCACGACCCTGTCCGCCAGCCTCTTTCAGCGCCGCAGTAATGCCCTCTGCGCCGCTTTCGCTGGTCGCCGTGCCAATCACGGTCGCGCCCTGACGGGCGAGTTCGAGCGCAATCGACCGGCCGATACCGCGCGATGCACCCGTCACGACCACAATGTGCTTGTCCAGAATCATCTTCGTCCGTTCCTTGTCCTTGGCTTATTTCTTTGACGTATCTGGCTAACGAGTTCAGCCGGCGAGCAGTTTGCGGGTTTCTTCGAGCGAAGCCGGATCGAAGATCGACGCGCCGATCAGCGTACCGTCGATACGTTTCGTCAGCCCGTTCAGCACCTTACCCGGCCCGCATTCGATCACGTGCGTGACGTGTTCGCGTGCCATCTTCTGCACAGTTTCCACCCAGCGTACGGGACCTGCAGCCTGACGCACTAGCGCATCCTTGATGGCGGCCGGTTCGGCAACGCTTGCTACATCGATGTTATTGATCAGTGGAATCTTCGGCACGCCGATATCGACACTCGCCAGATACTCGCGCAACTGGTCCGACGCCGGCTTGAGCAGCGACGAATGGAACGGCGCGGACACCGGCAGCGGCAATGCGCGTTTCGCGCCCTTCGCCTTGGCGATTTCGCAGGCCTTTTCGACGCCTGCTTTCGAACCGGCGATTACCACCTGCGACGGCGCGTTGAAGTTAACCGCTTCCACAATCCCTGCCACCGATGCTTCGGCGCAGACGGCGCGCACGGCGTCATCGTCGAGACCAAGAATTGCTGCCATCCCACCCTCGCCCACGGGCACGGCGCTCTGCATGGCTTGCGCACGAAACCGCACGAGCGGCACGGCTGCGGAAAACGGCAACGCGCCGGCAGCAACCAACGCGGTGTATTCACCCAGACTATGACCCGCGACGATCGCCGGCTTCAGCCCGGTTTCCTTTTCCCACACGCGATAAATCGCGTACGCGGCCGTCAGCATGACGGGCTGCGTGTTGGTGGTAAGACCCAACTCTTCAACCGGACCTTCGGCGATCAGCTTGCCCAGATCCTGGCCGAGTGCATCGGATGCCTGCTGCACGGTTTCGCGCACCACGGCGTGGTCAGCAAATGCGTTGAGCATGCCGACTGACTGGGAACCTTGTCCCGGAAAAACGAACGCAAATTTCATGACGTCCTTACTCGAATTGGATTGTCGAATGACTGATGTGGCGTAATGACGTGGAGGGGGTATCGGCTTAGTAGCGGATAACCGATGCGCCCCACGTGAAGCCGCCGCCAACCCCTTCGATCAGTACATGCTGGCCGCGCTTGATGCGGCCGTCGCGCACGGCGACGTCGAATGCAAGCGGAATCGATGCCGCCGACGTATTACCGTGCTCGCCAACGGTCACGACCATGCGCTCCAGCGGCAGATGCAACTTGCGCGCGGTGCTTTCCATGATGCGGATATTGGCTTGATGGGGAATGAGCCAGTCGATGTCGCTCGCGGTCAGCTGCGCCTTTTCAAGCGCCTCGACGGCCACTTTCTCGAGCACCTTCACCGCGAGCTTGAACACGGCCTGGCCATCCATGTGCAGGAACGCGCTGCCTTCAATCACGCCCTTGTTCACATTGCCCGGCGTGCACAGAATGTTCGCGTGGCTGCCGTCGGCGTGAAGCGCGCTGGACAGTACGCCGGGTTCGTCGGAGGCTTGCAGGATGACTGCGCCCGCGCCGTCGCCGAACAGCACGCAAGTGGTGCGATCGTTGAAATCGAGAATGCGCGAGAAAGTTTCAGCACCGACCACCAGCGCCGTGCGATTTGCGCCGCCGCGGATAAGGCTGTCGGCCATTGCTACGGCATAAGCGAAGCCCGAGCAGACGGCCTGGATATCGAATGCCGCGCCGCCGTTCTTGATGCCAAGCTTGTTCTGCAGCAGGCAAGCGGTGCTGGGGAAAACAAAATCGGGCGTGGACGTGGCGACAATGATCAGATCGATCGACTGCGGATCAATACCCGCTGCCTCGATTGCATGACGCGACGCCTGCAGCGCGAGTTCGCTGGTCGTCTGATCGGGAGCAGCGAAATGACGTGCATGGATACCGGTGCGGGCGACGATCCACTCATCGCTCGTTTCGACGCCCTGTTTCGCCAGACGGTCGGCCAGATCCTGGTTCGTGACACGATCCGGCGGCAGGTAACTGCCCGTTCCGATCACGCGGGAGTAGAGATTCGATTGAGCCATTATGCCTTCGAGGATAGCGCGGCACCCGGTTCGCCCGGCTGCACGAGCGGGCGGGCAACGACCGTATTATCGCCTGGGGCGACGGGGTCGGCCGGGTCCGGGACCACGGTGCCAGCAGTGTCAGCGGAAGCGCCGAGCGCCGCTTGTTGCACGGGAGCAGCGTTTTCTTCCATGGCGCGCACGAGGCGTTCAAGCACACCATTTTTGACCGCATCATACCCGCGTTTGATAGCCCACTCAAACCCGTAGGCTTCGGCCGATCCGTGGCTCTTGATGACCAGCCCGCGCAAGCCGAGCAGCGCGGCGCCGTTGTACTGGGCGGGGTCGACTCGCCGTTTGAAGCGTTTGAGAACGGGCATTGCGACGAGCGCCATCAGCTTGGTCGCGAGCGACCGGCTGAATTCCTCGCGGATCATGTCGGTCAGCATCTGCGCCAGGCCTTCCGAGGTCTTCAGCGCCACGTTGCCGACAAAACCGTCGCACACGACCACGTCGGTCGTGCCTTTATAGATGTCGTTGCCTTCCACGTTGCCGTAGAAATTGAGCGTGCTCGCGCGCAGCAGTTCGCCGGCGCGTTTGATGATGTCGTTGCCCTTGATGACTTCTTCGCCGATGTTGAGCAGACCGATGGTCGGCCGCTCCTTGTCCCCGATAGCGGCGACGAGCGCGTGGCCCATTTCGGCGAATTGCAGCAAGTGCTGCGGCTCGCAGTCCACGTTCGCGCCCAGGTCGAGCACGGTGGTGAAGCCCTTCTGGCTTGGCATCGCAAACGCAATAGCCGGCCGTTCGATGCCCGGCAGCGTCTTGAGCACGTAGCGGGACACGGCCATCAATGCGCCGGTGTTGCCCGCCGAGATGCAGGTCTGGGCCTGGCCGTCTTTGACGAGATTGAGCGCCACCCGCATCGACGAGTCTTTTTTCCGGCGCAGCGCAACCTCTACCGGATCATCCATTTCGACCACTTCAGTGGCAGGGACGACCGTCAGCCGGGTTTCGCCGGTGGCTTTGCACTTCTTGAGCTGCGCGCGGATGGCCGGTTCGATGCCGACGAGCAGCAAATGCGCATCGGGATGCGAACGCACGAAACTGACCGCGGCGGGAACGGTCACGGCGGGGCCGTGGTCGCCTCCCATGCAGTCGATAGTGATCTTTACGGTCATGGAGAGCGACGAATTTCAGGCACAAAAAAGCGGCAGTGAAATGCCGCCTTCTTGTCGTACCGGGAACATGTCAAGCGCGAGCAACCGTGGCTCAGACCATGATTCCGACGATGAGTCAAACCATGGGTCAAGACGGTGACGCTAGACGCAACAAGCGTCGTACGCTTAGTCGTTCTTCGTCTTGATGACTTTCTTGCCACGATAGTACCCGTTCGGGCTCACGTGGTGACGCAGATGCACTTCACCCGTGCTCGGCTCAACGGCCAGCGGCGCTGCGGTGAGGAAATCGTGCGAACGATGCATGCCGCGCTTGGACGGCGATTTCTTGTTTTGCTGAACTGCCATGATGACTCCAGAAAAATTTTGCGAATTCTAACACAGCTCGATGCACCGGCGACCCTGACCTGATGGCCAGCGAGTCTCTCCGGGCGCAGCGCGCCGCCTGATGATCAGACACCCGGCGTGACGCCGGACATCAATACTCTTTAATGCGCGTAGTTAATTCACGCACTTAACGCACGTACTTAATGCGTGTTGTCATCGGAACCGCCCTGCTTGAGCTTACCGAGCGCGGCGAACGGATTGGGTCTGCCTGTGCCGCCATCCTGCTGCGTGCCTGCATCGCCATTCAGACCACCATCGTCCAGCTCGCCCTCGGCGCCGTCGAGACCCGTTACCAGGCTCTCGTGCACTTCAGGACACACGTCGTGCTTCGGCACGAGCGGCAAGGACAACAACAACTCCTCTTCGATCAAGTCGACGAGATCGAACTGGCGTGAACCAACGATCACCTCGACTTCATCGTTGTCTAGCGGAAACTCGTCTGCTTCCTCTTCCGTCGTGACAATGCGGTACGTTGCATCGACATCCAGGTGCTGCGAATACGGCGAAAGACAGCGCTGGCACTCGATCCAGACCGAACCGTGAACCGCGAGCCGCACATAAGGCTGCGGCGCTTCGGTGCCGTCGTCCTGCAGCTCGGGCTGCATGGAACCTTCGGCCTGCCATGAAAATACCGTATCGCGGTCAGGGGCATCTGCCGGCACTTCGTTCAACATGCGCGGCAATTGCGAGACGCGTACACCGCCTGCTGCCTGCCGACGGCTTTGGGCGAATTCGAACAGGTCGAGCGCGCGCAAGTCGGCGGGACATGCAGGTTTGCCAGGATTCTGTGTCATGTGCGCTCCTGCAGTGGTCGTTGCCGTGGCGGCTGGATAGCAAGTCCACGGAGGACGACCGGGGTGAAGCTGCAGTATGCACCGCACCGGACCCGTCCGGCTGGTGTGGTTTATCCCGATTTCCGGTGGGACCGCCTGGATCAAATCCATCTGGCCCCAGCATCTGGCCCTCTTATCCGATGGCACATCTCGGTACACTTCCAGCCACCGTCGCCATCGGACTATGCGTAAAAAGACCTTCGCATACCGATGAAAAGCCCAAAATCATAGCGGCTTTGTCTTTTCGAGTCAAACACTTATGCTCCGGTTTGCGGCACCGCCGTTTCAGTCTTTAATCCTTTTGTTCATAGCCCATCCTTTTCATGCCCGACGTCTCAAATAAGCCGCGCCTCATCCTTGCATCGAGTTCGCGTTACCGGCGGGAATTACTCGAGCGTTTGCGTTTTCCCTTCGATGTAATCTCGCCCGATATCGACGAAACGCCGCTCGACGGGGAAGCCCCGGAAGCCACGGCCATTCGGCTGTCGATCGCCAAGGCGCGCGCGGCGGCGGTCCGCGTCACCGATGCATCTGGCGCGCTGGTAATCGGGTCCGATCAGGTCGCGACCTGCGACGGCCGCCAGATCGGCAAGCCCGGCACGCACGACAACGCCCGCGCCCAGCTTCAGTCGATGCGCGGTAAAAGCGTCGAATTCCACAGTGCGCTCTGTCTCTTCGATAGCCGTACGGACCACATCCAGTCCGCCGATATCATTACGCGCGTGCAGTTTCGCGACCTGTCGGATGCGGAAATCGAAGCCTATTTGCTCGCTGAAACGCCTTACGACGTGGCGGGCAGCGCGAAATCGGAGGGCTTGGGTATTGCGCTCGTCGATGCAATCCACTCCGACGATCCCACCGCGCTGGTCGGCTTGCCGCTGATCGCGTTGTCGCGGATGTTGCGCACGGCCGGATTTCCGTTGGTGGAGGCAGCATGAGCGGCGTCTTGTATCTGATCCCGAATACGCTTGGCGACGGCGATAGCGCTGCGCTCGCCGATGTCCTGCCCGAACCCGTGCGCGCCCGCGCCGCGGCGCTGCAGTACTACATCGGTGAAAACGCGAAAACCACGCGTGCCTTCCTGAAGAAGGTCGGAACCGAACGGCCGATCCAGGAAATCGAGATCCGCGAACTCAACGTCAACACACCACCGGGCGAAGTCGAAAAACTGCTCGCACCGATACTGGCCGGTACCGACGCTGGCCTCGTATCCGAAGCCGGCTGCCCGGCGGTCGCAGATCCCGGCGCACTGCTCGTTCGGCGCGCGCACGAGCGCGGCGTGAAAGTCGTGCCGTTCGTCGGCCCCAGTTCGATTCTGCTGGCGTTGATGGCATCGGGAATGAACGGTCAGAGCTTCGCGTTCAACGGTTATCTTCCCGTCGATGCCGCGGAACGGGGCAAGCGCCTGCGCGAACTGGAAGTCTTGTCGCGCAAGGCGAATCAGACGCAGATTTTTATCGAGACGCCGTACAGGAATCGTGCGTTGCTGGACACGCTGCTTGCGACCTGCGCGCCGTCGACGCTGGTGTGCGTCGCGGTTGATCTGACATTGCCGGCCGAGACGATCGTCACGCGAACGGTAGCTGACTGGAAAAAGAAAGCCGCACCTGAGTTGCATAAGCGGCCAGCAATTTTCCTGTTGTTAGGGGCGTGAGGCTCACAGCCAGCCCGTACACGCAAAGAAAACCGCCCACCTGAAAACTCAAGGCGAGCGGTTTTTTCATCGGAAGAATGCTGCGGAACTCACTTCAACTGCATCTTCCCACCCATCATCAGCGCGTGCATTGATGCATTGCCGACCGCAGCGCCAAACTTGCGCGCCACACGCTCGCCAATGCTCTCCTTCTGCGTGTAATCGACGATATCCGGCTGCTTCACCACTTCACGCGCGACATAATCGGCGTCGCCGAAACCGTCAGCGAGACCCAGTTCCACGCTCTTTTGGCCCGTCCAGAACATGCCGGAGAATACATCGGGCGTCTCTTTCAGCCGCTTGCCGCGGCCTTGTTTGACGGCATCAATGAATTGCTGGTGAATCTGGTCGAGCATTTCCTGCGCGTGGGCGTCCATGACCGGCGTTTCGGGCGAGAACGGATCGAACGCGCCTTTGTTTGCACCCGACGTGTGCAGCCGGCGCTCAACGCCGAGTTTCTCCATCAAGCCCGTAAAACCGAAACCGTCCATCAGCACGCCAATCGATCCGACGATGCTCGCTTTATCGACGTAGATCTTGTCTGCGGCTGCGGCTGCGTAATAACCGCCCGACGCGCACATGTCGTTGACGACCACATACAGCGGCTTAGACGGATATTTCGCCCGCAAGCGCGTGATCTCGCGATTGATGATGCCGGCCTGCACCGGACTGCCGCCCGGGCTATTACAGCGAAGGATCACTGCTGCCGTGCCGTCGTCTGCAAAAGCGCTGTCGAGCGCTGCATTCACGTTGTCCGCGCTGGCGTCGCTATTGGCGGCAATCTCGCCTTCCAGTTCCACAAGTGCCGTATGGCGCGAGGATTTTGCGACTTTGTCGCTGGTGAAATCGAACGCACTCCAGGCCGCTATCGCCAGGATGGCGAGGAACACGAAGCGGAAAAAGATGCGCCAGCGGCGCGCGGAACGTTGCTCTGTGATTGCCGCCAGCGCGATGCGTTCGAGCGCGGCGCGCTCCCAGTTATCACCGGTGGGCGCGGGACGCGCCTTATCCGCGGAATCGGTGGGAATTTGATCGGACATGCGTCGCCTGGTTGACTGATTAAGAATGAAGAGCGGATTTGTTTTGACCGCTAAAGCGCGTCAAGCCGGACGTAGATCGTCGTCGGGAAGCCAGAAGACGGCGCGGCCTTCGGGCGTATCGCGATCTTCCGCCGCCACGCGCCGCAAACGCGCGCCGCGACACGGCCCGCCGACGCATTTTCCGGTATCCGGCTCGTAAATCGCGCCGTGGGTTGCGCACATCAAGTATAAGCCGGAGCTCTCGAAGAATTTGCCTTCGGACCAGTCCAGCTCCATGGCCACGTGCGCACAGCGGTTGAGGTAGCCGAATGGTTTGCCGTCGTAGCGGACGAAAAACACGGTGGCTTCGCCGCCTTTGTCGACGGCTTGATGGCGAACGCCGTCGCCGCCATCGACCAGTTCCTCCGACGCGCAGATCCGCACCGGCTCAAGCGGCGTTCCTGTCATGCATGCTCCCGTAGCCAATCGCCGAGCGAGGTCACGTTTTCGGCCACGAACAGCGGCTCAAGCGCATGCAGCGATTTCGCCGGATGCGCGCCGTATGTCACACCGATAGACGCCGCACCGGCGTTCTTCGCCATTTGCAAATCGTGCGTCGTATCACCGACCATCACCGTGCGGCTCACGTCCTGCCCAAGTTCGCGCGTGAGTTCGTGCAGCATGGCCGGATGCGGCTTCGAGAAGGTTTCGTCGGCGCAACGGGTGCCGTCGAAGAGACTCGTCAGGCGCGACTGGTCCAGCGCGCGGTTCAAGCCCACGCGGCTTTTGCCCGTTGCGACCGCGAGCAGATAGCCTTCGTCACGGAGATTTTGCAGCATGGGGCGCACGCCATCGAAAAGCTCGGTTTGCTCGCCCTTGATCAAATAATGGAACCGATACCGCTCGGCAAGTTTCGGGTAATCGACGGGATCGAGCGTGGGCGCGGCGATCTGTAAAGCGTCGCGCAGCCCGAGGCCGATCACATAACTTGCCGCTTCATCGGCGGGAACGGGCAGGCTCAGGTCGCGGCACGCCGCCTGAATGCTGCGCGTAATGTGCGCCGTGGAATCCATCAAGGTGCCGTCCCAGTCGAAGACAATCAGATCGAATTGCTGACGGGCCATTTATTGGGTCTCTCTAGAATTTTGTTTGAGTTGTTCGACGAAGCGCCGGCATTCGGCCGGCAATGGCGCTTCGATCTGAAGCGTCTCGCCGGTGGCCGGATGCACGAGTTTCAGCCGAAAAGCGTGCAGAAACATGCGTTTGAGCGACGGATCGGCGTCACCGCGGGCCAAGGCCTTATTCAGGGCGAAGTCGCCATATTTTGTATCGCCGGCAATCGGCAGGCCGATATGCGCCATATGCACGCGAATCTGATGCGTGCGGCCGGTTTTCAGCTCCGCCTCGACCCAGGCGTACTCGCTAAAGCGCTCGATCAGGTTGAACACGGTATGCGACGCGAGGCCGTCGTCCTGTACGCGCACACGGCGCTCGCCTTCCGGCGTCAGATACTTGTGCAGCGGTTCCTTCACGATCCGCCGACGCCCCCAGCCCGCCAGCCAGTCGCCGTGACCGACCGCCTGATAGCGTTTATCGATACGGTTATCGCGCATCTGTTCGTGCACGTTGATCAGCGCCGAGCGTTTTTTCGCGAGCATCAGGACGCCGGACGTCTCGCGATCCAGCCGATGCACCAATTCGAGGAATTTCGCCTGCGGACGCGCGTTGCGCAACTGCTCGATCACGCCAAACGCGACACCGCTGCCGCCATGAACGGCGACACCGGCAGGTTTATCGATAACGATCAGGTGATCGTCTTCAAATAGTATGGGGAATTCAGCCGCGGGTGCATTCGATGAAACCGGCGTTTCGTCCAGCTGCGCGGTACGAATAGGCGGCACACGGACGAGATCGCCCATTTCCAGCCGATACGCCGCGTCGATGCGGCCCTTGTTCACGCGCACTTCCCCGCTGCGCAAAATCCGGTAAATGTGACTTTTCGGTACGCCTTTACAGACGCGAAGTAAAAAATTGTCGATGCGCTGACCCGCCGCATTCTCGTCGATCTCGATCATTGAGACCTGTTCGCTTGCGACCTTTTTATGGGATGTTTTGCCTAACTCATTCATTCTGAATATAATTTGCGGACAGTCTGGAAAAAGCCACTAAGCTGGCCGGATGTTGTCAGACTGTACAGGTGCAAGCAGTAAACCGTTATTTTACTTGCGCCCAGGGCCAGTTGCTCACCCGGAAAACGGAGTAACGAGTTGCACGCACGACGATATCGCACGGCAGGGACGGTGCCCACAGGCGCGTTCGGTCGAGTCGATCGTCGACACGGTAACGGATTTTTGGCGATCAAGAATTTTATCGGCGAGAGGCGATGAGGGCTGGACTTTAAACCCGGCTCCTTCCGGATTTGACCCCGGGTATCAGGCAGGTATCGAAAAGATATTGGGCGGGTATCGGGTATTGGGTCAACGGAACATCGTCGCTTGGCCGTTGCGAAGAAAACGATTGTCCGCTGCAAGCTGCGCTGAAACGGGCGAAGCGTGGCGGGCATTGTAATAAGGCGAGACACCCAACGCGGTTATCAGGCGCTTTGAGCACCTGAGAAACCACAACGGCAGTCTGCTGCAGCTTTGAGAGAGACAGGGCGGTTTTGCTTGTGCGCTACCCGCGCGGAAACCGTCCGTCTGTCCGAGGCTGCTTCAGGAGGCATCCGGCTGCTGCTGGCTGCGCTGCTTGCTCCTCGGTTCTTTTGAAGGACGTCGAGCCGCAGCGCTGTGCCGCTTAAGCCGCCAGCCGTCGATTCACGGCGTGTCAAACCTGTTCGCATGTGCCCAGGGCTTTCTACCCGTCGCGACGTACTTCGTCGCACGCCGGTGGCAAAACCCGATTCAGGCAATTCTCCGAGCCAGAACTCCCGCTCCAGCGTGCTTTGTGACAACACACACAAAAAAGCGCGGCGCGCCCGCCCTCCTGCTTCACGCGACTGACAACCGCGGGAATTCGCTCGATGGGGGCCGGTAGAGCCGCTCTGGAGCCGTCCAATGAAACGCATGCTGTTTAACGCGACGCAGCAAGAAGAATTGCGCGTCGCCATCGTCGATGGGCAAAAACTCATCGACATCGACATCGAAACCGCCGGGCGCGAACAGCGCAAAGGCAATATCTACAAGGGAGTTGTGACCCGCATCGAGCCGTCGCTCGAAGCCTGTTTTGTGAACTACGGCGAAGACCGCCACGGTTTTCTGCCATTCAAGGAAGTCGCCCGCCAGTATTTCAAGGACGGCGTCGACATGCGCTCCGCGCGTATCCAGGACGCGCTGCGCGAAGGTCAGGAACTGATCGTTCAGGTCGAAAAGGAAGAGCGCGGCAACAAGGGCGCAGCCCTGACCACGTTTATTTCGCTCGCTGGACGTTACCTCGTCCTGATGCCGAACAACCCGCGTGGCGGTGGTGTATCGCGCCGGATTGAAGGCGACGAGCGTCAGGAATTGCGCGAGACGATGGCCCAGCTCGATTTGCCGGAAGGCATGAGCATCATCGCGCGCACGGCAGGAATTGGCCGCTCGGCTGAAGAACTGCAGTGGGATTTGAACTACCTGATGCAATTGTGGCGCGCGGTGGAAGCGGCGTCGCAAAGCGGTGTGGCCGGCAAGCCGATGCTGATTTATCTCGAATCCAGCTTGGTGATCCGCGCGATCCGCGATTATTTCCAGCCGGATATCGGCGAAATTCTCATCGATACCACCGAGATCCATGACCAGGCCAGCGCCTTCATGGACATCGTGATGCCGGATAACTTGAGCAAAGTTAAGCGCTATCACGACGACGTTCCCCTCTTCTCCCGTTTCCAGATCGAACACCAGATTGAAACCGCGTACTCGCGCACGGTGCCGCTGCCCTCGGGCGGCGCGATCGTGATCGACCACACGGAAGCGCTGGTGGCTATCGACGTGAACTCGGCGCGCTCGACCAAGGGCGCGGATATCGAAGAAACGGCGACCCGCACGAACCTCGAAGCCGCCGATGAAGTCGCACGCCAGTTGCGCCTGCGCGATCTGGGCGGCTTGATCGTGATCGACTTTATCGATATGGAGTCGGCCAAGAGCCAGCGCGAAGTCGAGCAGCGTCTCAAAGACGCGCTCAAGCACGATCGTGCTCGCGTACAAATGGGCAAGATTTCGCGCTTCGGTTTGATGGAACTGTCGCGTCAGCGGCTGCGTCCGGCGCTCTCCGAAGGCAGCCATGTAACGTGCCCGCGTTGTAACGGCACGGGTCACATTCGCGATACCGAATCGTCCGCGCTGCAAGTGCTGCGGATCATTCAGGAAGAAGCGATGAAGGAAAACACCGCGGCGATTCATTGCCAGGTGCCGGTGGAAGTGACCGCCTTCCTGCTGAACGAAAAGCGTTCGGAAATCAACAAGATCGAGTCACGCTTCAAGGTCAACGTCGTGTTGATCCCGAACAAGCATCTCGAAACGCCGCATTACAAGCTGGAACGCCTGCGTCACGACGATACCCGTCTGGACGAACCGCGCGCTTCGTGGAAGATGGCCGAAGAAGCGGCGCACGAGCTGGAATCCGAAACGGGTTACAGCAAGCGCACCGAAGAAATCAAGCCGAAGCAGGAAGCGATGGTCAAGGGCATCACGCCGACATCGCCTGCGCCTAGCGCACCGGTGAAGGTCGCGGCTCCGGTCGCAGCGCCTGCGCCGGTGGTGGCTGCGTCGACAGGCGGGTTTATCGGCTGGTTGAAGAATCTGTTCGGCGTCCAGCCGGAAGTTAAGCCGGCGCCCGCGCCGGTCGCAGCGCCCACGCCGGCACGCCCGGCGCGTGGCGAACGTCCGGAGCGTTCGGGCCAGGGTGGTGACAGGAACCGCAATCGTCGTGGTGGTGCTGCTTCGCGCGATAGCGCAGCGGCTGCGGCATCTACCACAGCGAGCGCGCCGGGTACGGCGAGTGGCCGTCAAAACCCGCGTCGTGAAGAGCGGGAACCGAAGGAAGCACGCGAGCCGCGTGAACCGCGTGGTGGACGTGAAGGCCGCGAGCCGCGTGAAGCACGCGAAGGTCGCGAACCGCGTGAGGCTCGTGAAGGCCGTGAACCCCGCGAAGTGCGCGAGCCACGGGAACCGCGTGAACCGCGCGAGAACCGTGAACGCGCGCCGGAACGTGCCGAAGCTGCCGATCGTGGTGAGCGTCGGGAGCGTGGGGATCGCGCCGAACGAGGCGAACGCCGCAAGCCACAGCCGGAAGCCGCCGTCGAAGCGTTGACGCAAGGCGAAACGGTCGTGTCGGAGTTGGCGGAAAACGCTCAATCGGGTCAGGAATCGCAGCAGAACGGCACTGCCGAAACGTTGCAGGCCGATCAGGCCAGCGCAGCGCGTGAAGGTGAAGAGCGTCGTCGTCGCCGTCGTGGTCGTCGTGGTGGACGCCGTGATCGCGATGAAGAAGGCGTGACGGCCAATCAAGCCGCCGATGTTGCGGAAAGCGAAGGCAACGCCGACAGCGAACGCGCTCAACCCGGCGTATTCGATACGGATGTCGATGAAGGCCGCGATTTCACACCTGCTGCTAAACCTGTCGAGACGGAACCGGCTGCTCACGCACCCGCGCAAGCACCGGCGCACGTCGCCATGGTCGAGCCGGTTTCGGCCGCCGCGATCAGCGTGACCGAGTTGCCTGAGCCGGTTCGTGTTGCGCAAGTTGCGCCGGTTGAGACGGCTGCGCCTGTTGAAGCTGCACCGGTGGAAGCGAAACGCGCCGAAGCCGAAGGTTTTGTCGTGCAGCATGGAGCGCATGAAGTTCATGCAATCCACGAAACCAGCGCAGCGGTTGCCGAAGCACCGGCGCCGATGGTCTTCGAAAAGCCGGTGTCACGGCCGATCGAAAACCCGTTCGGACCGACGCCGAAGGTAGCGGAGGAAAAGGCCGAAGGTCCTTTCGCCGATACCCCGAAGGCAGCGGAACCCGCGCCCGTCGGCGCGCCCGTCGTTGCTCAAGCAGCGCCGGAAGCTCAGGTCGCTGAACCGGTGGAAACAGCGCCGGTCGCTGCGATGCCGGCACCGGAGACGGTTTCGTCCATCGCATCGCCTGCGCCGGTTGTCGGAGAAACGACGGCACCGGTCGAATCCGAGCCGGTGAAGACGTTCGAGCCGATGGAAACCATCGCTCCCGTAGCGGCCGTAGCGCCCGCTCCGGTTGCTCAAGCCGCCCCGGCTCCGGTCACCCTGAAGGAAGAAGTGCTCAAGCCGATGCTGGATACGGCGGG
>JGI12635J15846_10002322_pt1 | contig 16659 bp, 15 predicted proteins | sample BlaSpr_A8_OM2_M2_FD_15846 | JGI IMG/M metagenome (IMG submission 15846) | reverse complement strand
GTCAATCTCGATCCCACCCACGAAGAGGCCTGCTGCCACCTGATGCGCGTGCATGCGGAGGGCGGCGATGTCGCGGGTGCACTGCGCATCTACAAGGCGCTGTGGAATTTGCTGGATCGGGATTACGGCATGGAGCCCTCACCGGTGACGGAAGAACTCGTCGCCCACATCAAGCTCGGCGCTTTCGAACGTCCGGCAAACCGGCTCGGCGGCAGGCTTGAACCCGGTGGAAGCGCGGTAGGTGCCAGCCGCGGATCATCCGAGCGCCTCATTGCTCCGGAATTCAGACCCGGCCCTCCGGCCAAGATACGCCTCGTGCTCCGCCCCTTTGCGATGCACGGCGTCGACAGCGATCGCGCCCATCTCGTCCAGGGATTTAGCCTGCATCTGGCGGCGTGTCTGGTGCGTTTCCGCGAATGGAGCGTGGTCGATCGTCCGCCGGCCGCGGTTGCCCTCCCGCCGCCGGATTTGGCGCCGCAATACAGCATCGAAACCACGGCTTATCAGGCGGGTAGCGAAATCAACATGGTGATGGTGCTGCGTGACGAAGCGACCGGCATCTATGTCTGGAGCGAAAGCCTCCGGCTCAGCCTCGATAACTGGTTCGAAATGCAGCAACGCATCATCCGCCGGATCGCGACCTCGCTCAATGTGCAGTTATCGGCAGAGCGGCTGAGGCGGCTCGCCGGCGAACCCGACGTTTCGCTCGATGTTCACGACCGCTGGCTCCGCGGGCAGAGTCTGCTGTCCAAATTCGATGCGGAAAGCTGGCAGCGCGCGGTCACCATCTTTCGCGATGCCATCCGGGAAAACCCCACGTTCTCCCCGTGCTACAGCAGCCTCGCGCAAATGAATAATATCGAACATATCGTGCATCCTGGCATCTTTCGTGATCTCGGCAAAGCAAGAAGGACCGTTGAACTTGCGAAGACCGCGGTTCAACTGGACCCGGTCGATTCGAGGGCGCATCTGTGCTGTGGCTGGTCGTATGCGACGGCGCTTCGGGAGACCGAGGCGGCGCCGCATATGGAATTGGCCTGCGAACTGAACGACAACGACCCGTGGACACTGCTGTCCTGCGCTCACTATTGCGCCTTTTGCGGATCTATCGAGCAAGCCTGGTTGCGGGCCGAGCAGTCGCTGGCTCTTTCGCCAGCGCCTTCATATCTGGAATGGGGTTACCACGGCATTATTCGTGTGTTGTGCGGTGACTATGCCGGAGCCCTCAAGGCCATAGATCGCGCGGAGGGGGTAATAAAGACGCTACCCGCGTGGCGAGCCGCGGCGCTTTTCCACCTTGGGGAGCAGGTTACGGCAAAGGAACAGGCTCAGCGATTCCTGCATGGGATCCGATCGTTTTGGGTCGGATCGGACGCCCCCAGCGATGAAGCTATTACGCGCTGGTTGCTGCAGGCGCATCCCATCAACACACGCTCGCGTTGGGAAACCCTGCGTCACGGGTTGCGTGGCGCGGGGCTTCCTGTCGAAGGGATTGTCCAACTGTCCTAGTCGAGTTGCCTCAGGCGCAGGCGCTGATCGTATAATCGCCGATGCGTTCGGCATGCACCCGGAACTTCTCGTCTTCGGGGATCACCGGATCGATGCCGTTGAACAGGCGCTTATAGAACGGCGGGATCGGATAGGTTGCGCCGGGCTGACTGAGCCGTTCCTCGGAATCCGCGATCATCACCTTTGGCGGCAACCGTACCACAATCGTATCCTGTTCCTGCGCAACGAACTTGATCTGCTTGAAGCGCTCCGGCACCGTCATGAACACCTGTGCCTTGGCGAGTTGCGCCTTGAATTCGTCGATGGTTTCCGGGATCGGATACTCGTTATCATCCTCAAGATAGTTTTTGCCGGTTGACCAGGTCTTCACCAAATTGCCCCAGCGCTCATGGTTCGTCACTACCAGTCTTTCGATCGCCATCGTTCAGTCCTCCGGGTTGCGTGAGGCGGAAGGACTCCGCCTCACAGAAATGCAGGCTCGGCCTGTCGCAGATTGGCGATCTCGGCCGTGAATTCGACCAGCTGGTCCATGCGCTCAATTTCGGGTACTTCTTCGAAAACGTTGGTCGGGTAGTATTCGCTGGAGAGGTCGGCGAGGGCCTCGGCAAGCGAGCCTGCGCCGTGTCCTGCGGGATGCGCGCTATCCGCGAGCGCGCCGAAAATCACTTCCGAGACGATGATCGAGCCGAGCGGCCCGAGGCACAGGCCCTCGGCCCGCGGCTGCTGCATGGCTTCGAACAGGACAAAAAATGGCAACGGCGGATCGTTCGCAATCGTTTCGATATCTTCCGCGGAGAGCCCGCCATAGGCCGTTTCGGAAGCCAGCCACTCGCGGAGTTGGCAGACCCGGTAGGGACGATCGGCAAGCAATCGCGAAGCGCCGATGAGATGCGGCCGCTTCGCGGCGATCTCGGTCACAAGCGCATTCACCGACCACAGTCCCGCGAGCGAGGCGCCCAGAAGGTCGCGATAGAGCAGGCCAACGCGGTTGGTTTGATCGACGGCTGGAAAGATTTCGTCGTTGCCCAATCCGTCGCTGAGATATGGGCCGATACGCCGGCTGAAATTCGGCCTCGATCCCTTGATCTCGAAAAAGCGCGACCATCGCACGATCCACGTCGAATCCAGCGGCATGTTGACGGGATCGTTCGCCGAAGTCTTTTCCAGGGTGTTGTTGAGATCGTGCGTAAAGATGTCATTGATACGGTACTCCGGCCGCACCATCGCGTGTCCGAAACGAAATGCGCCGTGGGAGAATTCAAGCGGGATCTGCCAGCCATTTCGCTCTTGCATGCCGCGAAGCGCGGAATCGTTTCCGAAAGCCGCGGGCCGATCGATGAAGTCCGGGCTCGGACCGGAGTAGGCCATATAGACCGCCGGATGCAGCACCCGCTGCATCAGGTCCTTGCGGATGACGTTGTGATAGATGCGCGTCAATGCATCGCGCGCGCACAGAAACCGATTATAGGCGGCGCCCAGGCTGGCATTGGGACCGGTGGCGGGTTCGCCGCGGCGAACAATGTCGACCAGCCCATTATGGAGCAGCGCGAACAGCGCCGTCAGCTGCGACATAATGGCATGATCGTCGTTGCGGGGATCGGCGATCAGCGCTTCTGTCAGAGCCACGCGATGCCCGGCAATGCTGCGATCTATTCCCGTGACATTCTCGGCCGCGGTTCGCGCGATGTCGCGAAACGGACAGCCCGGCGGCTCGACCGCCTTGTCTTTCCAGCGCATCCGGCCAAGCCGCAGCTTGGTGCGCCGCTCGTCATTTGGCGCATCCAGCGCATAGACGGAGGGTGAACCAACCGGACCATGACCGAACAGGGTTTCAAGTTTGAGGGCTGCGTGACGTGAATTGGCGCTGTCTGGACCAAGGGTGCCCGCAACCGAGATCGGTATCGCGGAGTGCACCAGATCGTGGGCCACAAATTGCAGCAGGTAGGTGTAACCCGAGGGGATGCGGGGGTTTTCCCAGCATTCCAGCGTTGCGTCGCGATNNGCGGGCCACTGCAATTCGGCATCCATCCGCCGCGACAACCGGTTCATCAGCGCCCGAATTTTCGGCAACTGCTCCGGCGCATCCAGCGGGTCGATTCCATAGGCCTTGTATCGCTGCGATGCGCGGGGAGGGCCGAGGAAATGTCGAAACCCGGGAGGCGTTCCGTAACGGTCGGCGGAACCGTCGAGCGGCGCGGTTTTCGAAATCCAGCGGGCGGACGCCTCTGATCCCTCATGCACCCCCATTGATCAATTCTCCTGCCCTGGAATTCGAGGCTGACGAGTGAGCCGTGAAATTATCGTGATCTGGGCATTGCGTAGCCCGGCACCCGCTGCCAGAGCGGAACGTGGCTCAGCTATTGCCAGGTGCCGTACATGCGCCCAAGGCGCCCGAGACTTAGCCTACGGCGCTCAATCACGAGATCAACCAAATCCTGCTGAAACCGCGCGCTCGAGCAGGCTGATCCGCCAACTGAATCTGAAGGCGGATCGAGCTGTCAGGTCAGACCATCGGGACCCGCCGGGCCGCGACGGCGGCCGGTGAGATGACCTCGATATCGAGAGGCACCCGCCACCGCTCTGTAAAGCACACTTTGGGCTCTGCGTTGCTGCCCTTCGTGCCTTTCATGACAAAGCCTTCGAAGCCGCCGCTCATCACCTCATTGCATTTCTGCACATAGACCGGGAAGCCGCCGATATACGGCATGAACACGCGAGGCCGGCCGGGGATGTTGGTGCCGACATACCAGGAACTGCAGGTCGATCGCAGCGAGACCGTCGACACCTCGTTGACGTGCTCGACCCAGGCGTCCTCGTGCGCCAGCGTCGGCTCGATCGACCCCGCCCCGATATCGCGCATATGGCCCATGCAGTCGGCCAGCCAATCGACATGCTGCTCGATCGCCTGGATCATGCTGGCCAGCACGGAGGGGCTGCCGGGACCGGTGATCATGAACAAATTGGGGAAGCCGGCCGACGCGATGCCGAGATAGGCGCGCGGCCCCGCCCGCCATTTCCCGGCAAGCGTCTGCCCGTTGCGGCCGGTGATCGCGATCTTGTCGAACGACCCCGTCATCGCGGCAAAGCCGGTGGCGCAGACGACGGCGTCCAGTCTGTATTCGAAACCGTTGACCTCGATGCCTTCGGCGGTGAAACGTTCGATCGGGGCGGTCGAGACGTCGACCAGTTTGACGTGGGGAAGATTATAGGTTTCGAAATATCCGGTATCGACGCAGAGCCGCTTGCAACCGAAAACGTTGTCCGGACAAAGCAACTCCGCCGTCGCCGCATCCTTCACGATGCCGCGGATCTTGCGGCGGGCGAAGTCGGCGATGGTGTCGTTGGCGGCTTTCTCGAACAGGAGATCGCCGTAGGCGCCGAGAAACGGCAGGCCGCCGCGGGCCCAGGCTTCCTCGTATTGCCTGTCGCGGTCCGCGGGGCCCGCCTCCAGCGCCGGCGTGGTGTTGAACGGAAAATAAAAACCGGTCGGTCGGGCGCGCGCCTTCGCCCGCAGCGATGGATAGTCGGCCTTGACCGACTGGCGATATTCCGGCGTCAGCTTCTCGTTCCAGGCCGGCACCGACCAGGTCGCCGTGCGCTGGAAGACCGTTAGCGTCTCGGCCTGCTGCGCGATGATCGGGATCGACTGGATCGCGGAAGAGCCGGTGCCGATCACGCCGACCTTGAGCCCGGTGAAGTCGACACCCTCGTGCGGCCATTGCCCGGTGTGATAGATGGCCCCGCGAAAATCATCGATACCCCTGAAGGCCGGTCGGTTCGGCGCCGACAGGCAGCCGACGGCCATGATGCAGAATTTCGCGCTGACCCGGTCGCCGCGGTCGGTCTCGATATGCCAGCAGTTTTCTTCTTCATCAAAACTCGCCGCAACGACCCGCGTGTCGAACACGATATGCCCGCGCAGATCGAAGCGATCGGCAATATGGTTGGCGTAGGCAAGGATTTCGGGTTGCGGCGCGTACTTCTCCGACCAGTTCCACTCCTGGTCCAGTTCCTCCGAGAAGGAGAACGAGTACTGCATGCTCTCGACGTCGCAACGCGCGCCGGGATAGCGGTTCCAGTACCAGGTGCCGCCGACACCGCCGCCGGCCTCGAACACCCGTGCCGAAAAGCCCAGTCCACGCAGCCGATGCAGCATGTACATNCCGGCAAAGCCCGCGCCAACGACGACCGCATCGAAAACCGCCCCCACTTCGGCAGGGCGCTCCGGTGGCGTTGGGGTAGCGGCAATCATGGTTCGCGTCTTCTTCCGGGTCCGCGCTGGGCGGCAAGTTTTTGGGTCATTTGAGGCCGTTCACAGCCATTAAGAAGGTAGCGGGATTGCTCCCGAAGTCCATTGCCATATGCGCCCGCAGGGTGCGCGGCCGCCGCATATCCCGACCGCTTGAGCGCCGAACCGACCTATGGTGCGCCGATTGGTCAAAACCCGAGGCCCCCCTCACAGGTCATTGCAGTGGAACGAGTTTCGTGCCGGCGCGTTCACTCCAATCGGGATCGGGGGATAGATGGAAGTTAGCGACAAGATTGCAGCCTCGCTGAGCGAGGAGAGTCGGTACCGCCTGCTGATCGAAGCGGTCACGGATTATGCGATCTATATGCTCGACGCCTCGGGCTTCGTGACCAGCTGGAACCCCGGTGCCCAGCGGTTCAAGGGCTATCTGGCGGCGGAGATCATCGGGCAGCATTTCTCCCGCTTCTATACGCCCGAAGACCAGGCTGATGGCCTGCCGGCCCGCGCACTCAAGACCGCCATGACCGAAGGCAAGTTCGAGGCCGAGGGCTGGCGGGTCCGAAAGGACGGAACCCGGTTCTGGGCCTACGTCGTCATCGATCCCATTATTTCGGAAAGTGGTGTCCTGATCGGATACGCCAAGGTCACGCGCGATCTGACCGAGCGCAAGAAGTCGGAAGAGGCCTTGCGCCAGAGCCAGGAGCAGTTTCGCCTGCTGGTGCGGGGTGTAACGGATTATGCGCTCTATCTGCTCGACACGGAGGGACACGTCAGCAACTGGAACCTCGGCGCCCAGCGCATCAAGGGCTATTTGCCCGAAGAGATCATCGGCAAGCATTTCTCGGAATTCTACACCGAAGAGGACCGCAAGGCCGGAGAGCCGCAAAGAGCGCTCGAGATCGCACGCCGCGATGGGCGCTTCGAGAAGGAAGGATTGCGTATGCGCAAGGACGGCTCGCGCTTCTGGGCGCATGTCGTCATCGATGCGATCCGCGACGATCATGGCGAATTCATGGGCTACGCCAAGATCACGCGTGACATCACCGAGCGGCGCGAGGCCAGTGCCAAGCTGGAAAAGGCGCGGGAGGCGTTGCATCAATCGCAAAAGATGGAAGCCATCGGGCAGCTCACCGGCGGGGTGGCGCATGATTTCAATAATCTGCTGATGGCCATTCTGAGCAGCCTGGAAATGATGCGAAGAAGATTGCCGGCCGATTCGCGTGTCATCAATTTGCTCGATAATGCGGTACAGGCCGCCGAGCGCGGCACGTTGCTCACCAAACGCATGTTGGCTTTTGCGCGCCGCCAGGAATTGAAGCAGGATGTCATCGATATTCCCGAGCTCGTGCGCGGCATGAGCGAACTGATGCGGCGGTCGCTTGGTCCTTCGGTGAATATCGAAACGCGGTTTCCACTTCAAACCCGGCCCGTGCTTGCCGACGCCAACCAGCTTGAAATGGCGGTCCTCAATCTCGCCGTGAACGCGCGAGATGCGATGGAAGGCGGCGGCGAGATCATCATCGGCACGCGGGAATATTCCATCGGGTCCGATGAGGGTCATTTGGAGCCCGGCGACTACATCTGCATCTCCGTCATCGATAACGGCAGCGGTATGGATGAAGAGACCGTTCGGCGCGCCACCGAGCCTTTCTTCACGACGAAAGGCGTCGGCAGGGGAACAGGGCTTGGACTTTCGATGGTGCATGGTCTCGCCGAGCAATCTGGCGGCCGGTTCAACCTCAAAAGCCAGCTCGGCGCAGGTACCACCGCCGAACTCTGGCTGCCGGTTGCTCAAGCCGAACCGCAAGTGGCGGAACCCGCGAAGGTGACCTTGCCATCCGCGCCGGATTATAGCTCGCTGAGTATCCTTGCCGTCGATGACGACGCGCTGGTGTTGACGAACACCGCCGCCATGCTTGAAGACCTCGGCCACAGGGTGCAACGCGCCAGCTCTGCCAAGGCCGCGCTGGCGATATTGAACAGCGATCCCACGATCGAACTGGTGGTCACCGATCAGGTCATGCCGCAGATGACCGGGCTGCAATTGGCGAAGATCGTGGCGCAGACCTGGCCTGACGTGCCGATCGTGATTGCCACGGGGTACGCGGAAACCGAGCCCGGCGCGTTGAACAACATGCCCAGACTTGCCAAGCCGTTCACCCGGCAGGAGCTGGCCGCCGAAATCCTGCGCCTGCTGCCTTTGACCAGGAACGCCGGTCGCGTGGTGAAATTCCCCCGCGCCGAAGCCAAGGACAAATAGAAGCGTTCCGAAGGGGGCCGGCGCTTGAGAGGATCGCGATCCCGCTTCGCTAAAACAGCGCGCATGCCGAGATTCTCAGCATCGCCATCTCTCCACACCCACCACGTGAGCGTCCGCACTGCCCTGAATACCAAGCCCGGACGACGCTGGTCATGACGCCGGCAGCGACCTCTTGTAATCAGGCGTGGCGGCTGGCTTGGCGATGATCTAAAGACACCGCGGTCATTGTGTTGCATGGATACGAGATGTGGCAGCGCACTGGCCAGGTTTGAATGTTCCGCGACTTCAACGTGCGGCGATGCCGTACCAGCACAGGGGACCACCATGATTTCAGTCTTGATCGGGGTTTTGATTATTTGCGTCGTCGGTGCAATCTGCTTTTGGGCTATCGACAGATTTATCAGGGAAGCTCGACTGGCAAACCTTCTCAAACTGCTTGTGGTGCTGATTTGCCTCGCGTCGATCCTTCAACGGGTGCTGCCGTTTGCCGGAATCAATCTGTAGTGGCCACAAGATGCCACTGGTCCCGGCGTGGAGGGAACCATGCCGGTCGACTGACGTTCATAGTCCATGTTCGCCCTCAAGGCCGCATTGGCTACCCTGTTGTTCTCGTTTGCCATCTGTTCAGTTCGCGCTGAAAGCGGACTGGCCTCGTATTATGGCGGGGGAAAAACCGCTAGCGGCGAGGTAACCGGACCGAGGGGTTTTACGGCCGCTCATCGCACATTGGCGTTCGGCACTACCGTTTTGGTTACGAACGTTAGAAACGGCAAGACGGTCGTCGTGCGCATAACAGACCGTGGTCCATTTGGGCGTGGTCGCATTATCGACGTGAGCCGTGCTGCGGCGCGCGAACTTGATATGATCGATAGCGGCACGATAAAGGTCATCCTGGTGCGTCAATAGAGCGGCTCCGCTGACCGGCGCGCTCACCGCGTCTTCGTTCGGCGAAGCAGGTCCTAATTGCGATACGGGGGAGACGCGGTCGGAGCGGACTGATCCGCAAAAGGCGGATGAGCCTTTTGCGTGCGGGCCTTTCATTCCGCCACCCGTTCCAGACTGACGTTGCACATGCCGTCGCAGCCGATTGCCCTGGATGCGGGCGGCGTCAGATCGATTTCGCGGCGCGGCCAGAACCTCCGGTTCGGTCCCTTGTCCGCCACCTTGCAGACCACGGATTTTCCGTTGGCGACATTGGTGACGCGGAGCCGCTGGCCGATCTGTTCGTACATATGCGCGCAGACCAGGTCCCGATAGGGATGCAGTCGCTTGCCGTCGGCGGCAATCGTGTCGTCGAACTCGGTGGCGATGCCGCCATAGGGCGGCGGCTTGATGCGCGTCTGCCAGAGATCGTCGAATGTTTCGGCGCGCGCGCACGGGCATGTCGCGAACAGCGTCAGCGCCGACAGCATGAGCACAATGCGGACATCCATGCCTCGATTGTGCTGGCCGCCTATGGGCAGATCGTGGCCACGCGATGCCAACTTTCCGGCAGCATTATGAAGGCTGGATGACACCCGGGCGCGGCGCCAGGGGGCGCCGCCGGATGTATGCGGCTAATTCCGGTACGAGGTATCGACGCGGTCGAGCTTGCGCAGCAGCGCCGGCCAGGCCAGATCGCCGTTGCGGTTGGGCAGGTGAGCCCGGGGCTTCACCTTGTCGAAGGTTTTCTCCAGCACGTCCTGTGGCGGATAGACCAGTTTGGTATTGCAGGACAAGGCCATCACCTGGATTTCGCAGGCACGCTCCATGCGATAGAGGATATTGAAGGTTGCGGGGATGGTGCGTCCGACCACCAGCAGGCCGTGGTTGCGCAACACCATCGCCTCGTGGTCGCCGAGGTCTCTCACCAGCCGCTCGCGCTCGCCGACATCGTCGGCGATGCCTTCGAAGTCGTGGTAGCCGATGTGAAGGAAGCGCATCGAGGTCTGCGCCAGCGGTAATAGACCGCATTCCATCGCCGACACCGCCATGCCGGCCGGCGTATGGGTATGCGCGACGCAGTCGACGTCGTGCCGCGCCATGTGGATGGCGCTGTGAATGACGAAGCCGGCGGCGTTGACGCCGTAGTCGGAGGCGTTGAACAGCACGTTGCCGTCGAGGTCGACCTTGATCAGGCAGGAGGCGTCGATCTCCTCGTAGAGCATCCCGTAGGGATTGATCAGGAAATGGTCATGCGTGCCGGGCACGCGGCACGAGATGTGGTTGGCGATCATCTCGGTCATGCCGTACATCGCGGTCAGGCGGTAGCAGGCCGCGAGATCGACGCGGGTTTGCCATTCCTCGGCGCTCACCTGTTCGCGGACCGATTTTACCACCTTGATGGCGGGGGCGCTGACGGGAGGGGTCATGGGATTCTCCGTTGAAACGGGTGGTTTCGTGTGGGCTAAGGGCTAACCGGCTGAGCCTCAGGATACCGGCAATACCGGTTGCGCCGCAAGGCGGGCATCGCAGCAAACCTTGCAACACAGCCATCGCCAATGCGCTGCGGTCGGCCACCCAATCCCTGGAATTCGGGACGCCCGGCGCCCAATCACGCCGTCGATCTCGATCTCGCCCAATTGCGCGAACCCTCCTTCAAGGTCGAACCGGCGAATTCGACCCGCCGCATCCATTTTTTGGGCCGGATGGGAGGCTGCTGTGATCAGGTCGCCTTCGCCAGCCCGCTCACTTCGCCAGCGCGCCGAGCTTCGCGTAAGCCGCGATCGCCGCCCGCAACAGGCGCTTTTCGCGCTTGGGCTTGATGAAACGCCAGGGCGAACGGGCGCCATCCCGTTGCAGAGTGGCCGCCAGCGACTGGCCTCTCTCATCATCGTTCAACTGGCCCAGCGCTCTCTGGGCCTTGCGCAGGTATTTCAACGCGGCCGGTTGCTGCGAAAATCCCTTTTCTGAAAACAGGTCTTCGCACGCTTCGATCGAATACGTCAGCTTCTTGTTGAGAAGACGCAGGCGATGTCGCTTCTCCGCATCCATTTTCAGAAGCCTGCCGCTCTTTTTCAGAAGTCTTTGCTGCCAGCGCGCCAGTTTCTCCGCGCCGTATTCGGCGATCGGGCAAGCGCGTTCCTTCGCGGCCTGCCTTCCGCCGGCGGTGGACCAGGGGCCGTTCTCGATCCAGTCGGATAGCCCCCTGACCAGACGCCGATATCTGGTGGACCGAAGCGCCCGTGCCAGCCTGCGATGGTCACCCGCCCGCCTTTCGCTCCATGACCGATAGTAGGGCTCAGCGTGTGGCTTGTCCTGATTGACAGTGTTGAGCCGTTCGATCGCGACGTCCAGGTCGCGCACGGCGCCAAGTTGGCTGTTTAGCCACTTCAGCTCATCCCTGATCCGCGGCCGTTCGGCATCGGCAACCATCGGCGAATAAAACAGGATGACCGTGCGCAGGCGGGTCAGCGAAACGCGCATCTGGTGGAGCGCGGTCGCATCGCCGCCGCAGGTCGCGTCGTGATACGACATCAGCTCGTTGAGATAGCGGCGCGCGATCACCCGGAACGCCGTATCGCACGGCATCATCGGATTGAGCCGCGGAGTCGGATAGCGGCGTTGCCGGGGCAGCAACGGCTCCGTACGGGTGGCAACTGCCGATTTATGGTATAAAGACACCGCTGTTTCCGAGCCTGGCCGGCCTAGGCCGCCTCACCATACACAATCTGTCTTTCGCATTGCCCCAAAGTCTGCTCCGGCGTTCCGGAAGTGTCGACGACCGTCCAATCGACCGCGCCGATCTTATAGTGCTCCTGCAGGGCGGCAATATCGGGCGTGGCGTCGGAGGCATCCTTCTCGCGGCGGCCGACCCGGCTCTGTCGGGTCGCAAGGTCGGTGACGAGAAAGNAGCCGACAAATCGGNCACTTAGCCCACGCGCGGCGTCGCGGATCGCGNCTCGTTCCGCTTCNTGGGCGAACACGGCGTCGACCACGACGGAATGGCCTTGGGCCAGAACGCGAACCGCGTGCAGCACGAGGATTTCATAGATCTGCGCCGTGATCTCNGGCCGGTAGGCGCTTTCGGGTAGCCGATCAGTCTCGCTGACCTTGAAGTACTCCTTGCGCAGGACNTCGCTGCGCAGCACCACGGCGCCCGGCTGCGGCATGATCAAAGGCGCCAGCGCCCGCGCCAGCACGGATTTTCCGGTCCCGGAAAGCCCGCCGATCGCGACCAGCACCGGCTTGGAGGGGCGGATCGTCAACTGCGAAAGCTCGGAAATAGGCCGGTGCCGGCCGCAGGGCATCAGCCTTGTCGCGAGAATTCCGGCCAAGACGCGGTACATGGCGCGACGGTTACGCCTCCTTCAGCCCGAACAGATGTGCTGCATTGCCGCCCAGGATCGCCACCTTCTGTTTATCCGACAGGGTGGTGGTGGCGAAGATGTGGTCGACCGGATGCTGCTCCCAGGGAATCGGGTGGTCGGTGCCGAGCACGATCTGGCTGGCGCCGACCTGGGCCACCAGATGGCGCAGGCCTTCCGGCGTGAACACCATGGCGTCGAAATAGAGCTGGTTGAGATATTCCGANGGCTTCTTTTTCAGCGTGATATTCGCATTGCAGTTCTGCGGCGACACGAAACAGGCGTGATCGCCGCGCGCGGCATAGGATGGCAGAAACCCGCCNCCATGGGCGGCCAGCACNTTCAGGCCGGGAAAACGATCCAGCGTTCCTTCGAAGATCANGTGCTGGAGCGCAATCGTGGTGTCGAGCGGATTGCCGATCGTATTCGACAGCCAGCCATTGCCCTTGAAGCGTTTGGCGAGCTCNGGTGCGCTCTGCGGATGGATAAAGANAACGGCGCCGAGTTCTTCGGCCNTGGCCCAAACGGGGTGAAATTTCGGGTCGGAAAAATCCTCTCCCATCACGCTGGCGCCGACCGCGGCGCCGCGCAGGCCCTGCTTTTTGACGGCAGTCTCCAGCTGCTGCACCGCAAGGTCGGGAAATTGCAGGCTCAGCGAAGCGAAGGCCCCGAACCGTTCCGGCCGCGATGCGCACAATTCGGCCAGCTTCTCGTTGTTCACCTTGACGATCGCCGCTGTCGTATCGCGGTCCTTGCCGTACCAGAACGGATTGATCGACAGGATCTCCATGTCGATCGCCATCGCATCCATCTCCTTCAGACGCTGCTCGATGACAATGAAGTGTTCCGGAACGCCCTTGACCGGCGGCAGCACCTTGTCGGCGGCGTCCCCCATCAGATCGATGGCCTCGCGAAAATAGCAGTGCGAATGCGCATCCACGGTCATGACACGCTTGCCGCCGACCTTGACCGGCAACCGCGGCGGGCCGGGCTGGGCGCGGGCCGCATCCCTCATGCAGCAACCGCAAAAGGCGATCCCCGCCGCCGCGCCCTTCAAAAAGTTTCTTCTGTTGGTGGTCATTGAAATTCCCCTTGGCAGTCCGACGCCGGCGTTTCCTTTGAAGCCGGTCGAATTGCATGGCCGGCCTGCTCTTGCTTCTTCGCCCGGCACATTGCCAAGCCGGAAGCGAGAGGGCAATCATTCCGGCAAGGATTGTGGTAGGCAACCCTGGAAAAACCGATCTGTTTTGGGAGGAAATTCGCATGCGTCTGCTTCGTTCACTGGTTTCGGCGCTTGCGCTGTTTGCCAGTTCCAATGCGCTCGCGCAGACCAGCTATCCCGATCGGCCGATCAGGATGATCGTGCCGCTCGCGGCGGCGAGCGCGGTCGACGTCGCGGCGCGGATCGTGACGCAGAAGATGTCCGAAAACATGGGCCAGCAGATCGTCATCATCAACCAGCCGGGCGCCTCCGGTCTGATCGGCGCCGAACAGGTCGCGAAAGCCGAGCCCGACGGTTACACCATCGGGGGCTTCAACGACAGCGTCATGACCATGGTGCCCAACCTTCATTCCAACATGCGCTGGGACATCATGAGGGATTTCGATCCGGTCTCGCTGGTCGCCACGGTGGAGTGGGGAATGATCGCCAGCAACGAGAGCGGCTACAAATCGGCCGCCGACCTGATCGCCGCGGCGAAGGCCGCGCCCGGCAAGATCAATTACAGTTCCGGTGGTCCGGGCAGCCCGCAACATCTGGCGATGGCGATGTTCGCCTCCGCTGCCGACATCTCGCTGACCCACGTGCCGTACAAGGGCGCCACCCAGGCTGCGACCGATGTCGCCTCGGGGCAGATTCCGGTCGGCTTCCAGGGCCTCGGCACGGTCGCGGCGCTGGTTCGCGCCGGCCAGCTCCGGCTGATCGGGGTGACCACCGAAAAGCGATTGGCGCAATTCCCCGACGTGCCCACGGTGTCGGAATCCGGTCTGCCCGGGTTCTTCTTCAATTCCTGGTTTGCAATCCTGGCGCCGGCCGGCACGCCGAGAGACATCATCGCCAGGCTGAACAACGAGGTGCTCAACGCGCTCGCCGATGGCGAGGTCCGCCACAAGCTCGAGGATCTCGGTTTCACGGTGCGCGGCACTTCGGCCAAGGAGCTCGGCGTACTGACGCGCGAACAGCTCGCCAAATATGCGCGCGTGATTAAGGAGATGGGGATCGCGATCGAATAGAGCGCGGTTTGCCGAATCCCGTCAGTAGCAATAGTGCCGGCGGCCGTCGCGGCCGCGATAGAACGCCGCACCTTGCGCGCAGGGACTTTCGGTCCAGGCATACGAGCCGCGCATCTCTCGCCTGAGCTGATAGTCGCCGGTATAGGGATTGTTCGGTCCCTTGTTCTGGCAATTGGCGTCCGGATAGAACTGCGCGCAATAGCCGGGGTTGGAGATCACCTCCTGCGCCATTGTCGGGGTCGCCGCGATCGCCGACAGCAGTGCGGCGGCGCCCAAAACTGCGGACTTCATCATCGGTGTGCTCCTGTCAGGAAATAAAGGCGCCCGGATCGAAGCACACCTCGCAACGCACGGAGGGCTCAACGCGCAACGGCACGGGCCTGCTTCGGTTAGTGCCGCGCGGTCCCAAAAGGTTCACCCGAAAACGCATCCTGGGGGTGCGAGCGCAACAGCCTGCTACCTCTGCCCCATGTGTCGGCCGTTAAAGTTGTCTTCTAATCGTCGCGGTCGCTTCGGGGCCGGAGCGGAAATAGCAAGCCCGAGGACGACTGGCCCTGCAAGATCAATGGAACCCGCGAAAAGGCGGATCGCCGCTCCGGGCCGAGGGCCGGAGCAAGAAAGGCGTCCGGCGGACGACCGGGCCTTTCTTGCTGCAGGCCGCTCGAAGGAGTATAAATCCTGGCGTGCGGGGATCTGTCAGCGCTCCGGCCCCGCATTCGGTGCGATCCGTCAATCGATAGTGGGCTTTTGGGATGGTCGTGACCGGCGTGCCTCAGGATAGGACGGGTGACGCTCGGGCGTTTTCGAGCAGCAAGCTTTCGGTCCTGCGCAAGCATCCGATCTTTTGTGAACTTGATTCGGCGGCGCTCGACCAGCTCTGCCGCTATGCCAAACACGCCACCCTGAAGCGGGGAGCGACGATCTTTTCCAAGGGAGACCCCGGCAACTTCCTGATTGCGGTGGTCTCCGGCACGGTGAAGATCAGCGTTTCTTCCCCCGACGGACGCAGCGCGATCCTGAATCTGATTGGCGCCGGCGAGATTTTTGGGGAAATGTCGGTGCTCGACCAGCAGCCGCGGTCCGCCGACGCCACCGCCAACACCAATTGCGAGATCTTCATCATCGACCGCCGCGAATTCATTCCGTTCGTGCGCAGCCAGCCGGCGCTGGCGATGAAATTCATCGAATTGTTGTGTACGCGGCTGCGCTGGACCAGCGATCAGGTCGAGCAGGTCATTCTTCAGAACCTGCCGGGCCGGCTCGCCAGCGCGCTCATTCGCCTGACCGAAAAGCACAAGGTCGCAGGCGGTGGCCGGACCATCGCCGTCACCCAGCAGGAAATCAGCGAAATGGTCGGCATGACGCGCGAGAGCATCAACAAGCAGTTGCGGGTCTGGTCGACACGCAGCTGGGTCCGCCTCGAGCACGGCGCCATCGTCGTGCTGGATGCCGGCCCGCTGCAAGCGCTGGCCGAGGCGGGCTGCGAAGAAGACGATTAGCGCGCCATATGTTCCCGCCGAGTTCCCCAAGCTTGTCTCTGTGAATGTGAGGCAATTCACATCGGTCTTGCCCATGCCGCGCTAAGTCCACGCCGGGGATCATCCGCAAATGGAGACATCCAATGCATGGCACTTTCGAGCGATCACGCGATACAGGCGACAAGAATGTCTACCCCGGCTGGGGCATCGGTTTTCTGGCGATCGCCGCGTCGGTTGCGGTGACGCTGGTCGCGATGGCGATCGTTCACCCGGCGGGGTCCAACTGGATTGCCGAAGCGGCGCAAGCCGAGTTCACGAGCGATGTCGCGGTGCCGGAGGCAACTCCCCTCCAACTCGCGCGACCGGCAAGCGAAATTCGCTCCGCCAGAGCCAATTGAGATCCGCCGCGGCGGCCTCAATGGCCGCCCACGCCGCGTGAGGTGTCGATCTGTCGCTTGAGCGCCGCGATGCCGACGGCGCCCGGGATGACGTCTTTGCCGATCACATAGCCGGGCGTGCCGGTAATGCCGACGGCGCTGGCAAGCTGGATATCCTCCTTGAGGGTGGCGTTGACTTCATCGCTCGCAGAATCCTGTTCCAGGCGAGCCATGTCGAGCCCCTGATCCCTGGCCGCGGCGAGCGCTT
>JGI12635J15846_10002321_pt1 | contig 16660 bp, 9 predicted proteins | sample BlaSpr_A8_OM2_M2_FD_15846 | JGI IMG/M metagenome (IMG submission 15846) | reverse complement strand
TCGATCGAACGCCTGCGCTTACGCGCCGACTAGCGCTGGCGGGAACCGCCCCGCGTTCGCGCGGGAATAGCCGTAGGGAACGACTCATGGTTGCTGCAAAGTGGGGCAACCTTCCGCGGTCCAAACACGATCTGAGGACTCATGCAAAAAAAGAAGTCCCAGCTTCTGATAATTGCAGCCTCGTTGTGTCTCCCGCTCGCGATTTCCGTCCGGTCGATCCACGCGAACCCGCCGTCGCCGCATCCGCAACCTGGTGGCAACGTCGCCACCCGCCACGACGATCCTCAGGATCGCAATTTTGTTCAGACCGAAGGAGATATGACGGCCAAGACGCGCCTCTTTGGCCCGATCGGTCCGGGCCTGCGCGCCGTACACCGGTCGGCCGACGGCCGCACCTACGTCCTCGCGTCTCCGTCCCCCGGCCTGGTGGTTTACGACGCGAAAGGCAAGCAGCTCTTCACCGTTGCCGAGTCCGCCGCAACCCCCGGCGCAAAGCCAAGCACCGCCGGCATCACCTTCGGTGAAGATTGCGACATCGATTCCGAAGGCCACACTTACATCGCCGACCGCGGCTCCAACATGATCGACATCATCGGACCGGACGGCACCTTCGCAAACTCCTTCGCTTCCCCCGGCCCCGTCTCGATCGCCTGGCTGGGTGACGGCGAGATTGCCGTTGCGACCTTCCACGAAGACCATTTGGTCATCGTCTATGACAAGCGCGGCCATGTGACCCGCGACTTCGGCGATCCCGAGCAAATCTCCGATCGCGACGACCTGAACCGATTCCTCAACATCGGTGTGCTGGCAACCGACGCCGCGCATCACCTCTATTACGGATTCAGCTACATGCCCGAGCCGACTGTCCGCCAGTTCGACCGCGCCGGCTACAGCGTCGGTTCCGACGTGCAATACGTAGCCGTCGAAGCCGCTCCGCAGGCGCAAGCAATTCGCCGCGAGATCGTGAAGCAGGAAAAAGCCCGCAAGGCTCCCTCATTCAAGCGCATACTCACCGGCGTAGGCGTCGATCCGATAACCGGCGAGGTCTGGATGGCCATCGGCAACACACTGTTGCACTTCGACAAAGACGGTAACCGCCGTGCCAGCTATCAGATGTACACTCCGGAAGGCGCGCGCCTTGAAGCCAACACAATTCTGGTCGAGCCCGATCGCATGGTCATCGGCGGCGATCCAATCGGCATCTACGAGTTTCAGCGCCCTGACAAGAAGAATCTCGGCGCGAAATAAAATTTTTTCGGTTTTCCTCAAGATATTTCCGGCCGTCGCGCGTCGTAATTAGGTCCGCGACACAATTTTGTCGTAAAATTTCCTTTCGAATCATCGCGTCGCAAGATCGCGGCGATAGAATTTCTGTTGTGGAAAAACTGTGAACCGTGTGTGAAACGTGTTCGGTATAGCGATTTGGCTTCGTACACTTTTCACTTGCAGGGCACGCTTCAATCAGAGACAATCCCGCGCTGTCTTAGAACGACGGTGACTCGGCCTGAGGGCATGCCGAGGTCGTTCTAGAAAGCATCAGGGGCACGGCAGTACATTCCACCGAGGGTTGAACCCCGAAGTCTAAAGAAGGACGTAGACGGCCCGCTTTCCCACAGCATATTCACATCTGTGGAAATAGCACAGGCCTCTTATTCTCTCCGCAAATGTCGACAGCTACTCAACCCGGGCGCGAGCCGATCAACTCTTGGGACAAATTCCTGGAGCGCGTGAAGTCCAGAGTCAGCATCAACACGTTCAACACCTGGTTTCAGCCAACACGCCTGAACCGCGCTGAGGGCGAGACGCTCTTCGTTCAAATTCCGAGCACCGTTTTCCGCAACGTGCTGACGCGCACCTACGGCGAGATCGTCAAGGCTGTGTTCCACGAGCTCGGCACGCCGAATACCCGCGTGCAATACGTTTGCACCGAGGAAGAGCAAGCGGCGGCGACAGCAGCTGCGCCTGTGTCTGCCACAATTCCCGTGAAACAGTCGAAGCTCGATTTTGAGAGCAGCGACCACCAGCTCAACACGCGCTACACGTTCGATTCCTTTGTCGTTGGTAAGTCCAATGAGTTTGCGCACGCCGCGGCACGCGCCGTCGCCGAGCAGCCCTCGAAGGCCTACAACCCGCTATTCCTGTACGGCGGTGTGGGCATGGGCAAGACGCACTTGATGCACGCCATCGGGCACACCATCAAGAAGCGCAATCCGGCAATGCGGCTCAGCTACGTCAGCGCCGAAAAGTTCACCATCGAAGTCATCAACTCGCTCCGCTTCGATCGCATGATCAGCTTCCGCGACCGTTTCCACACGGTTGACGTTCTGCTCGTCGATGATATCCAGTTCATCGCCGGCAAAGAGCGCACGCAGGAAGAGTTCTTCCATACCTTCAACGCGCTTTACGAACAGCAGAAGCAGATCGTCATCTCGTCGGATTGCCTGCCGAAAGATATCAACTCGATTGAAGAGCGGCTGCGCTCCCGATTCGAGTGGGGGCTGATCGCGGACATTCAGCCACCTGACCTCGAAACCAAGATTGCAATTTTGCAGAAGAAGGCAGAGAACGACCGGTTCCCGCTGCCCGATGACGTCGCCGAATACATCGCGCGTGCTATCAAGTCCAACGTGCGTGAGCTCGAGGGCGCTTTGACCCGCTTGATGGCCTACGCGTCTCTCACCGGCGCGACCGTTTCGCTCGCCACCGCACAACAAGTCTTGCGCAACATCATCGCGTCTCAGGAAAAGCGCGTCACGATCGATTTGATCCAGAAGCGCGTTAGCGAGCATTTCAACCTGCGCGAGCAAGATCTGAAGGTTCGCAGCAACACGCGCGCAATCGCGTTCCCGAGGCAAGTCGCAATGTACATCGTGAAGCAGCTCACGACTGCGTCACTGCCCGAGATCGGCCGCCAATTCGGCGGCAAGCATCACACAACGGTGCTCCACTCGATCCACAAGATCGAAGAGATGCGCCGCTCCGACAAAGACCTCAACCGCACCATCACGCGGCTGATGGATGCACTTCAGTAGTTTTCAACTTACTTAGACCTTGCAGTTCATCAGGCTGCGACCCGATCCTCCCGTCGGGTCGCGCAGGCGATACGCGCAGGAGTACTGAATCTCGGCCTGAACCTCAGTCCGATGAATTACTTTCGTGTCGGTTGAACTTCTGGGCCGTCTGAATCGTCCTGCAGATCCAAACGCGGACGATATCCATTGCTGCGGCTCGTAATCGTCGCGCCCCCACGCGTTGCGCTCAGCAATTCCTCAATCAATTCGTCGACCGTTGCCGACGGCATATTTGCCGCGAGCGTCTTCGACCCATCTTCTTTCTTCACCGCGGGAGTCGCTTCTCCCCCAAAGTGAGCGACTGCAATCTCTGCCACTTCGACTTGCTTTGCCGGCACGGTGATGAGCACGAGCGACATCGCTTCCAGAACTATCGAACCTGCTTGCTCAATCGCTTGCAGCGTCGCTTTGTGCGCCATCTCGCGAAACACTGCTTCGTTGGAATTCACATCGTGGTGGCTGCCGGTTTCCACGCTCACGGTAATATCGGTGACTTCCAGCCCGGCAATACCCGCCTGAAGCGCGTCCTGTATCCCTCGCAAGACTGACGAGGAAAAAAATGCTGGAATATTTGCTCCCGCATTCCATTCCAGAATCACGCCTCGGCCGCGGTCCGCAGGCCGAACGTTAACGAGCACATGGGCGTACTCGTTCCGCATGCCGCGTCGCCGGGCAATTTTTGTTTCACCTCGGCCCGGTCCTCGTATCGCCTCGCGGAAAAATATTCTGTTCAGTTCGTCCGTCATCACCTTGCCTGTGTGCGAACTTACTCTATCTCATCATCGAATCACACGCAGTTCGGTTATACCGCGTCTTCGTAAGTTTGCCGATCAACGTTCGTCGATCGATGTGGACAACGCTTGCGTAACGTGAGGAATTCGTGTGCGGGACTGTGAGCGAATTCGCTTCTCGTGAAGGTCCGTTTGTCGAGCGCACGGAGTTTTCCTCTGTTCTCACAATCCGCCACTCGACCACGACACGTTATTCCGCGCCAAAACAAAGGCGACAAAATTTTTTCCACGTTTCCACACCGATCATCACAACAACAAGGCTTCAAACCTTTTTCAATTCAAAAACTTCTTGTCTTGATGAGTGATTGTTCTTGCTTGTGCAAATCCTGAATTTGGCTTCCATGACGCTCGCCCAACAACAGCGAATAGCGACACACTCGTGCACGGCTGGTAAAAATCCTCACCATTTCCTCAAGCCTGTCCGCTTGGCCAGCCCGGTTCCGCTTTGTTCTTTCCTCAAAAACGAGTACAGTACGGCAACAGCGTTACAATTCAAGAAGGAGGCGGCTGTCCGTCCCCCAGGGCCGCGTAAACAATGAGCGCACCTGCAACCGCACGCGAGGATCACCAAGCGATGGAATTCAGCGTATCGAAGTCGGCGCTGCTGAACGAACTCAGCACCACGCAGGGTGTCGTCGAGCGCAAAACGACGATCCCGATTCTGTCGAACTTGCTCGTCGAAGCGAAGGGCGACCGGCTCAACATCACCGCCACCGACCTTGAGCTCAGCATTCGCACCTCGTGCGATGCCAAGGTGAAAAAGGAAGGCGCGGGTACGATCCCGGCGAAGAAACTCCTTGAGCTCGTGCGCCTGCTTCCCGAAGGCGAAATCAAGTTCAGGCTGCTCGAAAATCACTGGGTCGAAATTGTCAGCGACAAAAAGAAATACAAGCTCGTCGGCATGGCGAAAGAAAACTTCCCAGCATTGCCGGCGATGCCGCACACGATCGTCCAGATCTCCGCGCCGGTGATGGAGAGCTTGATCAGCAAGACAAAATTCGCGATTTCGATGGAAGAATCGCGCTACACGCTCAACGGCGGCCTCCTTATCCTTAAGCCCGATACGCTTGCCATGGTCGCCACAGACGGCCATCGCCTCGCTCTCGCCGAAACCGATCAGAAGCTCGCCGGACTCAACGGCGAGATGAAGGTACTGATCCCGAAGAAAGCGATGGATGAAGTTTCGAAACTCGCCAGCGCTGCCGATTCCGACGCACAAATCGAATTCGCAAAGGACGAAAGCCACCTGTTCTTCCAGGTTGGCCATCGCCTGCTGATTTCGCGCATTCTCACCGGCCAGTTCCCGAACTACGAAGCCGTCCTGCCGCGCGACAACAACAAAACGGTCACGATCGAACGCGGCGAACTCTGCGACGCCGTCCGCCGCGTCTCTCAACTCGCCGATCAGCGCTCGCACGCAGTTAAGCTCGCCGTCAGCCGCGACGGCATCGAAATCTCCGCGTCGAGCCCCGAATACGGCGAAGCAAAAGAAAATATCGAGAAGGATTACAAAGGCGATCCAATCTCGATCGGGTTCAACTCCACTTACATGTTGGATTTCCTCGGCGCCGCTGCCGATGGCCCCGTCAGCATCGAGCTAAAGGACGAACAGTCCGCCGGACAGATGCGCCCGCTCGCCGACGAAAGCTACCGCTACCGCTACATCATCATGCCGATGCGCATCTGAGCTGCTTTTAGTTTTAAGAATGGACAAGACGCCGGTTGGTCGCAATCGACTAATCCGGCGTTTTCTTTTCTGCGCGTTCCAATACTGTGCGCCCCGCCATTTCGTCGTTTTTGCCTTTCGATTTCCTTTCACGTTTCGACCGTCAAAAACTCATTCCATTCCTTTCCCCCAGATCGTCATAAGCGCCCACTTTGGACCTTGTAAACCATTTGTAATCAGTACCTTATCTATCTCCGTGCAATGCTTTTTCCTTTGGCTTTTTCCAACGATCAGGTACAATGTTCATGTTGTCGTTTTGTTGTTGGTTTCCTCCTGTTTTTCGGTCCGCCTCGCGCAATCGAGGCACGTCCGCCAAGCCAGCGAAGTTCAGTTTTTAGCCCTGCGCCAGGGGCTGGAACGTCGCTCTTGGAAATGAAACCTTTCGAGCGCAAACGCGTTCGTCAGGTTGACAAGTCTTCGCCACGTCTCGCTGCGCGAGACGGGATGGAGCAGGGGCCCTACGAGTTCCCGACGCACGCGCATGCGCTTGCATTCGGAGCCAAAGGGTTAAGGCGACGCACGGAGAAGTCCGCACTCAGCCTTTCCTCGCTTCAAAGAATTGGAATCACGTCATACCGGCTGCGCTATTGCGCTGTCTCGCGGTTTGTTTGCGCCGCAAATTTTCGCCGGCAATTGCCGCGCGCTAGTTTTCGTGAGTCATGGGAGATCGAATGGCTGAAGAAAAAGACACACAGGGGCAAGGCCACAAGTACGACGCGAAGTCGATCAAAGTTCTCGCCGGACTCGAAGCCGTTCGCCTGCGTCCCGCGATGTATATCGGCTCGACCGGTGAAATGGGCCTGCACCACCTCGTCTGGGAAGTCGTCGACAACTCCGTCGACGAAGCGATGGCCGGCCACGCCGATGAAATCGATGTCACAGTACACGCAGACGATTCCGTCACCGTCGTGGACAACGGCCGCGGAATTCCTGTGGATATGCACGCCACCGAAAAGCGCCCCGCAGCCGAAGTCGTCCTCACCGTGCTCCATGCCGGCGGCAAATTCGACAGCGACACCTACAAAGTTTCCGGTGGTCTCCACGGCGTCGGCGTCAGCGTCGTCAACGCGCTTGCCGATTGGCTCGAACTCGAAATTTCGCGCGATGGCTCGGTTTGGGAGCAGACCTATGAACGAGGCAAGCCAACCTCGAAGCTGAAGCAAACCGGCAAAACGCGCAAAACCGGCACAAAGATCACCTTCCACCCCGATCCGACAATTTTCGACAAGACCACCTACAGCTACGACACGCTCGCACAGCGTCTGCGCGAACTCGCCTTCCTCAACAAAGGCCTGAAAATCACGCTCACCGACGAGCGTTCCGATAAAACTGCCGAGTTCAAATTCTCCGGCGGGATCAGCGAATTCGTGAAGCATCTCAACCGCGGTAAAACCACACTCCACGATTCGCCGATTTACATCGAAGGCAAGCGCGGCAACGTCGAAATCGAAATCGCGTTGCAATACAACGACAGCTACGGCGAAAACGTCTTCGCCTTCGCCAATGCGATCAACACCGTCGATGGCGGCACGCATCTCTCCGGCTTCCGCTCGTCGCTTACCCGCACCATCAACAGCTTCGCGTCGTCCGCCGGCATGTTGAAAGATCAAAAAGATGAAGTGACGATCAGCGGTGACGACGTGCGCGAAGGGTTGGTAGCTGTCATCAGCGTTCGCCTACCGCAGCCTCAGTTTGAAGGCCAGACCAAGGGCAAGCTCAATAGCGACATCAAGGGCGACGTCGAGCAGCTCGTCAACGAGCGCCTCGGCGATTGGTTCGACAAGCACTCCACCGTCGCTCGCCGCATCATCGCGAAGTGCATCGACGCTGCCCGCGCGCGCGAAGCCGCTCGCAAAGCCCGCGAACTCACGCGCCGCAAATCCGCGATGGACTCCAGCGGCCTGCCCGGAAAGCTCGCCGATTGCCAGGAGCGCGATCCGTCCCGCTGTGAACTCTTCGTCGTCGAGGGTGAGTCCGCAGGCGGCTCCGCAAAGATGGGCCGCGACCGTAAATCGCAGGCGATCCTTCCACTCAAGGGCAAAATCCTCAACGTCGAAAAAGCGCGCTACGACAAAATGCTTGGCCACGAAGAAATTCGCGCCATCATCACCGCGCTGGGCACCGGCATCGGCAAAGACGATTTCGACGCCGGCAAGCTCCGTTATCACAAAATTATTCTGATGACCGACGCCGACGTTGACGGCAGCCACATCCGCACGCTGCTCCTCACCTTCTTCTTCCGTCACATGAAGGAACTCATCGATCGCGGGCATATCTACATCGCGCAGCCACCTTTGTATCGCGTGAAGCGGGGCAAGACTGAGCGTTACATCCGTGACGAAAACGATTTCGCTCACGAATTGATGAAGCGTGCCACTGAAGATCACACTGTGAAGGCAAAAGAAGGCGTTTCACTCGAGGGCGCGAGCCTCACGAAATTCCTCTTGAATGTGCAGGAGTTCACTGCTGCCACTACAAAGCTCGGTCGCCGCCTGCACGATCCGCTCCTCGTCGACATCCTCGTCGAAAGCGGCCTCGAAAAGAAAACCGACTTCGAAGAAAAGAAGCCGCTCGACAAATTGCTCAAGGAAGTCGAGAAGGCCAAGCTCAAGCTTGAAGGCAAAGTTGTCTTCGACGAAGAGCACAGCCTCTACGAGCTGCAGTTCGGCCCTCCGCGCAACCAGAAGATCAACTGGGCGCTCGTCTCGACCGCCGAATACAAACGCATGCGCGGCCTCGCCAAATCGATCGACGAATTCAACAAACCGCCCTTCACCGTGCAGAACAACGGCACGAAAGTGATCAAGGAACGGGCGCAAGACGTCCTGAATTACGTCGTGGACGACGCCAAAAAAGATTTCACCATCACGCGATTCAAGGGCTTGGGTGAAATGAACGCCGAGCAGTTGTGGGAAACCACGATGAACCAGGACACGCGCACGCTCCTCCAGGTCAAACTGGAAGACGCCGTCGCCGCCGAAGACATTTTCACCACGCTGATGGGCGAAAACGTCGAAGCCCGCCGCAAGTTCATCGAAGAAAACGCGCTCGACGTCCAGAACCTGGATATTTAGTCGCGAGCGATGCCGTCGATGATTTACCAGCTCGGATGGACTACGTTGCCAGGTCTGCGCGGCTTAAGCTGCAGCGATTTTCGCGCCGTGCCGACCGCCGCGCCCGACACAAATCGCGGCGTGGCGATCGAGTTTGCAAGTGAATCGGATCGTGATGATTTTCTGCGGCGAATCGAAGCCGAATTCGCCCCGCGCCGCTTCACCAACGCAGCCGACGCCTTCGACACAGTCAAGGCGTGGGTCCAGGGCACCCTGTAGCCGCGATCGTTTTCCAGATCGCGGGGTTTAGACGCAGCACGAAAAACTTTCGATTGGCGACCACTAGTCGCCAATCACTAGTCACAAGTCACTGAGGAAAAATGGCGGACGAGAAAAACACTTCAATCCTGCTCCCAATCGATATCGAAGCCGAGATGCGCAAATCGTATCTCGACTACGCGATGAGCGTCATCATCGCGCGCGCCTTGCCCGATGTGCGCGACGGCCTCAAGCCCGTCCAGCGCCGCATTCTGGTCGCGATGAACGATCTCGGCCTCGCGTCCAATCGCGGCTACCGCAAATGCGCCAAGATCTGCGGCGACACCTCCGGCAACTATCACCCGCATGGTGAAGCCGTCATCTACCCCGCGCTCGTCCGCCTCGCGCAGGACTTCAACCTCCGCTACATGCTCATCGACGGACAGGGAAACTTCGGCTCCGTCGACGGCGATCCCCCGGCGGCCATGCGGTACACCGAAGCCCGTCTGGCGAAAATCACCGAAGACATCCTCGCCGACCTCGAAAAAGAAACCGTCGACTTCACGCCCAACTTCGATCAGACGCGCGAAGAGCCCGTCGTCCTTCCATCGCGCATCCCGAATCTCCTCGTCAACGGCGCCAGCGGTATTGCCGTCGGCATGGCCACCAACATCCCGCCGCACAACCTGCGCGAAATCGTTGACGCCGCCATCCTCCTGATCGAGAAGCCCGACACCCCTCTCAAAGAAATAATGAAGATCGTTCCCGGTCCCGATTTCCCGACCGGCGCCTACATCGCAGGACGCGAAGGCATCGAAGCCGCCTACAAAACCGGCCGCGGCAGCTTCGTCATGCGCGCCAAAGCTGCCATCGAAGAAGTCGGCAAGGATCGCGAAAACATCGTCATCACCGAAATTCCGTATCAGGTCAATAAAGCCAAGCTCATCGAACGCATCGCCGACCTCGTCCAAAACAAAAAGATCGAAGGTATCGCCGACGTCCGCGACGAATCCTCGCGCGAAGGCATGCGCATCGTCATCGAAATAAAACGCGGCGAAGAATCGCAGCTCATCCTCAACAACCTTTTCAAGCAGACCCAGATGCAGGAATCATTCGGCATGATCCTGCTCTCCATCGTCGCCGGTCAACCGCGCGAACTCGGCTTGATCCCGATGATCAAGCTCTTCATCGATCACCGCGTCGAAGTCGTGCGTCGGCGTTCGCTCTACGAACTGCGCAAGGCTCGCGAGCGCGAACACATTTTGATCGGTTACCAGATCGCGCTCGATTATCTCGACGACGTGATCCGCATCATCCGTGGATCGGCCAGCCGCGCCAACGCCCGCGAAAACTTGCTCGCGTTCTTCAGCGAGCAGGACGTCACCATCACCGAAAACGGCAAACCGAAAAAAGTCGCGGGCGTGAAGCTCGACGGCCGCAAATACAAAGTCGGCCCGCTTGAGGGCGAAGCTGCCGTCGTTTCGCGCAGCGGCGCTGCCGGTCTTACTCCGATCCAGGTCGATGCCATCCTCGAACTCCAGTTGCATCGCCTGACGCAGCTCTCCGTCGATGAAATCATCAAGGAATTGAAGTCGATCCGCGAAATCATCGCCGAACTCGACGAAATTTTGTCGAACGATCGCAAGCTCAAATCGGTTATCACCGCCGAGCTGAAAGAAGTCCACAAAGCCTACGGCGACGATCGCCGCACGCAAATCGTCGACAAAGTCGATGAGATCAAGCTCGAAGACCTGATCGCCGACACCGAGATGCTGATCACGGTCAGCCACGCCGGCTACATCAAGCGCACCGCGGCCGAAACTTACCGCCACCAGTCGCGCGGCGGAAAGGGACGCATCGGCGCGAAGACGAAGGAAGAAGACTTCGTCGAGCACCTCTTCATCGCGTCGGCGCACAGCTACATTTTGCTGTTCACGTCCAAGGGCCGCGTCTACTGGCTCAAAGTGTACGAACTGCCGGAAGCCGCAGCCGCCACGCGAGGCAAGGCCATCTCGAGCCTCGTGAAATTCTCCGAAGACGAAAAGCTCACCGCGCTCGTTGCCGCGCGCAATCTCGAAGAGGAAGGCCGCTTCGTCTTCATGGCCACCAAGAGCGGCACCGTCAAAAAGTCGGCACTCGCCGAATTCTCTAACCCACGCTCGACCGGCATCATCGCCATCAATTTGGAAGCGAAAGATGAATTGATCGGCGCCAAGCTTACCGACGGCCAGAAGATGATCTTCCTCGCCAGTCACGAAGGCCAGGCGATCCTCTTCCGCGAAACCGAAGTGCGCCCGATGGGACGCAACGCCGGCGGCGTCAACGGCATGGATCTCGACGAAACCGATCACGTCGTCAGCATGGACGCCGTGCAGCCCGACTTCGAGATCATCAAGAAGGAACACAAAACCGAAACGCAGAACCTCGAAGAGCTCGAGAATGAACAGATCAAGGACTCGCTTACGACGTTGATGCTCACCGTCGCCCAAAAAGGCTACGGCAAGCGCACTCCGCTCGCGGAATATCGCATCACTTCGCGCGGCGGCAAGGGCGTCGTCAACATGAAGACGACGGATCGCAATGGCACGGTGATCAGCACGCTGCAAGTCACCGAAGAGTCCGACGTCATGATCATCACGCACAACGGCAAAGTCATCCGTGTTCACGCCAATGAAATTCGCGAAGCCGGCCGCTCCACGCAGGGCGTCCGCCTCCTCCGCCTCGACGATGACGACTCCGTAGCCGCCGCCGCCGTCCTCCAGGAAGAAAGCGAAGAAGAAAAGAAGTAGCCTGCGCTGACCGCGCGCGCCGTCTTCTTTTTTCGTCGAACTTAGCGTAAGGGCGGGGCTCGCTCCGCCCGGNGTCAACTCCAAGTAAGAATTTCGCGTGTGCTATAATCCCGCCCGTAGAAAGTCACGCCCAGACGTCTCAAAACCCACATACCCCGATCACAGCGCAACCTAGCGTGCGGAACATCAAACCCGGCCTTACCGGATCCAGTTCGAAAACGCAGTGTCGTAAGCCGATGAAAGCACAAGCTTTATTCACTCTTATTTCCCGGCTCATCGCAACCCATTGATTCGCCGAGACTTGTACACTCTTCAAAAAACGACGGGGTCACACCCTACTTCTTCCCAAAATGGATCGCCCTCCTACCGTGAAGGGCGCCCCGGCAGACGACGGCAGCGCCACGGCCGCCCAACGAATTGCGGTCGGCGTGACGGTCCGCCCGAAGTGCTACAATTCCCGCCCTATGAAAAATTCAAGACGCAGATTTCTCTCACTTGCCCTTCCCGCAGTCGCAGCGCTCGCCGCAGTCATCGCGATTCCCGCCTGGGCGCGACACTCCGCCAACAATTCTCTCGCGACAAAAAGCTCCAACACGAATGCCGCAGCTCCGTCGAAAGCCGCCGACAAAGCTCCGTTCTACCTCGTCTACGTCGGCACCTACACCACCAAGCAGGAAAGCAAAGGCATCTACGCCTACAATTTCAATCCCGCCAACGGCGAATTCACGCCGATCGGCCTCGTCGCCGAAACGACCGACCCATCCTTCGTGGCCGTGCACCCCAACGGCAAATATCTCTACGCCGTCAACGAAGTCGGCGACTACAACGGCGAAAAAAGCGGCGCGATTAGCTCCTTCGAGATCGATCGCAAAAGCGGCAAGCTTAAGTTCTTGAATCAGGTTTCGACGCACGGCGCCGGCCCCTGCTTCGTCTCGCTCGACAAAACGAATCGCTTCGTCCTCGTCGCAAACTACGACGGCGGCAGCGTCGCCACGTTCCAGATCGAGCCCGACGGCAGCCTCAGCGTCGCCCGCGGCTTCGTGCAGCACAGCGGCCACGGCCTCGACAAAGAGCGCCAGGAGGCCCCGCACGCGCACTGGATCAGTACGTCGCCCGACAATCGCTTCGCGCTCGTCGCCGATCTTGGCCTCGACGATGTGCTCGTCTACAAATTCGACGACGTGCAAGGAAAGCTGACGCCAAATTCGCCGCCATACGCGGAGGTCAAGCCCGGCTCCGGCCCGCGCCACCTCGCGTTCGCGCCGAATGGAAAATTCGCATACCTCATCACCGAAATGGCGTCGACGGTCGTCGCGTTTTCCTACAACGCAGAAAAAGGCACTCTGACCACGCTGCAAACTCTTCCGAATCTTCCCAAGGATTACAACGGCCTCAAGGAAGCCGCCGAAATCACGGTGCATCCCAACGGAAAATTCGTCTACGCCTCGAATCGCGGCTCCGCCAACAGCATCGCGGCTTACAAAGTTGACGGCGCGAAGGGAACTCTGACGCCAATCGGAATTTTCCCGACCGGCGGCAAAATTCCGCGGCACTTCACGATCGATCCCACCGGCAAATTCCTCATCGCCGCCAACGCCGATTCCAACATTCTCGTCACGTTCAAAATCGACGAAACCACCGGCGCTCTCACTCCGACCGGCAAAGAAGTATCCGCCCCATCGCCGCAATGCATCGCCTTCGCCGGCGAAGAGTAGTTTCTGCTTCGCCACGAACCCGAATCTCAACCGGTCGCAGCGCGAAACAAAAAAAGAAAAATCATCGGCAAGGATGCCGCCGCACCTCGTCTGGGGTACAATCCCGGCTGTTTTGACTGCAGCCAGGAGAAACAGATGATGCATTGGGCTCGAGTGGCGAAGTGCGTTTGTACGGCGACGTTGTTGGCGGCCGTGTTGGGTGGCGCGGCCAGGGCAGGACAGAGCGAGACGCAGCCGGCGCGCGGCGCGAATCAGCCCGTCGATGAGGCCTACACCGCGAAGATCAAGAAATACACGACGGAACCGTACTTCACGTCACCGCTCGTCGACTATTTGCCCGCATCGAAAAATGTGCCGACTCCTGAAGTCGTGCTCGGCGACGTATCGGGCGCTCCCGGAATTCTGCCGTACGCCGAAGACGTCTACAAATACATGCGGCTGCTCGAGAAAGCTTCGCCAGGCCGCGTCAAAGTTTTCACCATCGGCCACACCGAAGAGGGCCGCGAAATGATCGCGGTCGCGGTTTCTTCGGAATCGAATCTGAAAAATCTCGAATCGAATCGCGCCGAACTCGCAAAGCTTGCCGATCCGCGCACGATCAAGCTCAACGACGCCGAAGCCGACAAAATCGTCGCGCGCGCCACGCCGATCTATTACATCACCGGAACGATTCACTCACCCGAGACCGGCGCGCCGACGGCACTGATGGAATTGGCCTATCGCCTCGCGGTCGACGAGAGCCCCTACGTAAAAGAAATTCGCGACGGCGTCGTCACGCTGATTACGCCGGTCGTCGAAGTCGACGGCCGCGATCGCATGGTCGACATTTACAAATGGCACCTGTCGCATCCGAACGATTTCTATCCATCGCTGATTTACTGGGGCAAATACGTCGCCCACGACAACAACCGTGACGCGATGGGCGTCACGCTGAAGCTGACCGAAAACGTGCTGAATACTTACGCGACCTGGAAGGTGCAGGTGTTGCACGACCTCCACGAATCGGTGCCGTACCTCTACGACAACACCGTCGGCGACGGCCCCTACAACGCGTGGATCGATCCGATTCTCGCCGATGAGTGGCAAATGATCGGCGCGCGCAACGTTGCCGACATGACGAAATTCGGGATGCCCGGCGTCTTCACACACGGAGATTTCGATACCTGGTCGCCCGGCTATTTGATGTTCATCGCCGCCATGCACAACGGCATCAGCCGCCTCTATGAAACATTTGGAAACGGCGGAGCCGACACGAAGGAACGGACGCTCGATCCCGAAGAGTACGCGCGCACCTGGTACAGGCAGAATCCGCCGCTGCCCAAGACTCTGTGGTCGCAGCGCGACAATAACAACTACGAAGAAACCGGCCTCCTCACTTCGCTGCATTACTTCAACGAAAACAAGCGGATGTTCCTGAAGAATTTTTATATCAAGTCAAAGCGCTCGATCGAAAAGCCGTCAGCAGAAGGACCGGCCGCATATGTTTTGCCCGGTGATGATCCTCGTTCGGAACTGCAAGCCGAATTACTGCAAGTGATGGACAAGCAGAAAGTTGAAATTTCGCGCGCGACGTCAGCGTTTACGGTGACGTTCCCGCCGAAGAAGAAAGAAGAAGACGCCAAGCACACCCACGGCACAGCGAAGGCCGCGGACAAAGACAAGGCCGACAAAGATAAGAAAGATACTGAGCCGACCACCCGAGAATTCCCCGCCGGCAGCTACATCATTCGCATGGACCAACCGTACTCGCGCATCGCCGACGCCCTGCTCGATCATCAATATTGGAGCCCTGACGATCCGCAGAAAACTCCGTACGACGACACCGGGTGGACCTTCGGCGAATTATTCGGCGTGCAAGTCGTGCGCGTCACCGACGCGAAAGTATTGAGCGCCGCGATGGAGCGTGTGAACGCGGTGAAGTTGCCCGGCGGCGTAAAAGGCGACGGCACTGTTTTCGCGATCAACAACAACGCGCAACCGACGCTCGCGACACTGCGTTATAAACTCAAAGACGCAACGATGGACGCAGCCGAAGAGCCGTTCGACACAGGCGGCACGAAATTCAATCGCGGCACGATTCTCGTAAAGGGCGTCAATCGCGGCGATCTCGACAAAGCGGCGGGCGAAGCAGGCGTTGAAGTCGTTGCGCTCGGCAGCGCTCCCGACGTGAAAACGCATCCGTTGCGCGCTGCGCGCGTCGCGTTCGTCCATACGTGGCTCAGTACGCAGACCGAAGGCTGGTGGCGCCTCGCGCTCGACAACATCGGCGTGCCGTACGATTACATCAGCACCCAAGCTGTCGGAAAGATCGACGACCTGCGCGCGAAGTACGACGTGATTCTTTTCCCGCCCGTCGGATTCAACGCGCCAGCGTCGCTGATCATCAGTGGACTGCCGACTACGTGGGGAAATCCACTGCCGTGGAAGAACACCGCCGAAACGCCGAACCTCGTCGGCAAAAACGATTCCACCGACGACATGCGTCCCGGACTCGGCTGGGAAGGCCTCGCGAAGCTGCAGGAATTTGTCGCAAAAGGCGGCGTTTTGCTGACCGCGACCGACACATCGAACTTCGCAATCTCCAGCGGCTTCGAGAATGGCGTCACGCTCAACCAGGCGCAAAAGCTCAACATCGTCGGTTCGGTTCTCAGCGCGCGTCTTGTCGATGGCGCAAGCCCAATCGCTTACGGGTACAGCGACAAAGTTTCGGTCTATTGCGACAACGGCCCGATCTTTTCTCTAACAGCCATTGCCGGCGAACGGCGGCGCCGCCGTCTCGGCAGCCACTCGAAAGAGCGTCCAACGGGACGCGGCACGATGGACGATCCCGATTTCGCAGTGGGTCGCCCGGCCACCGAAGTTCCCGAAGAAAAATCGACCGAGACCTGGGAGATTCCCGAAGTCACCGACGAACAGAAAGTAAACAATCCTCGCGTGATTCCCGACGCTGAACTGCCGCGCGTGATTTTGCGTTACGCCGACAGCAAAGACTTGCTCGTCTCTGGTTTGCTCGAAGGCGGCGACGAAATCGCGCAGCATCCGGCAGTGGTCGACGTGCCGTCAGGTGCAGGCCACGTAATCCTTTTCTCGATCAATCCTGTTTATCGCGGCGAGACGCGAGGAACGTATTCGTTCGTGCTGAACACGATCATGAATTGGGACAGCTTAAACGCCGGCCGGAAGCCCGCGGAGAAGTAGAGCCCCTCGAACGAAGCGACAATCCAGGCGGGCACAGCGGGCTGTGCCCCTACACTCAT
>JGI12635J15846_10002319_pt1 | contig 16666 bp, 8 predicted proteins | sample BlaSpr_A8_OM2_M2_FD_15846 | JGI IMG/M metagenome (IMG submission 15846) | reverse complement strand
CTGCAGACGAAGCTCTCACTTCGGCTCGCGCGTTTACGGTTCCGTCTCCGCGCGCTTCAGCGTCGAGGATTGCCTCAGCCTCAGCCTGGGCTTCCTCGATCTCCGCTTCAACCGCTTCCTTCTGTTCGTGTTCCGCTTCAGAAGCAGCTTCTGCTTCCGGGATCTCAGTTTCTACCGTTTCGGAAGCTGAAAACGGCTCCTCCGACGGATCGGCCGCGGCTGCGATTTGTTGCGTGTCTCGTGAATTTTGGTCGCCAGCTTCGCTGGTTTCCTCTTCCATTTCTTCGAAGGCAGCGTCCTCTTCTAAGTCTTCCACGTAATCCGCGAGGTCTGCTTCGTCCTCTTCGATCTCTTCTTCTTCAATCGTGCCCGCAGGCGCGGCGGACAGTATTTCTTGTGAGCTTTCGTATGCCGAGGCTGTCCTCTGTTCCCTCGGCTCCGAAGCCTCGCCAAAGACGGCTGCAACGTTCATTTCGTGAAGGCGCTTTTGCTCACGATCCCATTCGGAAGTTGCGATGTCGAGAGTAGCTGCCTCAAACTCGCTGGATGGCGACTCGATAGGTATTTCCTGAAACGATGCGCTGATGTTGCGGGAACTCTCAGCGCCGGCGAGCTTAGTTTCGGCAAGGGTGGTTTCGGCAAGCTTGGTTTCGGAAAATAAGGGCTCATCTTCCGGGAAAGTCTTGGCGATTGGGAGAACAGCTTCCTCACGCGTCGGATTCGAGGAATATTGCCGGGTCGATTGTTGCCGCGAACTCTGGACTTGGCCGAGTCCCTTATATTTCGAGATTGACTCACCGGGAAGCACAATTGGCTGGTATCCCGGCGGAGGCCCATACTCTGATCGCTGCGGTCGTTCTGCCCTCTCTGGCGTTCTCTCGAAGCTTCTTTCAGGCCGGGGCGCGTCGTGCGCAGCTTCCGAAAGGGAATGTTCGGGCGCGGGACGATCGGCACCGGGACGGGCGAATTTTGAATCGGGCATACGCTCGCCGCGACGGCCTCTGCGACGGCGGCGGCCTCGAAAGCCGCCGCGATTGTCTTTCTCGTCTTGCTCTCCTCTTCCTTCGCGATTTTCTGTCGGGGCACCAACGAAATTACCTTGTGCCGAAGAATCGTTGGCTGGATTTTCGCCGGGACCTGAATCGGCGATGGTCGGCATAGTTTCTGCGGCATGATAAGGCTGCTTCTCAGAATCTCTCTCTGAATCCTGAGCCGCACGGTTAGTTGGAATTTCGTCGACTTCCTCCTGGTCAGCCAATTCCATGAAGTCGGAAACGTAGAGGAAAGCGTCCCGCTCCAGGCCGATGTCCACGAATGCCGATTGCATTCCGGGGAGCACCCGTGTGACGCGGCCTTTATAGATGGATCCCGCTAAGGTGTATTCGTTTTCGCGCTCTAAGTAGATTTCCGCGAGCAGATCGTCTTCGACCACCCCCACTTTGGTTTCGTGAGGGGTGGAAGACACATACAATTCTTTTGACATGCAAACTCCGGGTCTGCGCCGCTAAACGGTCGCAGTGATCACCGGGAGAAACGCAGGAGAATTGGGAGGATCGAGTGCTGCGATGGCCGGCCCGCACGAAACACGGATGCGACTACGGAGTTCACTCCGTAACCTGATCCGTGGCGCAAGCCTGAGAATCTTTTGCACTTATAGCATTACGCTGGACCGGGGTTGTGACCGCTCTCTCGTTTAGAGGGGGCCGTTTACCCGCCCGGCAGCGCCTTTAGCTTCAATCCTGCCCGGCTTCTAACTGCCATTCTGGCCGGGTGAGTGTCCTCTTAACGTGAGGACGGTCGTTATCTTTAACTTTTCAAACCCAAATACATGAAACAAATGTTTTCGCGCCTGGCTGGCGCGGCAAATCTCCTTGCCTTTCTTCGTCCTGCGTTAGTTCACGAAGCGGCGCATGCGAACATTCATCACCATACCGAGCGCCAAAAACATAAACAGGACAGAAGACCCGCCATAACTCATTAATGGCAAGGGTATTCCAGTGACCGGCATAAAACCGACCACCATACCGACATTGACCAGGATATGGAAGCTAAGCACAGCTACCACACCCATTACCACAAACGTGCCAGCGCGGTCGGGCGCTGTTTGCGCGTTCTGGGTCAAACGCATCAGCACTACAAAGTATAGCAGCAACACCCCTAAAGCACCTACGAACCCATGTTCCTCGGCAAAGGCCGCAAATATAAAGTCCGTCTGGGGCACGGGCAGGTAGTCAAGATGGGTCTGGGAGCCATTGCTGCTACCCCAAATCCCCCCAGAACCCACGGCGATAAGTGATTGGATTACCTGGTACCCGGATCCTTGCCGGTCCGCGTCTGGCTGCATAAAGCTGGTTAACCGGTCGCGTTGGTAGGATTTGAGCTGGTGCCAGGCGATTGGCATCATTAATCCGGCCAACACCAATACCACAAGCGCCTGTTTTGCCCGTAACCCTCCCAGGAATAGCCCCATAAGTGCTATTGGCATGTATGTGAGTGCCGTTCCCAAGTCCGGTTGCCTGAGGACCATGAGCATAGGTATCGCAACGATAGCCCCAGCTTTCAGGAAATCTGTCCATGAAAGTTCGCGCTCCTGCAAATCGGCAAAATACTTAGCGACGGCAAGAATGAGGATCAACTTCACCCACTCCGAGGGCTGGAAGTGTTGGCCTCCGGGCATTCTTACCCAGCGCCGGGCGCCCAAATACTTCTGACCAAAGACGAGCACAGCCATCAACGAAGCCACCGACGCGATGTACATCCAGTGCACACGGTCGAGAAGTAGTTGATAGTTCAGAAGACTCATCAGGAACATGCCGCCGATGCCGCCGATGATCCAGTAGAGCTGCTTAATATGTGCGCCCGCGAACTTAGTGTGCATCGTGGCGCTGCGGATTTCGAGGACTCCGAGGCCGCAGATAAGCAGCACAAAGATCAGCAGTATCCAATCAAAATCGCGAAATGAAATGTACCGAGACATGGATTAAATCGGTCGTTGGTCTTTCGTCGTTGGTCGTTGGCTCAATCATTCCTTGTCATCTTGAGCGGAGCATGTTCGCTCGCTTGCGAGCGCACATGCGAAGTCGAAAGATCCCTATAACCTCAGATAGTCTGCCGGGTATAGGGGTTCCTCTCAGGCTGCGCCTGCTCGGAATGACAATCGTTAAGGGCATGGTTTAGTTCACTCCGGGTGCGGCCATCGCTAACGGGACGCGCTGCTGTGCAACATCGAGCACAAAATGTCCGCCGTGCAGCGACTCGGAATTTGCATCTCCACCCGCATCAGGCGAAGCCCATAATGCTCCGATGTCAACCTTCCCATCATTCTTAGCCACCTTGTTCGGCTGCCGGCGTTGCTTCTCGACATAGGCTTTGATTACTTGGGCGGCCGTGCGCGCGGCTAAATATCCGTGCTCTCCCTCTTCCAGAAGCACGCACACTACGATCTCGGGATTACGACGGGGTTCGACGCCAGCAAACCAGCCGTTGTCTTTGAATTTCGATTTTCCCTCCGCCCCCATCTTCGCTTTGAGAAGGTTACTAATAGTCTGCGCGCTGCCGGTCTTGCCCGCAAAATCGATTCCCTGCAAATGCGAAAGAGCCGCTGTTCCCCCAGGATTCACTACGTCCGCCATCGCGTCAGTAATGATCTGCCAATTATTCGGATCAATCGGAACCCTGATCTCATCGGCTATGGCAGACGCGGGAATCACGTTCGTTGGGAGATCACTTGGAAAAGCGACATGGGGCCTGCGGAGCACCCCACCACTCGAAATCGCGCCAATCGCCCGCGCGAGTTGAATAGGAGTCGTTGCAACCGCTCCTTGTCCGATGCCCACTGAAATAGTTTCGCCGGCGTACCACTTCTGCTTGTAGTTACGAATCTTCCATTCTTCGGAAGGCATGATTCCGCTCACTTCCTGAGGCAAGTCGATTCCCGTCTTCTGTCCGAGTCCAAACATTGTTGCGTATTTTGCGATACGCTCGATGCCAAGCTTTTCCGCCAGCGTATAGAAAAATACATCACAAGACTGATAGATGGCCTTGGTAATCTCAACCGGTCCGTGCACCCGGTGCTCAGCAACAACCCAGCACTTGAAATATCGTCCGTAGAAACTGGCGCCGCCGCTGCAATTGACGTGAAGGTCCTGCGCAATGCCTTCCTGCAATCCCGCGGTCGCCATGATTATTTTGAATACGGAGCCCGGAGCGAGCTGGGCCTGTATGGCTTTATTCAGTAGCGGATGATCGTCATCAGTCACCAACTTATTCCATTCGTTCCGGTGAATGCGCACCGCGAAATCATTCGGATCGAAAGTGGGGCGGCTGACCATCGCCAGAATTTCGCCAGTCCTTGGATCCATGGCAACGATGGCGCCATTCCTCCCTTGGAGTGCCTCCTCGGCCGCAATTTGTAAGTCAATATCAACCGTCAGCCTAAGCGGCTTCCCCGGCTCGGCAGGCTTCTCCGCCAGTTGGCTCATCTCCTTGCCATGACTATTAACCACAACTTGCCGCGAGCCATTTTTTCCCATCAGAATTTGGTTGTATTGAAGCTCCACGCCTGACTTCCCCACCACATCGCCCGGGTTATAAAACTCGTATTGAGTCTGGTTGAGCATGTCCTCGCTGACTTCCCCGACATAGCCGATTAAATGCGCCATGAAACCATTCTTGGGATACAAACGGCGATGCGCCATTATCGTATCCAGCTCGGGCAATTCATTTTTGTGGGCTTCGATGAATGCCAGTTCGTCGGGAGTGATGTCGTCCTTCAAATAGATCGGCTGATACTGTGGGACGCCTGCGAAATGTTTGATCCGGTCGCGAACGTCTTTTGCATCCAAGTGAAGACCCTGGGCAATGAGGTCGGCATCGGCCGTGAGATCGCGGGTAGAATCCCGCATTAGCAACGCAGTGAACGAAGGATAGTTGTCGACAATAGTGCGGCCTTCGCGATCGAGGATGCGACCGCGAGGCGCCAGAATTGGCACGTTACGAACGCGATTCTTTTCCGCCAGCGTCGAGTAGAAATCGCTTTGCATGACCTGCAACCGCCACAATCCATAAGCCAGCAAAAGAAATACTGCCAGCAGGGCATATTGCACCGCAGTGAGGCGGAAAGGCGAAACTTTTTCGTCGCGGCCGAACATTCTGATGACTTTCGGGAAGTTAACCTATTGTAACGCGAGGGGGCAGCTTCAAGGATGGCTACAAGGGAGCGCTGAGTCACGAAAGTTTGCGGGGAAATATTATCTCCAGTTGGCGTTTTAGACCGGGACGTAGGAGTGCGACTATTTCTCCATCTCCGAAGCCCAGTTAAGCAAAACTGAGAGCGGCGCGGGATTGGGTTCATCGAGCTTGGTGGCAATCAGAAATCTCTGTCCGTCACTACTTACGTCGTAGGAGAAAAGGTCTTGCGAAGATAAGGGCTGCCGCCGGTGGGTTTGAAACAGCGCTACTGGTGTGCCAGCCTCAAAGCTGGTGCCGGCTGAAACCGGGACTGCCATGATCTTCCCATCGGTCGACATATAAAATAATTCCTTGCCGTCGTTGCGCCACTTCGGCTCCTGCCCCCCGGCGTTTGACACCTGCCACTTGCCATTGACGCTGGGAAATGGAGACACGTAGACCTCCATGTTGCCGGTCTCATTCGAGGCGTACGCCATCCAACGTCCATCCGTGGAGAATTGCGCACCACGTACCGTCCACCTGGCCTGAAAAAGCGCGGTAGTGGTCCGCTCCCGCCCCGCGAAATATCCGAGTCCGCTTCCTGTCCTGACCAAAATGTACTTGCCGTCGTGCGACCAGTCCCAAGGATTAGCTAGCGCACCGCCGTAATCGACTACTTGTTGTTCCGAGCCCGAGCCATCGGCATTTTTCAAATAGAGGGCAAAGGTCCCGTTGCGATTGGAAGAGAACAGAACCTTCTGGCTATCGGCACTCCACACCGGTGTCTGATCCAGGGCCGGATCGAATGTCAGGCGAGTCACAGTGCCCCGCGACAGTTCGTGGACCCACACATCTATGTTCCTCCCGTCCGGATCGGTCTGGTCGCAAGCGACCCGGCGCCCGTCAGGCGAAAGCCGCACGTTGTCGTACCACCCCGGCTGACCGACCGTCCCAGCAGGGTTTCCGCCGCGGTCAAACCATGCCAACTGTGACATGTTTGCGCCCTTTCCGGTTTGCGTGACCAGCACATCTCCACTGGAAACACCGAAGATTGCCCTGTTTATCTGCGGAAGAAATAGGATCTCGTCGCTCAAGGTGTGCGGCTCGCCGCTTAGGACGTAGTTGCGCCGGTCGAACGGCTGCGCAACCAGAGCCTTGTCACGCAGGTAAACCAGATAGCCGGGCGCGGCGTAGGCCGCATTCGCGGTGCTGGTTACCAGAAAGTGTCGATCGGGGGAATCCAATGAGCCCAGAAAAATCGCGTTCATCTCTGGCTTTCCTCTAAAGTTAGCTGCCAGATAAATAAAATGTTTTCCGTCTGGCAGAAACTCCGGCCAGCGGTGGCTGGTCTCGAAGCGTGTCGGGTCCGGCTTCGTCAGTTCCACCGGCGAGCCTCCCAAGGCGGACACCCGGGACAACCCCGTCAGCGCGTCCGCCGAGAACAGGATTACTCCGTCCTTGTTCCACGTGCCCCCGCGTCCATTGGGCGCATCACAGATGACCCGCGACTGTCCGCCTGATAAATCCACCTTCTTGAGTTTCCCGTCGGCGAAGAACCCGATCGTTCTCCCATCCGGCGACCAGAATGGGTACGACGCTCCTTGCGTCCCCTCCAGCGGACTGCTCCGCCGGCCCCCGATTTCATACGTCCACAACACGTAGTCGTTGGTTTGGCTCGAATAAGCTACCATCGCGACCAGCCGTTGGTCAGGCGATAATGCAAGATCATTCGCGGGAAACGGCACGGCAGTGTGGAAATACATTGCTAGCAAATGTCGTTTGCCAGCCTGCCACCAGGCCACGCCAGCCACCGTCATCAACAGAAAGAACGTGGCGGCCAGCAGCCAGCTTGCCCGCACCCATCTGCCAGGCTCGGGCGGAACACGTAACGCTTCATGGGATCCGCCCTCAGCAATCCAGTTCAGTTCGCTCGCCAGGTCGCTTGCACTTTGCCAACGTGCGTCGGGATCCTTCGCCAGGCATTTTTTGACGACACGCTCCAAATCGGGTGGGCACGAAGCCTGGAACTGAGAGATCGGAGGAGGGTCTGCTGTCAAGATGGCTGCGATGAGGCTCGCCCGGCTGTGCCCGCCGAAAGCTGGTTTCCCGGCCACCATCTCGTGGATCATTTCGCCAAGGGCAAAAATATCTGTGCGTGGGTCGGCGTCTTTCCCCTCCAATTGCTCGGGCGCCATGTATTGGAACGTCCCAACAAGCATGCCCTCACTGGTCAGCTTTGACTGCTCCATGGTCATTTCCGTCAGAGCCGTCGCCAGCGCGCCAGCGCCCGATTGCTTCGCAAGGCCAAAATCCATGAGCTTGGCACCAGTCTTGATCAACATGACGTTCGAGGGCTTCAAATCGCGATGCGTGACACCCAGCTTGTGGGCCTTGGCTAGAGCGTCGGCAATCTGCGAAGCGTAGCGGATGGTCTGCTCGGGAGGCAGCGGTCCCTTTGTGAGTCGCCGCTCCAGCGTCTCGCCTTCCAGGTACTCCATGACCAGAAAATCCACGCCGTCCTGATGTCCAATGTCATAGAGAGTGCAGATGTGAGGATGCGAAAGTTTGGAAATTGCTTTGGCTTCGCGCTCCAGCCGTTGTTTCAGGGAAGCGTCTGATGAGAGGTTCGCTGGCAGGACTTTAATGGCGACTTCGCGGTCGAGCCGAGTATCGCGGGCACGGTACACCTCGCCCATGCCACCTGCTCCGATCGGCGCCTGGATTTCATAAGGGCCGAGTTTTGTTCCAGCGGTGAGCGCCATTCGTGAGCGCAATTATAGTCCGGCCACAGCGTATTGGATGCGCGTGCATATCCTGATCTCACCGCGGGTATTCCACCTTCTCTCCCGGTTTCAGCGCGGTCAGCACTAAATCGTCGAGTACCACATCGTGTCCGGCCACAACCACGGCTAATTTCGCCATCTTGTACGAGCGCAAGACTTGCGGCACATCTGTCGTTCCTCTGACACTCGTCTCCTCAATGACAGGCATCACCTCGAGCGTGTAGCTACCCGGCAGAAGGTAGTCGAACTGAAAGGAGCCGTCGTCTTCGATCATCACAAATTTGCCGACGTCCTTCCCTCCGTCCTCCCGGATCCTAACCATCGCCTGGCTCGGCACATGCCGATCCTCCCCCACCAGGACTTTGCCTCTAACCGCGTACAGCCCGCTGGGGTTGATCTTAATGTCCGCGTTCGTCACCCCCTCACTCCCAGTAAGCTCAAACACCTTCGCGTCGTTCCGGCGAAATACTCCCGGTTCATAGACTGCCGTCATCTCGGGATACAGACGAACTCTACCCTTCGAACTAGGGCTGCTCCCATCGCTTAGTATGACCTGCGCGGCTGAGGCAAGTTGCGAAGCGAGGATTGTGCTTATGACGTACTTGCCGGGTGGCAGTCCGAAAATACGGTAACGGCCTTCATCATCGGTCTCGACCCGATGAGGGTGGTCGGTGTAGTAGTCAAAATTCTGCAAGGTTTGCTCCAGCGGAGTGGGTATCGCTAGACGCACAGACTCGACGGCAAGGTTCATTTCCGCGAGTTCCCAGCTAACCGCCGCGCCAATCACTGGGCTGCCATCCGGGTACTCCACCCGTCCAGCGATAACGGCCCCGCGACGCAATGACAAATTCAGGCTTGCGACCTGCCCCGCAGCGACGTGGACTGTCGGCATCGACGCGATTAAACGCTTGAGGTCGCGGATATCGCTCTCATCCTCGGACATGCCGGGCGTTACAAACCCGGGCATCAGTGCTCCCGCTAAATAATCGCCAGCAGGCACGCCGTCCATACGGAAGCTGCCGTCTACGCCCGTGTGCCCCAGGATTATCCGCAAATAAGGCTTCGGCGGGTTGGACGTCGCGGTTTTAGGCTCGACGCCACTCAAAGCTGTCTCAGCTGTTCCGGGAACCAGCCGTATCTCAGCGAAGCGCACCGGTAAGTTCGTTTCCTGGACGACGACATGTCCGAGGATTGAACCGGCGTCGGACAGAGGAGTCTTCGGCGCCGCAGCCGGCTGCTCTGCCACCGCCGGCTGAACGGAAAGGATTATCAGCAGTGCCGAAGCTGTTCCGATCCGCTTGATCTCGCTCCACGACGTTTTCACCCAACGAGTATCATCCCGCCATTCGAATCGAGCAAGACCGAAATCACGTGCACAGCTCACCCATTTCCTCAAACAGATGAAGGCTGCACGGGTGCAGCCCTACGCAATCGTGCCCACGCCCCTGAGCCATACAGCTGAGTTTTCCGCTGCTGTCATCTGCTAACTGATGGGGTTCCACAGCTTCTGCACAATAATTCGGGTTCTCTAATTCATTTCATTGGCTTTCTGCCTCACAATATTAGTGGACGACTGTCTCTCCATGGCAAATCCTGGCGATTTCGCATACACGGTTAAGCAGCAGACCGACATCGTTCGGGTCGTCGGCGATTACGTCAAGCTTCGGAAGGCCGGAGCGCAGAACTATTCAGGGCTGTGTCCGTTTCATGGAGAGAAGACGCCGTCGTTCTCCGTCCATGCCACTCGGCAGTTTTTCCATTGTTTCGGATGCGGCGTTTCCGGGGATGTTTTCGCGTTTGTCCAGAAGATCGAGAACATCACGTTTCCGGAGGCAGTGAGAGCAGTTGCGCAAAAGCTTGGTATCGCCATTCCCCAGATCAGCTTTAACAGTCCGGCGGAAGCCAAGGAAGCCAAGCTGCGCACGGTATTGCTCGAAATCCATGAGCGCGCTTGCGATTGGTTTCAGGAATATTTAAGGCGTCCCGAGGGAAGCGTTGCGAGGCAGTACCTAAGCGGCCGTGGACTCGAGGAAGCAATGATCAAGGAGTTTCGAATCGGGTACGCGCCGGATTCAGGATTCCTCCTGAAAGATCGCTTGCAGCGCGAATTTCCAGAAGAAGTGCTGAGGGAAAGCGGGTTGTTTTCATGGAAGCAGGACGACAGCCGTCAGCACTCAGTAATCAGCACTCAGCAAAATCAGGTAATTTCTGAAGTCGCAACCGAAGAAGCTAGAAGCCAGAAGCCAGAAGCGTCTTTCCAAGCTATGTATTCGAAGTTTCGCAATCGGGTAATGTTTCCCATCGCGAACGAGACAGGACGCATCATCGCCTTCACTGGCCGCACGCTTTCAACTGACGAAAAGGCTGGGCCTAAGTACTTGAATTCTCCCGAGACTGCGATTTATTCGAAATCGCGGGTGCTGTTCAATCTTAGCCAGGCGAAGGAAGCGATTCGCAAGCTGGACTACGCAATCCTCGTTGAAGGGCAGATGGATTGCATCTCAGTATTTGCGGCGGGATTTCATAACGTCCTCGCCAGTTCAGGCACTGCGTTCACGGAGTTGCAGGCCAAGCTTCTGGGGCGATTCAGCAAGAATGTAGTGGTGAACTTCGATCCGGACACAGCTGGAGCGAAGGCAACCGAACGAACGCTAGGCGTTCTGACCGAAGAGGATTTTCAAATCAAAGTGCTCACATTAGAAGCGGGTTTTGATCCCGATCTCTACATCCGCCGCAAGGGGAAGGATGCCTATTCCGATGCGCTGCGCAACTCTCAGCGCTATTTCGACTATTTGATTGAACGCGCGAGAGCACAGTTCCAAGTACGCAGCGCTGAAGGCAAAGTCAAGGCGCTGAACTATCTGATGCCCCATATTCAACGCGTGCCGAGCAGGATTGTTCGCGCCGAACTCTCGCACGAAATCTCGCAAAAGTTGGGCATCGATTCAGCGGTACTGCGGCAGGAACTGAAGTATGCGGTGAGTAAGCGGTCAGTCTCAGAGCTTAAAGCCCCCCTGGAGAATCAGGTTACAGACGCAGAGAAGATTCTGATTCGGGCATTGGCTTCCGCCACCGAGATGCAAACGTCAGAAGAGCGAATCTCGTCGCGCGATGGCACGGAAGAAGAGTTCGATCCGGCGCGGCAAGCGCAATTTGCCCTGCGCTCAGAACGTCTGCATGAGGGCCTAACAACGGAGTTGCTCATAGAATCGTTGCTCAAGGAGCAATCGGAACCCGTCGATATATTGCAGGTCGAACTTCAAGAAGGCGACCGGAATCTGCTTGCCGCAATTCTGATGAAAGAGGAGGAAGAACTTTCGGCCGAACGGGTGGAGGGAGCGGTGCGCGCGTTGCGGCGTATGCAAGGCCGGCGCAAGTTGGAGCAGATCCAAATCGAACTGCTGGCGCTCAAGAATCAAGATCCAGAGCGCGTACAGGCTCTTTTAGAGGAAAGGATACGTCTCAAACTAGCGCTTCGAGATCCTGGCATGGCCGGTGACAGCATCGCCAACTCGGCATAAGCGTCCGCAACTGCTGAAACTAAATGAGCCTTCAGACCATCTAAATTATTAAGAATGTGTGGGATCTGGCGGCACTGAAGGACGTTCTCTTCGTGCTATAATTTGAGGTTTGTGCGGATGAACAACTCGCCGTCTCCCGTCCCCAACGTTTTCTAACAAATTTGCCACGTCCTCCACGAGGACGATGAGGGTATTCCGCTTTGGCTCTAGATGACAAGTACGATGAACTTAAAAAGCTGATTGATACAGGTAAAGAGAAGGGATATCTGACCTATGATCAGGTCAACGACCTTATCCCGCACGACGTGCATTCTCCCGAGGACCTGGATGATCTGCTAACCACAATCGGTACGCAAGGAATCGATGTGCTGGACGGTCCCAAGCTTCCGTCCTCCGCGCTCGATAAAAAGTTCGATGACGAGGAGGTCGGAGAAGATGTTGAACTCGATTTAACTCCCGGCGCTCTCGAAAAAACCAACGATCCCGTCAGGATGTATCTGCGGGAGATGGGCACCGTCCCGCTGCTTACGCGCGAAGGCGAGGTTGAAATTGCAAAGCGCATCGAGCGGGGGCAGTTGCGTGTTCTGAAGGCTCTGTCTCGTTCTCCGATTGTTATCAATGAACTACTCGCGATGGGGGAGGATCTCAAGAAGGGCGTCCGCTCCATCAAGGAAGTAGTCACATTTGATGAAGAGGAGATCACCGACGAGATTCTGCAAAACCGCCTGACTGAATTTACCGGCAAGATTGACGACCTCGCCAAAGCCTACAAGAAGGCCAACCAGGTCCTGGAAAAATTCGGGACTGTCTCGCAGAAAAAGCGTCCCAAGGACTATCGCCGCTACCGCTTATCTTCGGCCCGCGCCATTGTGAAGGTTTCGCTGTGCGTCCGGAAGCTGGGCTTCACCAATAACGAACGCAAGCGGCTAATCGACCGAGTCAACAAGACGGTCGACACCATGCGGTCGCTGGATCGCCAGGCGTTGAACCTCGAAAAAAAAGCCGAGGCGACTCGCAGTGACGATCAGCGCAAAGAATACCGGCGCCAATCGCGAGCGATTCAGGGTGAGCGCGAAAAATTAGAACTAGAAGCCGGTGTGTCATTCCAGGAGCTCAAGCGCACACAGCGCGAGATTATCCAGGGAGACATGGACGCCGAACAGGCGAAGCGCGAGTTGATCGAAGCTAACCTGCGCTTGGTGGTTTCGATTGCGAAAAAATACACCAACCGCGGTTTGCAATTCCTCGACCTGATTCAGGAAGGCAACATTGGCCTGATGAAAGCCGTAGACAAGTTCGAATACCGCCGTGGATATAAATTCTCCACGTACGCAACGTGGTGGATTCGGCAGGCGATTACTCGTGCAATTGCTGATCAGGCGCGTACGATTCGTATCCCAGTCCACATGATCGAGACGATCAATAAGCTGATCCGGACTTCGCGGCAGCTTGTGCAGGAATTGGGACGCGAACCGACTTCGGAAGAAATTGCGAAGCGCATGGACATCCCGGTCGCGAAAGTACGGAAAGTTTTGAAGATCGCTCAGGAGCCTATTTCTCTTGAGACCCCAATCGGTGAAGAAGAAGATTCGCATTTAGGAGACTTCATCGAAGACCGGGCAGTGGTCTCTCCGGCTGAAGCAGTCATAAACGTCAACCTGAAAGACCAAACTTCGCACGTGCTTCGCACTTTGACTCCACGCGAAGAGAAGGTCATCAAGATGCGTTTCGGCCTCGAAGACGGCAGCGAGCATACATTGGAAGAAGTAGGCCAATCGTTCGCGGTAACACGGGAACGCATCCGGCAAATCGAAGCTAAAGCGCTACGGAAACTGCGGCATCCAAGCAGATCGAGGAAGCTAAGGGCGTTTTTGGATGGGGTAAGGGACTAGCGAAGTTCGGATTGCAGGATTGAGGGCGCGAGAAATCGCGCCCTTTCCTCTTTAGGGAGCTCTGAGTAGAATCGGCGCAATGTCCACAAGCACACCTCCCGCGGCTGAGGCACTCTCGGAGACCCCATATTTGGACATGCAGCGCCGGCTGCCCGCGCCCAATCGAAGGTACTCAAGAATCAAACCGTGGCAAGCTGTTCTTCTCCTTGCTAGCTTGCTAATCAAGACGGTTCGGATCACCTATGTTCTTTGGATAGTTGTGATACTGATCCACGAATTAGCCCACCTTGTAGCTGGCTTACTGGTCGGGGATGAATTCGACTACATCCGAGTCGGGCCGATCCGAGTTGACCGAGCCAAAAAAACTCTCTGGGAGTGGCGATGGGGCACCATTTTAACGGGTGCGACGCGCACTCTTCCTACTTCAAAGAAAGCCTTGCGATGGCGACTCTGTTTTTCAACCCTTAGCGGTCCGGCTAGCAATTTTATTTCTGGCTCCTTAGCTCTTAAGTTTGTGCCGGCTAATGATTCGCTCCTTTCTGCAAGCATGTACGTCTTCGTTGCACAATCTCTTTTCGCCGGCTTTGTTAACTTACTTCCAGTCGTGCGACACGGCCGGATGAGTGACGGAATGAGAATCTGTACGTTGCTTTTCAGTCGGAAGAAGAGTGAGCGACTGATTTCAATTCTGCGGTTTGCCGCTGACGCAAAAAAAGGAGAAGAGCCACATCTTCTCAGCAGTCATGAGGTGGGGAAGTGGGCATCCGTTAGAGATCAGACTGGCGATCAGGTCCTCGCAAACTGGGCCGCATATCAGGAATGTAAAGATACGGAAGATGGAGCTCAATACCTGGACAATTGCCTCGCGACTTGCTCGAGTACGACCCCGGGATTTCGAGAAGCGCTTATCGTCGAGGCTGCCAAATTTCAGGTGCTCCGTCGCAAGCGCGTCGATCTAGCCCAGCGATGGCTCGCATTAGATCGCTCGGATAAGCCGCGTCTTAACCGATATTTTGCCGAAGGCCTCATTTTCGTGCATGAGGGACAACTTGAAAGCGCAATTGCAAAAGTTGACGAAGCGTTGAGTTACATCGCGGACACCCCCGAGACTGCGCTGCGCGACCAGCAGGAAAAGGCCTTCAAGAAATGGAGACTCGAGTTGCAGGAAAAGGCTGCGGCCGGCAGTGCACCGAAACAACCTCGGGCCCTTTAGCGACAGCCCTCGGTGCCTAAGGCGCGATCCAATTTTATCGGATTCGGCACGTATGAAGACGTGCCCTGACACGAACCGCGTGAGATTTGCGCCAAGACTTTGGACTTTAACCCTGGCGACTCTCAGGCCCTAAAGGGCGTTCGATAATTGCGATTCACTACGCGGCCATAAATGGCCGCTCTTCCTCACGCCGCCGACGAATACGGATATGACTCCGGCCTTTCCGCGAGTCCCGCACGCACTGGATTCATGCGAATGTACTCGGCGTGGCGTGCGCAGTCCTGTTCGTCGCGAATGCGATGGTTCGTGAAGCTTTCCTGCCAAACCAGTCCTCGTTTTGCTTTTCCAAGCCGATACGAAAATCCACCTTTGATTAATTGCACGGCGCGTTCGAGCGAAATTTCCAGCGCAGGAGTCAAGAGCAGATGCAGATGATCGGGCATGATCGCGAATTCATGCAAAGCATATCTCTTCTGCTCGCGGTAGTGCTCTAGCACATCCATCATCAATTGAGCCGACTGAGTATGACGAAACAGAGGTGTTCGTTGCCAGGTCACGGTGGTGATGAAGAACGTTCGATCGAAGGTCATTCCCGGGAAGGGTTACCTACTCGACATCGCCTTGTCTGTGACATACGGACATTCGGCTCGTAACTCTTCCCTGCGGGCGCTATGAATGTTCCTTTTGGAACCCGCGGGGCAAAAGCTCGCAACTAAAACCAGCATGCTTTTACGCGGCCATAAATGGCCGCTCTTCCACACCAAACCCTATAATAATGAAGGTGCCCGGTCTCCGATAAGCCGCGAGAAAAAACCTCCGCTTTTCCCCTTCCTTCCACAGGCAATTTTCGTCCTGCACAGTTTCTCCACAATCTAACGCGCATTTTCTATTGCGCATTGCTTCCGACTCAAGCACAGTGCCGACAGTGCATGTGTGAGATGTCTTGACAAGGCCGATTGCGAGACGGCCGGTGGCATTCGGCAGTTCTTGAGGATGAACTGCTACGAGTTTCCGAGCACGTTTCGGCGTGCTGGGGAATTCTGGGGTTAAGACCTCCTCTGAGGGTCCTCCTCCAGGGTCATGACTGTGCCGCTGGCTGGTTTGTAACCTATGCGCGTCACTTCCGGAGAGCCGATTGCGGCGAGGCGTTGCGTCTGGAACGAGTATTCCTTGCGGATGCGGGTTTGGACGTAGATGGCGTCGCTGTGCAATGGGCAGTCCGTGAAATGAACCAATGGAAGCGGGGCATCTCCAATAAATGCGGCTCAGGTGGCTGGCCTGGGCCGCGTTTGTTTTTCGGGCTTCCGTCTATCCAATAAGTGCCAGAAGGGCAATTAACCCACGCCACCAGGTTGCTTTCGCTTTTTATTTGCCTATAATAAACCGGGATCGGACCATATACGTCTAACGTTCGAAAAATTAATTTAATACTCGGTTTTCCGAGGAAGTACTTCGCATTCACAAGGGTCCTCGCATTATGATTCGCTCACCTTATCCAGCTATTTTTTGTATCTCCTCCAGAAACTGAGCATAGATGCCCACAACCGACTACACGCTTGCGCATACTCTGCCGGCTAATGTTGAAGCCGAGCGCTCGATTCTGGGCGCAATCCTTCTCGACAACTTCTCGTACAACGAAGCTGCCGAGCATCTTCGTGCGGAAGATTTTTCTCTAGACTCCCACCGACGCATTTATTCACGAATCACGGAATTGATGGAGTCGTCGCGCCCGGCAGACTTCATTACCCTGATCGAGGAACTGCGACGGAGCAAAGAACTCGAGAGCATAGGCGACGTCGGCTATATCTCGGGATTGATGGACGGAGTTCCCGACCGCCCGAGCATTGAGCACTACATAAAAATCGTTCGCGACAAGGCTCTGTTGCGCGGACTGATTCACGCCGCCAATGCCGCGATTACCCGTGCCGCTGATCAAGGCGATCCCGCGGAAGAGATTCTCAACGACGCCGAAGCCGCGATTTTTCAGCTTTCGGAGAAACGCATTGGCCGCGGTTTCATGGGTATACAGGAGATCGTTAAAGAATCGTTTGGTTCAGTCGATGCTCTGCTGCAACGCGGCCAGCGCAT
>JGI12635J15846_10002317_pt1 | contig 16674 bp, 11 predicted proteins | sample BlaSpr_A8_OM2_M2_FD_15846 | JGI IMG/M metagenome (IMG submission 15846) | reverse complement strand
CCTACCTTTTCGGCGGTCGTCTCCCAAAAAAAACGCACGTCCGGCTTCGGAGAATCTTTGTTTAGAAAGGAGGGCCGCCAGCCGAGCACAAGGCTACTGAGTAGAGAATCGCTCTGGTGATCGACCACATTGCTCGTCCAACGGAAGTAGTGTTGGTATCCTCCGCCTATCCAAACATCATATCTACGCGTTACATGCCCCGCTGCGAGAGCGCCGTAAGTGCCGGGCTGTCGTTGCAAGGGAGGGCCATCGGCTCGAGGAACGTCCTGGGTGAGGGCAGATACTCCGGCATAAACCGTGGCTTCATTTCGCGTACCGATACCGCTCGATGAATGGAAGAAACGCCAACCTAGCAGGGCTTCGACCTGCGGATCGCCGGGCGAAAAAGCCATGAACCGCCCTGTCGGATGATCACCATGATCTAGATGAAACGGCGCGCTGATCGAAAGTTGCAAATTTGGTTTCCATCCAAACGTGAACTCTGGAGCGAGCATGGCGACACCGCCGCGCCACATTACGTCGGTTCCAACACCAATATCTCCTACACCCAGCGTCGCAGTGGAATATCCAAACACGGGTCCGTTGCCGTCGGCCCACAGAGGTGGAGAGAGAGCGAGGCATGCAAAAGCGACAAGCAATTGGCTCAGTCGGACCAAGTGACACCCACACGGATTTGCAGCCTAAATAAAGAAGAAATCGGCGCGATTCTAACGCCACAAAAGCGCTTCGGGTCACCTTTTCAGTGCACGTCGACGGACACGACTGCTGTGTTCACCATTTTTGTTGGCTAGAAAGTATAGCCGACGCCGACCAGTGGCGCTGCCTTCGAGCGCAATCCGCCATCGTCCAGTCGCAACAGCACGTTCGCCGTAAACACCAGCTTGGAGAAGCTGTGGAACGGACGCGCTTTCAAACCCAGCGATGCGCTGGTGATGTTGTAATCCACGTTCGGCGTGGTCTGTAGGCTTTGCTGAGTCACCGTCGCCGGCGTGGGATTCGCCGTGCACGCTCCGCAGTTCGCTAGGAACTGCTGATTGGTAATCGCAACCGTTTCGGATCCGAACACCCGTTGTCCCACGATGTCGAACGCGCCGGTTAGCCATTTCGTGAACCGCGCGTCAGCTCCCACGGTGTAGACAAAATCGTTAGGCACCTTGCCTTTCACGTTCGACAGCAAACTTCCCGCGGTGATCGAGTCACTGTTCCACTCGTAACCGATCAGCGCGTGCGGCGAAACAATCCAGCGGTACGAAAACACCGCGAAAGGCTTGAATCCGTAGGATCCCGATCCCAGGTAGTCTAGAGCGTCGCCCGTCGGGAACCGCACATCCATGCCTGCCGCGAAACCTGCGTGCTCGCCCTCCCAGGCGTTCCATTTCACACGAGTAACGATGTCCCCAAGGCCGTTTGCGGCGTTTTTCGGCGCGCTTCCTGCATCCGTAAACGAAGGATCAGGGAACGTGTGATTAAGGCAGGACGGATCCAAAGCTCCCGCGCCCCCCGCTGGGCTAGTGTTCGGGCAATTCTTGAACAAGTGGAAGAAGTACGGAGCTCCATTGGTGTTTGTCTGGTTTTGGTTTTTAGCACTCGCGTCCGGAGTGCCCGGACTGATCGCCTCGAATCCGTTGGAGCCCAAGACAATGCTGTCCTGAGAAACCACGTCCAACCGCACGTCTTCAATCGGGATCACGATCGAGAGGTCTAGATTCTTTAGCAAACCAAACGTCACATACGTCGTGTACTGACTTTCCTTGAGGCTGATCGAGTTGACGCTGTCGATGCGATCACGGACAAAAGCGCAACCGTTCAGATTCAACGTCGTGTTGATCGAACAATTTACGATGTTCGTGGCGGTCGAGTTGTCCCTGTTGTCGTCCGTATGCGTCAGGACCGTCGGAAAATTCAGTAGGTTTACGCCGTCCAGTTTGTTGAAGTTAAAAAACTGGTAGCTGAATCCGACGAACAGGTGGTGGCGGCCGACCGTTTCCGCGCGTTCCCCGAGCACTGGTCCCAGGCTGTCCGAACCGGTCACCAATGTTTTCAGCGAAGGGTCATAAACCAGTATCACTCCCGAAGATGGCGAGGCCAGCGGTATCAGGTTCGCCTGGCGTCCGATGTCTTCGGTCAAAGGCTCCAAGGTGTTGTTGAAGTCGTTGATGAAGTGGAAGGCGTGTCCTCCAACCGGATGCAGCACCTCGTTGAAAGCTCCGTTCGTTCCGTACTGTTCGGGGAGCACACACGCCAACTTGCTGCTTTGCACTGAGCACGGGCCGTTGCCGGTTGTGCTGGTCTGGGCGAACGCCCCCGCGCAACTCAAGGAGGCAACAAACATGGTTAGCACCGTGCCCTTCAACATCTTCTGGCTCCTTGGTTAGCCGGCAGGCTCTGTTGCGGGTACCTGCAGGCAGCTATTGATCTCGAGTCTTCGACCTGCCGAACGCTTCGGGCGAGTTTATACGCCCACTCCAAATTGTCAAGCAAACCGTGCCGCTGCGACCATCCTGCTGTTTCTGGGCTCGAACTGATGGAACTGCCTTAATTTACCTTCGTGCCAGAACGTATAAGAATTCGCGCGGAAAATGACGGTGAGCGGCGCGGCGGCGTATCATTAATTTCGCTTAATCCGCCGAGAGAAAACAAAACTAAGTCATTCGAGCGATAGGAAGCGGTTCACTTGCTTGACAATTCAGATTGAGCGTATAAACTCCTCCCCTAGTGCCCGGCCAAGTTTGAATTCCCGGATCGACAGTACTTGAGAGTCTAGTCTCCAGAAACTGTCATTGTGAGAAATGCCGCGCCACATGACCGGAGACAATGATTTAAAGGCTGTTGTGTTTGTGACTCTCTTTCGGTCGGTGCGTCCATGGGCATCAAGGCGCGGCCTCGCCGCAAGGTGTCAAGGCTGCTTTTCATTGCCAACGTTCTTGTCAGACTGGACGACGGCGGGCTCAGATCGAAGGCTGCGCCGCAAACGAAGTGGGAGGCTTGTTTCGAAGCCTGCCCCGGTCGCGTGTTCTGTCCGGCAGTCACTCGCTCACTCGGCGTTCAATGCGTATTATCTGTCTATACCGCGAAAAACAAAAAGTCTGGGAGACTCCCGAGACTGAAGTCGTCTTCGGCCGCGCCGAGGACCAGTCCCCGATCATTCTGGACCTTTCGCCCGACCAAAAGGTATCCCGAATCCACGGGAGAATTTGGGAAGAGGATGGCCTTTACTGGGTTGAGGACCTGAATAGTTCTCGCGGCACCCAGTTGAATGGCATCGAAATCAAACGAAGGGGCAAACAACAACTCCGTCCAGAGGATGCCATCCTTGTCGGGCAGACTACCCTCCGAGTGGAGCCTGCCGAGACCCCCGGCTTCGCTCGCCAAACCAACTACCTCGAGCAGGGCACGCTCCTGTTGCCAGAGAAACACCATACCGAATCCCACGTCTCCATTGCGAAAGACGTGGATGCCACGACGATCGACCCCGTGCCACTCGACCGTGACACAGATGCCACCGCGCGTCGGCTCAAGATGGTCTGTGATCTGCCTTTCCAGTTTGCCACCAAGACGACCCTCGAAACTCTTCTGCCCGCAATCGTGGATCAACTTGTGGAGGTCATTCCTAACGGTGAAAGCTGGGCGCTGGTGCTTTCTGAACCTGGATCCGACGCCCTTTTGCTCAAAGCCTATCGCTACGTGCAGCGTACCTATCTGAGCGAAACCCTCCTCCGCCGGGCTATGGTTGAACGCAAAGCGTTTGTCTGGAAGAAAAGCGCGGATGTGGACATCAGCGGGAGCATGGCGCTAAGCGGTATCGAAGTTGGCATGTACGCCCCGCTCCTTTGGCAAGGAGAAGCACTCGGCGCGATTTGCGCCGGAGCGCGAAGTGCGGAAACCGTCTTCACGGAGGAGGATGTGAGGCTGCTGGTGCTCGTCGGGCAGTATGCCGCAATGGCTGTCGCCACGCACCAGCTGCAGGAAAGACTTCGTCGAGAATCTGTCATTAAAGCTAATTTACTCCGTCAGTTTTCCCCCAAAGTCGCCGACCAACTGTTGGCTCATCGCGGTCGACTGCGGCTCGGTGGCCGGCGCAGCGAAGTCTCCGTTCTTAACTCGGATATCCGGGGTTTTACGCAGCTGGCCCGTGAAATGGACGCGGATGATGTCGTCGAAATGCTCAATGAGTATTTGAGTGTCTTGGTGCCGGTGATTTTTGCGCATAACGGAACGATCGACAAATTCATGGGTGACGCGATCCTGGCTATCTTCGGAAGTCCGGAAGCTGATCCAAAGCACCACGAAAACGCGCTTCGCGCGGCTGTTGAAATGCAAGCGTCGGTGATGAAGTTGAACCAAGCACGCCAGCTCCGCGGTGCGCCATGCCGTGATTTTGGCATCGGAATTCATTGCGGCGAGGTGGTGCATGGGTTCGTTGGCACGTCGAATCGCATGGAGTTCACCGTCATCGGTGATGCGGTCAACCGGGCGGAGCGCTACTGCGCTGCCGCCGCGGAACGCGAGGTGCTGATTAGCCCCGAGATGCATGAGCACGTTTGGCGGTTCGTCGAGACAGAGCAGGCCTCCATTCCCACCAAGCACGAGGGCAATCTGGTCGCGTACCGGGTGAATTGCCTCAAAGAGGACGCGAGTGGGTCGGCCCCTCGCTGATTGTCGACGATCAGGATATCGCCGAAGCGAGAGCAGACATGGGTTGCTCCAGCCAGAGGTTCTTGTCTTCAGATGGTTCGAGTGCCCTAATGTTCCAATTGGTCTGATTGAACATCGGTGATGATCGAGACGCCATCCACATTGGACAACTCGAAAATCTTGGCGTCACTGTTGCTGATGGGCTTCGAATCGATTCGATGTGCACTCGCAGCCTGCTGATACGCTTTCGTCATTCTTTGAAACACCACATCGGCGTTTTTTTGTTGCGTGCGCGCCTGCCCACCGATCCTGGCTCCAGGAATGTTATTTACGTAGTCGAGGGCCTCGCCGGGCGCGGTCCGCCGGCAACAACGGCCCGAGAACAAGGGAACATTGGTTTCGAATCCCACAAGCCCGTCTATCCGTTTGGAGACGGACTATCGAATTGTGGACATTTGCGCTGCTGCTCCGAAACGGATCCCCCGGTTCGTGTCCGTCTAACCCACGAAACTTCTTGCTATTCAACGGTTTTCAGTGATATGGAGTGCATCAACAACTCCTAACGTTCCGTTACGGGCCAGCAATCAAGTCTTCGACGTAAACGCAGCCTTTAGAAGCCGGGCTTTTCATGGTTTCAGCTCGAAGGTAAAGCCGTTCCCGAGCCACGTGGTTTTATGGCAAAGATCATAGGCCGAACAATGTTCGTGGTGTATAGTGCGACCACCGTTCTTACACCCGGTGATCTCAAGAAAGAGAGACAAAATGTCTGAAGAGAAAAACGTGAACCAGAACCAAAATCCCGAAGAGCTTAGCGAAGAGCAACTCGGAGCCGTACAGGGCGGGAATTCCATCTCAGTGCCCGTGACGCTGGAGAAGACCTTAACGGCAAGAATTCCAAAAACGGGTGGCGGGTCAATCGCCCAAGGCGACACCCTCGACAATACACTGACTCAAGACGGCCTGCCCTCGTAACTACCGAGGCGCGGGGCGATGGATTTGCGATGACTCCTCACTAGGCGGTTTTGGCCTGGCGCTCATGAGCCAGTGCTATCCCGTATAAGGAAATATGATCCCGGAAGCCGGTCTTCCACAGCTTTACTCTACTTGGTTGCACACCATCACCGGCGGCCCCATTCCCGCCGAAACCAGCGCTACGTGCGAGAGTTGTGCGATGCTTCCCTCACCTGGAAGCTCACCGGAGGCTACCTTCTTTCATCCGGCGACCAAGTGTTGCGCGTACCAACCTCACCTTCCGAATTTCCTCGCGGGAAGGATTCTTTTGGACGACGATCCGTCCATGGCCGCCGGCCGTCGAGAGTTGGAACAGCGTATAGCACGGCGGGTAGTTGTCACCCCACGGTGGGCTGGGCCGGGATCGGTGTTTGGCTTGCTGTACCGAAATACACCCAACGTTTTCGGACGGGCCCCGGAATTGCGATGTCAGTTTCTCGATTCTGGCGGAGGCTGCGGCATTTGGAAAAATAGGCCCGGCGTATGCGTAACCTGGTTCTGCAAGCATGTTCGTGGCGACACGGGACGCCGCTTCTGGAAGTTAACCGACACCCTTTTGCGTATCGTGGAACAAGAACTAACGATCTGGTGCCTCGCCGAACTCAAAACAGGATCTGCAGAAGTCGATGAAATGGGACAACGCTCGTCGCCTCAGGTCTCGGAACTGGGCGGAGAAATTGATTGGGGGCACTACCGCAAATTGTGGGGAGCAAGGGTTGGACAGGAGGCGGATTTTTATCGTGCTTGTGCGAGTCTGGTGGATGGTCTGACTTGGCAGCAAGTCCTGCAAATATCCGGACCACGAGTGCGCATCTTGGCAGAGCTGGTTCACGACGCTTACGTTCATCTGGGATCAGTAGCTACTCCGGAGCGGTTGCGACTGGGGCGCGTTCAGTTCATCGGCATTGAGGGACAGGGCTACCGAGTTCTCGGGTACAGTCAATATGATCCTTTAGTGGTGCCGGAGAAACTCGCTCGGGTATTGCGATACTTCGATGGGCGACCGACAGAAGAGATTCTCGAAAACATCCTCAGTCAAGAAAACCTTCGCCTGGACTTGAAGCTTATCCGCAAAATGGTCGATTTTGGCATCCTGCAAGCGTGCTCCTCCGAGAACAACGCTCTTCCCATAATCAGCTAGGTCGTGTATTGAGTGCCAGCGCGGTTGAACAATGAATCCGTAGGAATCCTCGCGTCCCCTCAATTCAAGCGCAACCGCTTCAAAAGTCTGTCGAAGCGCGTAGCGCCCAGTGACGCGCTGTCCATCATCGAATCGTCCAGCTCATCGGGATCGGTCTCCTCTGTCCAATTGCCATAACCAAGGTGACCGGTCGTTTTCCGCAGGCGGTCCGCCAACAAAGTGGCGACGGCCTTATAAAATCTTCCCGCAAAGGCACTATCCGTTTGAAGCTTGTTGCTCAGTACTGCCCGCGAGAGCACCAAGAGATGTGAGTCGCGTGTCGTTACCACCGAAGCCGATGGGGGACGAGAATCGACGAAGGACATCTCCCCCACAATTTCGCCCGCAAGCAACCCGGCGATTTCGCGGTCGCCTACGGCCTTAACCAGGACCGAGAGCTTCCCGTCCAGAACCACATAGACATCTTCAATGGGGCTGCCTTCGTGAATCAGGGTCGTCCCGGAGGGCGTGAATCTGGTGGCGCCATTTTTGCCCATCCACTCCACATCCTGATCATCTAGAATTCCCATAAAATACAGTGCTTTTCTCATGAGTTGTTTCTCCGGCTACCCAATAGACAAAACGTGACCCCGCTCAGGCGAGTTGACGCTTGGCCAACTCCCGAAAAAGACCTTTTCGTTCCGATAATTCCTCATAGGAGCCAGACTGCACTACGATTCCTTTTTCAACTACCAAAACCAGGTCTGCGTGGACGATGGTACTCAAGCGATGCGCGATGACCACGCGGGTGGCGCTGAAGGCATCAAGGCTGTGACTGACCGTTGCCTGGGTGCGATTGTCGAGTGCACTGGTGGCTTCGTCGAACAGAAAGATCCGCGGCTTCTTCACCATAGCTCGCGCGATTAACAGCCGTTGCCGTTGGCCGCCGGAGATGTTTCCGCCGCCCTCGCTCACGACCGTGTGCATCCCCATGGGCATTTCGCGAATATCCTGCTCCAGCCCCGCACTGCGAGCCGCGTCCCACGCGTCGTCCAGAGTGAATGGGCCGGATCCTACAATGTTGTCGAAGATGGTGCCGCTGCCCAGGCGCGCACTTTGCAACACGACACCGATCTGCCTGCGGGCCGCCTGAATATCAAGGTCGGCGAGATCCTGTCCGTCGTAATAAATCACACCGGCTTCCGGTCTTTCGAAACCCAGCAGCAGGCGAAGTAAGCTGGATTTCCCGCTGCCCGAGGGACCCACAATGGCTACAAACTGCCCCGGTTTAACCGCGAAGGAAATATCACGTAGCACCAGCGGGGAATCGGGATGATATCGAAAACTTACGTGATTCATCTCGATTGCGCCGCTTAGGTCTCCTGGCTGCCGGTTGGTATTCGAAACCTCCGGCAAAGCCTCAAAAATCGGAGTGGCACGCTCATATAAAGGAACCACACCAAGGGCGGACTCGACAGCGGAGCTTAGGCCCAGTGCCGCCGACTGAAATTGAACGAACGCGGCCAGGAATGCTAGGAACGTGCCAGTGGTCAAGGCATGGAGCAAAGGTTGGCCCATCAACTGCGCGGCGTAGCTGAACAGGATGGCCATGCTGACGACTGGGAAAGCCGAGTTGAAGATGGCCAACCCATTTGAAACTTTCTGAGCGCGCACCGATAGTTTCTTCTGCGCGGAAAACTCGCGGGCCCAGGCGGCAAAAGCCCGAGGTTCCGCGCCAGAAACACGCAGTCTGGCGATATTTCCGATAAATTCCAGGAGCATTCCGGAAATTCGGCCGCGAACGCGATAGATTTGGCGTTGGAAGCGGATTTCGAAATAGGCGCTAACCGCCGAGCGCACAAAAATCACGAAAACCAAACTGGTAGCAATCAATGCAAGCTGCCAGCTGTAATAGAAAAGCAACAAGAAGCTAAAAATTGAAAACACTCCCGAAAGGATCGAAGAGATCGCCGAACCTGTCAGCGTACGCAGAATGTATCCGATGCCTGAACTTCGATCGGCTAGATCGCCCGAAGTGTAGCGCCGGAAAAAGGGGACCGGGAGTCGCAGCAGGCGATCCCAAACGGCCGCTTGAAGCGCCGCTCCCATCTTTCCCTCCAGGCGCAGCATCGCGAAGTTTCGAACCAGCGTAAACATGGATGCCGCGATCGTCGCGATCACCAGAAAGGCGCAAATTTGGAGCAGTTGGCCCCGTTGCGCGCCGGGAATGATGGAATCGAAGATGATGCCCGTCGCAATCGGGAAAAGCATTGCTAACAAGCCGCCGCAAACGCCCATGAACACGATCGTCAATAGCTCGCGCCTGGCGTCGCGAATTCCGAAGGACAGCAAATCCCAGATGGAAAGCTTTCTGCTGGGCAGCGGACGGTAGAAAGTGTAAGCGAAACCATTTAGGGCGAGGGCGATCTCGCCATCGACCTTTGTCGTGCGTTGCTCGACAGGGTCATATAGTTGCTGCACGCCGTCGGCGGCCGGAAGCAACGCAACCGGCCGCGTGTCACGGTCGCGGAAGGCCAGCAGCGGACCACTGGCATTGATCCACCACTTGCCTTTCAAGACCACGACTCGGTGACGTAGGTCCGAAGCTCTTGCGATGCCTGCCACAACGTCCTTTATTGCTATGGTGCTGCCGCGTGACGAAACAGAGCCGGCCACGATCGGAACCCCGAGATATTTTCCAACGGCTTCGCACGCCAGCAGGGTGGGATCGGCGATCCCCACTTCACCAACCGGAAGCTGCGCGTCCTCGTCTTCGAGAGGGGACCCAAGAGAGCGCAGCGCGTTGCGGAAAACGGCCGCGTCCGATGCCCCTTGTGCTTGCAGGCGTTTTTGACTTTTCTCTTCCGAAAGTTTGAGGTTAAGTATGAGTCGCTGCAAAATCACGTCGTGAAAGGTTTGCAAGCTTCGCCACTCTGGGTCAAATCGCTGCCAGTCCCGGGAATCCATAGCAACCAGTTGGGCTCCGCGGCCGGGTTGCAGCCATCCGCGGCGCGACACCGGAAAATAGGATTGACCACCGATCGGATCGATATCGGAACTGTGCAGAAAGCGCGATGTCCCCTGGAGATGCTCGACCCACAGGATGCCTTTTACCGGACCAACCGGCCGTGGTTCTTCGGTGACGTCCAGGATAGCGCCGGATTCAATGTCGGCGAAAAACTTCGGTATTTCGGTCCCCGTGGCGGCTGCAGCGGCGAGGTTTAATATCCAATCCTCCAGCAGCGAAACAGCTTCGGTTGGCCCTTCCGCAATCAACGGATAAGTGGCTCGACGCAGGGCGCTAACCGACAAGCAAAGCAGCTGAGTCCCGGGAGTCGCGGTGGCAATGACGCTTGTGTTCGGGCGTCGCGTGGAATCGATTCCAAAAACCGCTCGCCCGTGTTCAACGCGAAGGAAATGATGACGCGCGCCAGCCGGCTCGCCGTCAACCTTGTTCAGCAGGAAAAGGTCGAGCTTTCCCGATTGCACGATCCAAACCGAATCAGCCGCCTCAATGGAAAAGGGATGATTGGGTTGCGGTTCCAGCAGCTGGCTGCTTCCATCGGGAGTTGTAGCCATCTCAGTGTGCCCGAATCAGATCCAGATACGCGCCTTCCATCGCGCTGAGTTCCTCATGAGTTCCGCGCTGCACTACTCTTCCGCGTTCCAGCACGATAATTTCGTCGCAATCGCGAATGGTGCTGAGCCGATGAGCCACAATCAGGCAAGTGCAGCCCCGGCGCCGGAGACTGTCATCGATCGCTTGTTCGGTGTGAGGATCGAGAGCGCTGGTGGCTTCATCGAGAATTAGAATCCGCGGTCTGCGCGTCAAGGCGCGCGCAATCTCCAGCCGCTGACGTTGGCCGCCGCTGAAATTTCTACCGCTTTCTTCGATCAGCGAATCGTATCCGCCGGATCGATCCGTGATGTCGTCGTGAATGTACGCATCTTTCGAGGCTTGAATCAGATCGGATTCCTCGATGGTGCTGTCCCACATGGTAAGGTTCTGGCGTATCGAGCCATCCAGTAAGAAAATGTCCTGATCGACGATAGCCAGCGACTCGTTGAGGATGCGTCGGGGAATTTGCTGGCGCGGTTTACCATCGATAAAAATCTGCCCAGACCACGGTTCATACAAGCCGCTTACTAGTTTCGCGACGGTAGACTTGCCACTCCCTGTTGCGCCGACCAGGGCGACTCGCCCCCCGGGTTTTAGCTTGACGCTGAAGTCTCGAATCAACGGCTCCTCAAGGCGGCTGTACCCGAAGGTCACTCGATCTACTTCGACCCATCCTTCCAGTAGTTGGCCGTTTGGGGGGATCGCTTCTTCTTCTGAACCGAGAGCAACACTAGGGGGATAACGAAGTACATCCTCTAACCTGCCCAGGTCGCCTCCGGCCTCCTGCAACTTCGATCCAAGGGACACAATTTTGTTCACCGGTTCAATGAAGCTGGACAGCAAACTTTGAAACATGATCAGCATCCCGATGGTGAGAACCCCGTCCAGTATCCGCATTCCGCCTAACGCCAGAACGCCGATGACATTCAATGAGGTCAAGAAGGGGGGCATTGCCGCCAGAAATTGCGAAGAAGCTCCAAACTCCTGCTCGGCGGTGACGACTTTGGCCTGCAAACCGGACCACCGCGCAAAAAAGTCCGACTCCGAACCGCTGGCTTTCAAGGTCTCAATGGTTTGTAACCCCGCCATGGCCGCGCCAAGCATTTTTCCGCGTTCTTGCAACAGCTTGCGGTTATTGTCCACGCGCCTTCGGGCTGCATAGCGAACCGCCAGAAGGTTGATGATCGCAATCGCAATGCTTGCCAGGGTGAGGGTGACGTCATAGCGAAACATGAGGGCAGCGTAAAAACCGATTAAAAAAATGCTGACGATGTTGGTTGTAAGCTCTCCTGACAGAAGGGATGCCACGTTGTCATTCAATTCGACGCGCGAGCCGATCTCGCCGCTGAACCGTTGCGCAAAGAATTCCATCGGAAGCGCCAGTACATGCCACAAGAAACCACTGGAAGACGTTAACGATAGCTTGGTCTCAAGTCGCAACAGCGATCGTTGCTGCAGGTACGTCGCGGCCGCTTTAAAGACAGCGGTGATAGCCATCGCCAGCAACAGAGGCTTAAGCCATTTGACCATTCCGCCGACTAGAATGTTGTCGATATAAACGCGCGAAAACGAGGCAATCAGGATATTGGGTACTACCAACGCAAACGTGGCGAGAACAATGTACGCGATGGCTAACCCGCTGCCGGGCAGACGCTTTCGCAGTAGATGTACCAGGGTGCGTTTTTCGCCGCCCCGTTGAAAACCAGGGGTAATTTCAAACGTGAGAACTACACCGGTGAACGACTGATCGAACTCCTCGTCGCTGACAGTGCGTCGTCCGCTCGCCGGATCGCTGAGGTACACTTTGCCTCGGCCGAAGCCCTCGATGACCAGAAAGTGATTGAAGTTCCAGAAGACGATGGCAGGAAACGTCAGCTCTCGAAGTTCCGCCGGTTCTTTCTTGAAACCTCGCGCCGCCAGGCCATATTGGCGTGCCGCTTTGACCACATTGCTGGCTTTGGTTCCATCGCGCGAGACGCCGCATGAAATGCGCAATTCTTCGAGTGGGACACTTTTCCCGAAATAGCCAAGGATGATGGAGAGCGCCGCCGCTCCGCACTCCACCGCCTCCATCTGCAATACCGTGGGAGTTCTAACCCGTGGCGATGAAGGAGTCTTCCACCTTTTCAGAATGTCGGTAAGGAAAGATGTACGGTGTTTCATCAGCGCGGTTAGGTAGCGCCCAACCCTCGACGCAACGCCGGAAATACCAGCGTGACAGGCTTCTGCCAACGCGTAATTACTTCGGCGGTGCACATTGTGCCTCCGGAGAGCCTTAAGTTCGGGCCCTTCGACGAAGACCACTGGTAACCACTGGGCGTTTTGGCGTCCTTTAACATTTCTACGCGCAGTTCCGTAACGGGACCCTCATTGGTCAGTGCCCTCACCAGCACTTCGTTTTCGAAATTGCGCATCAATTCCGCGGGTGTATCTGGGAAGTCTGAAATATATACGACGCGGCCTCTCACGAAACCGAACTCTTCGGGTTTCACGTTGGAGGGCGAAAGTTTGACTTCCATCCCGGGGTGGACGTCCTTGGCTTGTGAGGCCGGTAGATAAAGCAGCGCCTGCAGATCCTGAACGTCCGGTTGAATACTCAGAATAGGATCACCGAGTGCAACGGTCGCCCCTGGTGAAACCTTTACCTCCAGAACCTCGCCGCCATAAGGACTCACTACGTTCTGGGCGATTTCCAGCTGATTCTCAATTTCATGAAGGTTGCGCTGCAAATCCTGGATTCCGATCTGCTTCTCCGCATCGACCTGTTGAACTTTCGCCCGGTTTGTGAATTCCTCGGCTTCCAGCTCTTGCACCTGCGCGTGCACCGCTGCAATCCGATCCTCAATGGCGGTCAAATTCTGACGTGCTTCGATCGCCTTTTGTTTAATGACAATCCCAGCGGCGAGCAACTGTTCTTGCGCGGCGACTTGCTCCTTGGCCAGATCCGCTTGTTCCCCAAGATGCCTGATTTCGCTTTCGGCATTGGCGCGCCTGCGTTGAATCGCGGCCGCGGCCAATTTTGCTTCCTGCTCACGAGATGTGTGCGACCGATCCTTTTCGCGCACAGCCTGTGCCAGAGTTTGCTGAGCGCCCTTATATTTCTCCACGATCGCAGGCTGAGCGACGGTGGCCACTATCTGCCCCGCGCTGATCTTGTCTCCGGCATTCACCTTTAGTCTCGCAACGACACCGGAGCCTGCAGCCACCACGTTTAAGACGCCGCCGGTCCTGACGATCACGCCCTGCCCGCTAATCGTAGAGGGAAGCTTGCCTGTATAGCCCCACACCAGGGCCACGATAAGCAGGCCGAAAATGGCGAACTGCGCGATCCAGGCCTTCGTGTCGGTAACGCGCAGTAAACGATCCAGCTCGTCGGGAGACGAGAGCCGTTCAAGCGCCACAGCCCGAAAAATGCCACGGTCCATTTAGATCCCATTGAGATACAAAGTGTCGGGGCGGTTGGAACTTGCCGAAGGCTATCTTTCTCCCGTGTAGCCGTCAAGCGAAATTGAGCAGCGAAATTGAGGTGCCGATCTGGCATCGGCGGCGTCAGGCCTCGCCGCTGAGCGACGTTCGGGCAGCGGCCGATGTGTTGACGCCCTCCACGAATCTTGATAGAAGTTGTGGTTGTTTTAGGCTAAATGTGGCAGATTCCTGACGCGCGAGGAGCCCTCTATGGATAAAGAAGATCTAAACAAAATCGATCCGTCCAAGGAACCGTCCACTACTAAGGGAAATTCGCAGGATTTGCCGGACGACTCACTTAAAGCGGTTACAGGCGGACTGAAATCTACGCCCGGAGAGATGAGCACCGGCGACGCTTGCATTAGCCAGTTATAGTCGCTTTTCCTGGGAACGTTTCGCCAGACCCGCTTTCCGCGCGCGGTAGGTATCCCTTGCTCAAGTGGACGACACTCGACACCAGTGGGTTGTAGCGCCGTTTCGCTCGGATCACCACGCGTTTGGTCGTAGTGGGGACCATTGGCACGATGTCAATGTCCACCGCAACCTTCGTGGATGCTATACGGGCGCCATTGCAATCGTCCGGAAGCTTGTAGCAGATCTCGGTACATCCCTCCTCAGTGATCTGATTGCCCCACAGCTACTCACGTTGTTGTTCATCTGTCCGGAATTGGCCAAACCAGAGTTTGCGTCGGCCGAAGTGCGGAAGTGGCTCACATTCTCTTCCGAAGGCAATGCACCGTCGCGCACCCTTCGAATTGCCCACGGACTCGTTGATTTTCTCTCGGCCTATACGGGTTATGTATCGCGATCGCCTGTGTGCATATCATTTGAGAACGCCGACTTCGCGGATTCTCTTGACCAAGAGTTTCTGGCGGTGTTATTGCGTCGCGCCGAACCGGCGCGACTGAAAATAAGAGTATGCACTTCCTCCGATCAGTTGGCTGAACCCCTTCATTCCGCGCTCAAAGCGTTTGCCTGTGTCAAATATTTGGAACCTTCCATGCCCGCAACGATGGCCGCCATCCCTGAAGCCTGGCGCATTTGGTTGCGAAGCTGTGCGTCTGGCTGGGCTGGAGAATGGGCTATTCTCCGGGACCTGTCGAAATATCGCGATCTGTCGGCGTCGCGACCGGCATTCGCAAATTTGCAGGAATTCCTCAATGACGTGATCGGCAAACTGTCCGCCGCCACACGATGCACGCTCGCTCGCGAATACGTGCGATCGGACTGCTCCTCTGATAATTTACTCTCGCAATACGCGTATTCAGGGATTTCCGAGGAAGAACGATTGGTGTTGCACCGGGCCCGCACGCTAGAGCTCGAGGCGCTAAACCAGCAGTCTCTTTCGCTTGGCGCGATCCCCCTGCATTACGAGCGACAGCGCTCCGACGCCACGCCGTTGTTAGCCGCATCCAAACGCTGTATGCACGCCGCCTTTTACAACGCCGCGCTGGACTGGGCCGTCCGCGGCCAGCGAATGCTCCCCGCCACCGATCGCGGCCAAACTTACTGTGAACTTACCCGCAACATTCTCTTTGCCCAGTTGCTGCTGAACCGCCTCGACGAAGTAGAGGCGATCTGCGCGGAAAACCTGACCCGCAGCAAAGACCCGGCACTGCTCGCACATACCACCTACGCCAAAGCGATTCTGACGGCCCGATTTTATGAACCGCCGCGACGCGACTACGCCGCCGCTCGAGGTTGGATCGAGAAATCATTGGCGTTCACCGAAGCCGTTCCGCCTTCCGAAACCAGGGCCGTGAATATCGCGTTCTTGCGCAATACCATGGCATTGGTGGAAATGCGCACGGGAGATTTGGCGACTGCGTACCAGTTGTTGTGCGAGGCCTTGCAGTACATGGCTAGCGAAGCGCCGCACAAATATGAAGCCGAAAGCGCCATCCTCATCCACAACCGTGCGCGTCTTCATGTCAAACGCATGCACGTACCCGAAGCGATCGCCGATCTGACCTCTCTCCTTCAACAACAGCCGGGCAACGGCGATGCATATTTCGACCGGGGCATCCTGCATGAGGGTTTGGGTAAACATCAAGAAGCCTTACGCGACTTTGATTTCGCAATAAAATGGAGCCCGCCGTATCCGGAAGCTCACTTTAATCGCGCCAAAACCCTGGTTGCTTTGGGGCGCATAAATGAGTCGTTGGTCGACTACGAACGGGTTCTCATTCTCGTCCCGGATCACATCGAAGCTCTCATCGACCGGGCACGCTTGTTCCTGATTGGAAAAAACTTAGATGCCGCGCGCAAGGACGTTAACGCCGCGCTACTGCTATCACCAACGAACGCGAGGCTTTTGTGTCTATACGGCTTACTCGACTTGGAGGACGGGAGCTTCGATCGAGCCTATGAAAGCTTTACGAAGGCAATCGAACTCGATGCCTCGCTGCCAGACGCATGGGCCAACCGCGCTACCGTATTGTTCCAACAAGGTGAACTGCATCGCGCCTGCCTCGACCTAACGCAAGCCCTAGCTCTGCGCGCGGACTCTGCCGCATTTTATAATCGTGGCCGATGCTTCGAGCTGCAGAGGAGATGGATGGAAGCTACCGAAGACTATTCGCACGCGCTAAAGTTGGCGAACGGTGACGCGCAGCACATACAGCGCCATCTTGAAGTGTGTCAACGGGCTGGAAGACAAAGAAGTTGATTCCAAGTCGAACAGCAACGGGGCCGGCCAATGCAATCGCGTGGAGAGCGATCTGATTGCGGCACCAGTCTGCGAAAGGATGAGGAAGCTCCCCTGGGACGTCCGACCTGGAGGTTTTGCAGGTACAGACGAGCCGCTAGCGTTCTCCCGAGGGAT
>JGI12635J15846_10002316_pt1 | contig 16675 bp, 9 predicted proteins | sample BlaSpr_A8_OM2_M2_FD_15846 | JGI IMG/M metagenome (IMG submission 15846) | reverse complement strand
CCGCCAGTTTCGCGGAGTATAATGCCTTGTCGGCGGCCAGCAGCAGCGTATTGGCGGCTCGGCATTTGTTCATTTCATCGCGAAAGCGAAAATTCGCCGGCGGGCCTTCCCAGCACTCGCTTTCCTCGTCGTAGCAAGACATTCCGATGCTGGCCGTGATGTGATCCGCGGTTGGGGAATCCTCGTGACAAATCCCCAGTGCGTCGATGGCATCGAGTATGCGTTGGGCGATATGTTCCGCGCCGCGCCTGGGCGTTTGCGGCAGCAGTACTCCGAATTGTTCGCCGCCGCACCGAGCTGCCACGTCGGCCGGCCGCCGGACAATCCCCGCGATTGCGGCGGCGACACGTCGTAAACAGCTTTCACCCTTGGCGTGGCCGTAGCGCCGGCTATAGAGGTCGAAGTGATCTATGTCGATCAACAGCAATGCCATCGGATCGCCGCCTCTGAGGCCTCGAAGCCACTCGCGCTTGAGTGATTCGTCGAAGAAATATCTGCTACCCACCCCGGTGAGCGCGTCGGTGCTCACCGTGCGCCGCAATTCATCGGCGGTGTGTTTGGTGCGCAAATGCGTCTTTACCCGAGCCAGCAGCCGGGCCGGGGTAAACGGCTTGGCGATGAAATCGGCCGCGCCCATGCTGAGCGCGGACACCTCGAAGCCAGCCTCGGCATGACTCGTGATAAAGATGATTGGCACGCCCAGCGCGTCCGGTGCCAGCTTCAGTGCCTCAAACACCTTGAAACCGCTCATTCCGGGCAACTCGGCGTCCAGCAGGATGAGATCAGGCGCGGAGTCGTGTACCAGTTGCAGCGCTTGCTCACCGCTGGTGGCGAAGCGCAATTCACTGACACCCTGCAAGATACGGGCTATCAGATAGATCGTACCCGGGTCGTCATCAATGACTACTATTTTATCGTCCATGAGATTGATTGTCCGCTACGCAGATCTGGCACAGATACGATCAGCGCGCCAAGCGTCAACTCGGTTCGAGCGATTCGTCACGAAACCGGGAGAATGTTCCGCCAAAGGAATGGCTATTGACTACTCTACCATCAATGGTGCGGCGCGGCTGAAGCGTGGACAGCTCGGATACCACCAGCACAGGCGCCGGGCGCTAGGTACAAAATGCCGACGTCGCCGTGATCTGATCTTTACCGGACTGCTTGCTCCTATATAGACCTTGATCCGCCGACCGAAGCAATTCGACCGCGGTCGTATTCGCAAGCTCGGTGCGTGTTTGCAACGAGGTCACGCCGATACTGACCGTGACCTTGAGCGTCTGGCCCTGTACCGTCAGCGACGGATCTATCAGGACTTCGCGGAGTTTTCGCGCGACACAATTCGCGCCCATCGTGTCGGTTTCGGGCATCACGATGGTGAATTCGTCGCCGCCGGATCTCGCAAGCCAATCACTGGTTTCACGAATGCAGCCGGTTGCCCGCCGCACGAACTCCTGCAACACTTGATCTCCGGCCGCATGGCCCAGACGATCGTTGATCTGCTTGAATGCGTCGATATCGCAACTCAAGATGGACAGAGGACGATTGTAACGCTGCGCTCGCGCCAGCTCGCGCGGAAGGTATTTCATCAGATATCGCCGATTGTTGGCGGTCGTCAGCGGGTCGGTTACCGACAAACGTCGATTGACGCGATTGCTCAATCGGAGTGAAAACTCGAGATGAGTGATGCGCCGCGCGACTTCCATTCGCGCCAGAATCTCCTCGCTCGAGGAGCCCTTGACGATGTAATCGTCGGCGCCGGCGGCCATGCTCAGCAGCATGTCTTGCTTGCCTTGCCGCACCGTCAGCATCATGACGTAGACATATCCTTCATCGTGTTCGAGGCGCACCTTGCGGCAGAAGGCAAGGCCATCCATGCCCGGCATCTGCCAGTCCGTCAGAACGATCTGACACTGAAAGGTGTTCAGAATCTGCAAAGCTTCTTCACCGCACGCCGCAACTTGAACATCGTAGCGCGCGGCCTCGAGCAGCTTCGTCAGCTGTGCCCGCACGATCTCATCGTCGTCGACGACGAGCACGCGACACTGCCACTGCGGCACCAATTGCTGCACGATGGTGGTGTCGTGAAGCGGCTCCATTTCAGTCTCGCCGGACGGGGATTGTTCAAGAGGCATTTGGGACTCCCGGACCGCCGTGCTTTGGAGTACGGCGGCGGGCGGCGCCCCGTTTTCCGAAATGAACTCTACGTCATCATGCATGTCGCTTACCCGCCCACATCATTGATTCGATGCGTATGCGCAGTGTATTCAGCCACCGCTGCCTATGGCTGTAGGGAGATCGTGACAGTTACGGGCGGAGGGTCAGACATCGAGGGAAATGGACGAACGGCGTCACACTTACGGCCAACGGAATGCGACACAGCCGGCCTTGATGAAACGACCGACGGCATCGAATGGCATAATATTCTTGAGCGTAACTTCGGCCTACCCCGCGGATTCCCGGTCACTCACCGACTTGGAAGCATTGTGGACCGGCGCTATTAGCGCTACTCTCGGTCTGGAAAGCATCGTCCTGCCCGTGCCCTTGCAGCGCGAGCAAGACCAATGGCCTCGAGGCACCAAACGGATTTGGAAACTTGCCCTTGCACTATGTTGATTGCCGTTGGGAGTGGGAACGCCGGCGTGGTCGGCCATGATAATTATGGCCGAGGCCAGACAGAATCATCTTCTCGGCGTTCTTTCCGATGACATTTTGCTGCGCTGGTTGCCCAACCTGGAACGGGTCGAAATGCCGCTCGGCGCAGTGTTGCAGGAGTCAGGGGAAAAGGTAGACTTCGTTTACTTCCCCACCGCCGCCATTATTTCCCTTCACTATGTCTTGGGAGACGGGGCTTCCGCGGAAATTGCGGTCGTGGGCAGGGAGGGAGTCGTCGGCATTTTTGTGGTCATGGGCGACGGAACGACCACTAGTCGGGCACTGGTGCAAAGCGGCGGCCCGGGCATCCGTATGCCGGCCAAGGAATTCAAGAGCGAGTTCAATTGCTCCGCGCCCGTACGGCATCTCATGTTGCGCTACACACAGGCCTTGATAACGCAGATGACCCAGACGGCAGTCTGCAATCGGCACCATTCACTTGATCAACAGCTCTGTCGGCTGTTGTTGTTCAGCCTCGATCGACTCCGCGGCGATGAGCTCATCCTGACCCAGGAACTCATCGCAAAAATGCTCGGCGTGCGCCGCGAAGGGGTTCATGAAGCCGCGAGCCAATTGCAGGAAGCGGGCTTGATCCATTACTCGCGCGGCCACATTCACGTGCTGGACCGCAAAGAATTGGAGAAGCGCAGCTGCGAGTGTTACGCCGCGGTCAAACGAGAATACGATCGGCTCCTTCTCGGCATGCCGGCGCCGTAGCGATTCATAATTGGACGCCGTCTTCTCGCGCTAACATCCCAGAGACTCGTGAAGAGACCCGAGCTGATATTCGGCGTGTTTCAATGTCGCCATGCAATCGTCCGACGTGAATCCGATATTGCGAAATGAGCGAACTTCTTCCATCTCAATTTTTTGAGTAGACGCTTCCAAGGCTTCTGCAAGGACGATGCTGACGATCAATATATCGGTCAGGTCTGGCTCCCGACGATGCTCGCGATCAAAATCGGATTGTTCCCCAACCGACACCGCCATTGCCTCACTCACACGCCAATTCTCCAAGACTGCTCTGCCGATCGAAGGATGCCAGCTGGCGATCGTGTCGGCGCAAGTCAGGTCCAGCAACAAGGCACTGGGTTTCCCGACCGCGTGCGCCATGATGTACAGCCGGCCGATGCCGTGAAGAAGGCCTGTGAGAAAGGCTTCATCCGGCTTGACCTTCGTCCGACGCGCGACGACCTGGCAAATCGACGCAACTGCGATGCTGGATTTCCACAGCTCTTTCAGTTGCTTGGAAATTGATCGCAGCACCGGTTCGTCCTTCATCTGCTGGACTGCAAACGAAATTGCCGCTCCTTCCACGAGCCGCTGTCCGAGCCGCGTAATGGCGGTCCGAAGCTCGGTGACCCGCACGCCCGATGGGTTAAACGCCACGGAGTTGGCGGTCTGGATGAGCCGGGCCGCCAGCCGCGGCTCTGTCCCCACGAGTCTGACAATCTCTCCTGCGGAGATCTTAGGGTCTCTCAAGGCTTCCCTGATTCTGATGACCACATTCGGGAAGCAAGGCAAGTCCACGGGCCCACGCGATAAGTCGGTGGCCAAGCTTGTCAGGAATTGAAGCGCTGGAGGTCCTTCTCCCGCCCGGGAGCCGTTGTCAAGAACCGCACGCTTGCCTGACCCATAGCTGAGCGAATTGGCATCACCCGGTGAAGCTAGGGCCACGGTTCGCTCAGAATCCGAATGGGGGCCGACATTCACGCAACGTCGGCCGACGTCTACGGTCACCCTCTTCCATCGCGCCTCCACCTCGTGTGAACTCCAAAGGCGTGAGGACCTTACAGGAAACTTGAGTATGTTGATGTAGGGAAACTATGACACCTTGCACCGCCGACGAGCGTCGCAATGTGCAGCCGGCCTCGGCCTTGTCGTTTGGCTTCAAAACAGTATGACCGCGGTCAACTCGAGACCGCCCGCGCGCTGGCGAGATCCAGAACTCCTTGTAGTACCTTGGTGATGGCGTTCTGGCGCAGCGATATCATGCCCTCTCGCTGCGCGAGCGCGAGTACGTCGGGTAGCGCAGCTCGCGTGCGCACCATATGCTTGATGGCCGGCGTCGCAGAGAGCAATTCGTACACCACGACTCGACCGGCATACCCCAGACGACAGGCATCACAGCCGGCCGCCTCCTGCAATAGAAGTTCACCTCTGCTCCCAAATTGAGCTTGCCAGCTTTTCAGCACCTCTGCGGCATCCAAGCTCGTTTCACTGCAGTATTCCCCGACCAAGCCGGCAATCTCGGTCGCCGAGGCGACGTGGGCTTGCTTGCAATGCAGGCACAACTTTCGCGCCAATCGTTGCGAAAGCACGCCGATGAGTGCGTCGGCAAAATTAAAGGGATCCATACCAAGGTCGAGCAGGCGTACGATACTTTCCGCGGCGCTGTTCGTGTGCAAGGTTGACAGCACGAGGTGTCCCGTGAGGGACGCCTCGATGCCGATTTTGGTGGTTTCGGCGTCGCGCATTTCCCCGACCATGATGACATCCGGATCCGCCCGTAAGAACGCGCGCATGGCTGCAGCGAAGGTCCAGTCGATTTTCGAGTGTACCTGCACTTGTCGAAGGCCCGGCTGAGTGATTTCGATCGGGTCTTCCGCCGTCCAAATCTTGAGGTCCGGTCGATTGATTTCACGCAGCAACGAGTGCAGCGTCGTCGTCTTCCCGGACCCCGTCGGACCGCACACCAAGAAAAGCCCGAAACTGCGTGAAATCAATTTCTTCAGCAACTCGAGATCCAATTCTGAGAAACCCACTTGATCCAGCGGCAAGGGCTCCGCGCCGCCTAGAATGCGCATCACCACATCTTCCAGGTTATTCGCGGTCGGGATGACTGCGACGCGCAATTCGATCGGGAAGGGACCGTGCTTGCTGAAATCGATCTTGCCATCCTGAGGATGCCGATGCTCGGAGATATCCAACTCCGCCATGATCTTGATTCGGGAAACCACCGAGCTGTTATAGGCCTGCGGAAGCTCCAAGTAATCCTCGAGGTCACCGTCCTTGCGAAAGCGAATACGGGTATAGGACGAACCGCCGTTGCTCTCGATGTGAATATCCGATGCCCCCTGGGCGTGTGCATCGACGATGATCTTGTTGACCAATCTCACGAGAGTGTTCTCGGACACTCGCGAGGCAGCTACGATGTCCTTGATCGGCTGCTGGGTTCTTTTCGTTTCTCTGGCCAGCTGACTGGTGAGATCGGCTACCTTGGTTTGAACCACGCCAGAATCGCGAAGGCCACCGCTCGCGTCGGATGCGCCCAAGGCACCGGCCCAAAGCTTGGCGGCGGCAACGCGGCTTCCAAGCGCGGAATACTCCTTGGAAATGCGCTCCTTCAGTTCCTGCGGGTCGGCGATCACCGGATCNATCGTCAGGCTGGTTTGAAATCGCAAGTCTTGCAGAAAATCGATTGCAAGCGGGNTTTCGACCGCGACGATCAACGAGGCTCCGGATTGCACCAGCGGCAGCACCTGGTGGCGGATCGCGAATGCCGTGTCGATGGTTTCGAGAACTCCGGGGGCGATATGGAATTCCCGCACATTTGCATACGGGATACCCAGTTTGTCGGAGAGCGCCACCTGGATGAGCCGTACCGAAACCGTCCCCATGTCGACCAGAATGTCACCGATGCGGCGCTCGCGATGCGCCATTTGAATCGTCAACGCCTCCTGTAGCTGATCGATGGTGATCATGCCCGCTTCGATTAGAATGTCCCCGAGACGCGCTGTGGGCCGCTTCCCCTGCTCGCCGATGGCGCGGATAAGCTCTTCCGACGATATGATGGCGCGCTCCGCGAGGTAGCTGCCGATGCGTTCCTGACGCAGTTTCGTTTGCTTGTTCAAGGCCAGCGCCAGGCCGTTGGCGCTGACTGCTTTCCGGCTGACGAGCGTCTCACCGAGAAGCGGACCAATTTGCAGATCCTCGATGCGGCCCGCCGGAATGAAGCAATTGGTCGCAAGCGCGGTCTCGCCTTCTACCACATACAGGAACACGCCCGCCGTTTCCTTGACGAACCCGAGCGTGGTTCCTTTGATTTTCGTGCCGTCTCGAAGCGCGACGGCAAAAGACCTTTCATGGTCGGCGTGCCAAACCGTGGCTCCTACAGAATCCAATGCCGCCGCATCGGCGATATACGCAACCGGCGCGATGAGCTTCAGAAAACGAATCCGGGCGAATTTCATCCATTGCGGGCTGTCCGAATCGGGGACACGAACGGCGACGGAATCGGCATCGAGATCGAACTCGACCAATTCCCCGTGGATCACGAGGCCGTCGATGAGCTCCACAGCACACTCCCTGGCCGGCGGTGGTGGTTCAGCGAATTGGAAAAACGGAGGCAGCGGCCAGTCGATGGCTGGCCAGCTTTGATCGTAAATTGCCATAAGGGCGGCCTCCCGCCTGGGATCTCCGCTATTGGCGGTCGGCCGCGTTGCGTCGTTGCGCAGTCAACCACGATTCAACCGAGCATTGTCGTTCGGTAGCCCACATTGCATTCGATTACCGAAGGTTGGTTCCTATTCTGCTAAGTGTGGTAACGCACAGACATAAACCCTGAGACTATGCCCTGATATAGGTAGCGGAGTTCTATGTAGCAAGGGATATGCCGCAAAACGTACTCTTGATTCAAGGCGACGCCTTGGGTGCGAAAATCGTTCGGGATGCGCTTTCCAAATCGAGCGATGGCAGTTTCCACGTCGAATGGGTAAGTACTTGCGCGCTAGGTCTGCAACGTCTTGGCGCGGCAGGTAAACAAAAGCCCGGCGGTGCCATCGGGTTCTCCGTGGTGCTGGTGGATTTGCTGCTGCCCGACGTGGCGGGCATCGACGCCTTCGATCGTCTTTTTGCCGCAATACCGCAGATTCCGATTGTCATCTTGAGTTCCTTACAGGATGCGAAAGCTGCCAAAGCAGCGATCCAACGTGGCGCACAGGATTTTCTGTTAAAGGAGCGCCTCGACGATTACATGCTGCCGAAGACCCTCGCTGCGGTGATCGACCGCGCGGCGGCTTCGGAAGCATTGTTCGATGAAAAGGAGCGCGCACAGGTGACGCTCAATTCGATCGGAGACGCCGTTGTCTGCACCGACATCGAGGGGCACGTCAGTTATCTCAACGTGGCCGCCGAGCGGCTCACGGGTTGGCCGAAAGAAGAGGCGATTGGCCTTTCGCTGGAGCATGTGTTCAAGATCATCGACTCGGAGACGCGCGCGACCGTGCCCAATCCCATGTCGATAGCGACTCGGCAAAACAAGATAGTCGGACTCCCGCCGACCTGCATATTGGTTCGACGCGACGGGTTCGAGTCGGCCATCGAAGACTCGTCCGCACCCATACACGATCGCCGCGGCAAAGTGACCGGGGCAGTCATGGTGTTTCATGACACTACTACGGCTCGGACATTGGCACTGAAGTTGGCCCACTACGGGCAGCATGACAGCTTGACTGATTTGCCAAACAGAATTCTGTTGAACGACCGTCTTACTCAGGCGATTTCAGTGGCACAGCGGCACCAAGCGGGCTTCGCGGTACTTTACCTCGACTTGGATCGCTTCAAGCACATCAACGATTCCCTGGGTCATCCGGTGGGCGATCGCCTGCTGCAGTCGGTCGCGCTGCGCTTGAGCGAATGCGTGCGGGCGTCCGATACGGTCAGTAGACTGGGCGGCGATGAGTTTGTGATCCTATTGGCGGAAATATCGCATGCGCGGGATGCCGCCGCCTGCGCGGATAAATTACTTCGAGCCATCAGATTGCCTTACGTGTTGGATTCACACGAGCTGCATGCCACTGCGAGTATCGGCATCGGCATCTACCCCGGCGATGGTGCCGACGTGGAAGCGTTGCTCAAAAATGCGGACTCCGCGATGTATGAAGCGAAAGACCGGGGCCGCAACAACTATCAGTTCTATCGGACGGATCTGAACTCCAGTGTGAACGAGCGCCAATCCATAGAGAGCGGGCTGCGGCATGCGATCGCGCGGCACGAGCTCGAATTGGATTACCAACCCATCGTGAGCGTGGCGACCGGCTCCATCGCCGGCGTCGAGGCTCTGATTCGTTGGCGACACCCGACCTTCGGAGTCGTGCCCCCCGCGCGATTCATATCGATAGCCGAAGAATCCGGCTTGATCGTACCGATCGGTCAATGGGTGCTGCGGCAGGCGTGCCGACAGGCCAAAGCCTGGCACCCAAAGGGCCGGCCGCTGCTCAGGCTGGCGGTCAACATTTCGGCAGTGGAATTGCGCTCCAAGGAATTCGTGCCGTGCGTGCAGGCGATTTTGGCCGAGACCGGTTTCGATCCGCGACGCCTCGAGCTGGAACTCACCGAGACCTTCCTGATGCAGGACTCCAAGGCGACCGCGGTGGTTCTCGACGCTCTCAAAGCACTTGGAATACAGATCGCGCTCGATGACTTTGGAACGGGTTATTCGAGTCTGAGTTATATGAGGCGGTTTCCAATCGACACCCTGAAGGTCGATCGCTCGTTCGTGGTGAACATCACTACGGATGCCGACGATGCCAGCGTGGTTAGCGCCGTCATCAATATGGGCAGGAGCCTGAATATGCGGGTCGTGGCGGAAGGAGTGGAAACTCGCGAGCAGCTTGTTTTTCTTGAAGAGCACCGCTGCACAGAAGCGCAGGGCTATCACTTCAGTCATCCCTTGAGCGCCCGGAAGTTTGCCGAATTCCTGCTTCCACCCCGATCGAATAGCCATTTTGTCGAGCATCCCCTCGCATGAGCGACTTTATGCCGCATCGCGTGCAGCGGCTTCAGGGCGGCTTGAGCATCACCATGACGGCGGGACTACCGACGGGCTCGAAACGGCCCGTGAACGACAGAGCGCCGCTGGCGGGATTGACGCGAAAAGAGGTGATCGAGTCGCCCTTCTGGTTGCACGAGAACATCAGCTCGCCGCTCGGGTCGATGGCGGCGCTGCGCGGATAGTCCGCGTGCACCCAGGTCTCGGAGGTCATCTTGAGCTGGCCGTCCGCGGCGATCGCAAAGACGGCGAACGTGCTGTGAAAGCGATTGGTGACGTACAGGAATCGCCCGTCGGGTGAGATCAGGATTTCCGCCGCAAGGTTGCTGCCGGCGAATTTCGGAGGCAACGTCGATACGCTTTGCTTCAGGCGCATGCTGCCCCGCGACGCGTCGTAGTCGTAAACTGCGACCTTGGCGTCGTGCTCGTAGAGATTGTAGAAGTACCTGCCATTCGGATGAAACACGAAATGCCGCGGCGCAGAGCCCGACGGCGCCTCGAGAACCGGCATGTCGGAGGGCAGCAAACGGCCCGCCTGCATGTCGAGCCGCCAGATGAGGGTCAAATCCAGACCGGCGTCGTTGGCGATGACGAACTGGCCCGTCGGGTCGGAGGCGACCATGTGCACGTGCGGACCCTCGTGATCGCTGACGGCGAATTGTCCGGGCGGGTCGTCGATGGCATGCGGGTGATGCCGGGGCCCCACGCTCGGGCGCACATCGGACGCCTCGCCGAGCGCCCCGTCCGCGCCGACCGGAAAAACCGCGACGCTTCCGCCGCCATAGTTGCCGACGAAGACGTATTTTCCCGTCGGGTGGACGCTGACGTACGCCGGACCGAGGCCGCCCGAGGCGACCGCACCGAGCCGATGCAGCTCGAAAGTCGCGGCATCGATGGCGTACGAGACCACAGCGCCGCTGCGCGCTCCCTGGTAATTGTCGATCTCGCTGATGGCATAAAGGCGCGTCTGCGCCGGATTCACGGCGAGCCACGAGGGATTGCGGGTATCGTCCACCACCTGCATCTGCAGGAGTGCGCCGGAGGAGCGATCGATGCGGAATAGGTAAATCCCGCCGCCGTTCGGCGTATACGTTCCTACGTACGCGTACAGGCTTCCTGTGGCGGCCGCGGCCCGGACGGATGAGGCCGCGAACGGAACGGCGAGCGAGACGGCCGTGCGGGCGATGAAATCGCGGCGAGTGATTCCGATTTTAAGCAATGCGTCCCACGCTGTGAGGCCTTCGCGGGCAAACGAGCCTGCCGCGCTCTTAGTTGTTCAAGAAGAGCGTGAGGCTCGATGCACTGAAGGTATAGGTCGCGGTCGTGTATTGGCCCACCGCGGTGACGCCGGTGGCCAGCACCTCCCCGTTCAATTCCAGCTGCAATTGCGTGACGAACGCGGCATAGGTGTCGAAATTCTCGAACGTGCCGCTGACCGCATGCCCGATGGTGAATATCGTGTTCGTGGCCGAGGCGTTCGGCACGATGATCGGATTGGATGGAATACCGACGAGGGGGACGATCTGTGCACCGACTTGGATCTCATGCCTCACGCCGCCGGTGTTTTGCGCGTTGAGAACGATTTGCGTCGTGCTGTAGGAGGCGAAGGGAGCCGTAGTGCCGGCGCCGAAATCCATCACCAGCTCAGCGTTGATCGTCGTGTAATCGAGGAGCGCGGTGCCGATCAGGTCCCCCGCCGTCGTGGAGGCTTCGCCGAATGGAGTCACAGTTCCGGTCACTTGGACCGGCGAGCCGGCGGTCGCGTTGGTGAGTGTCAAATTGGCGGTCGTCACCAGATAAGCCGTTGTGCTTGCATCCGTGTTGGTCGTTCCGGTGCCCGCGAAATCGAACGATGCCGCGGAACGGCCGCCCAGGGTCGCACCCGCGCCCGTCAGAGTGAGAGTCAGGGTATCGGTGCCGGGGGCGGCGACGATGCCCGACACCGTCGTCTGGCCGAGCCGGGCGCGCCCGGCGCTGGCATCGAGCGTCACGCTGCCCGAGCTGATCGCGCTCGCCGTGCCGAACGCATAGACCAGCGATCCGACCGAGATGTCCGTGATCCCGCCGGACTCGACGCTGGCGGCGCCAAATTGCGTCACCTGAGTATTGGTGCCGAGCTTGATCGTCGCCGTCCCGGCCACGAGCGAGTTGGTGCCCTCATTGGTGAGCAGCGTGCCCTCGTCGATGGTCAGGGTGTCGCCGCTGCGGCCGGTGACGATGCCGGACACTCGATCGAAACCGCCGCCCTGGACGCTGCTTCCGGCCAGGACCTCGGTCGCCGAGAAATTGACGGTCGTCGCGGTCCCGCTCTCGGTGTCGTCGTCGCCCTCGGCGGTGGTGGTCAGCGTCGAGCCGTCGGCGCACGTGAGCGCGCCGGTCGCCCCCGTCACCGGCGTCGTGCCGTCGGAGCAGGTCGACACCTCGGTGGTGGACGCGGGCGTGGTGGTATCCAAGAGCGATGAGGACGAACTGGTCGAGGTGGTCAGCGTGCCGAACGCCTCGACCATGTCGCCTGGCTTCAGCGCGGCCATTTGCGTGATACCGCCGGTGCCCGTCGAGGGGGTACCGTTGATCTCGAACGTCGTCACCGATTGCACCGCCACACCGAGCGAGCCGGCGCCCCCATTGCCGAAATCGAACGGCACAATGCCCGATGTCGTGAAGCCGGTGCTGGCGCTGTTGACGCTGCCGAAGGGGCCGCGGATGCGCACCACCTTGTTATCGAGGGGCTGTGTGCTGGCGACCATCAACGGCATGACCGTCACGGTTTTGTCCGTGGTGCTGACGACGTTCGACGCCGCGAGATTGAAGGCGAGGCTCAGCCGCGCCGAGCTGCCGCGGACCACGCCGAGCTGGTCGCTCGGATCGAGATATAAGAGCAGTGTGACCTGACCCAATTTCTGTCCACTCGCGCCCAGCGGCGTGAGCGCGAGTCCGTCCACCGTGCCGTTGTCATAGATGATTTGCGCCGAGCTGTAATCGAGCGTGATCACGGCTTGGCTGTAATTGCCTTGGGCGAGTGACGCGGCACCCACCACCTCGCTCAAATTGGTGAGGCGCGCAAGATCCACCGTGGTGCCCTTGGGCAGCACGGCACCCGCGGCTCGGCCGCTCGAGGTCTGCAGCTGAATGGATACCAGGCCGACCCGGTAGGCGAGATACGTGTCCGTCGACGGGGTCGCGGTGAGCGTGACCACTGCGCTGCCGTTGCAGGCCGAGAGCGCTGCCAGGATGAGCATGCAGAAAGGCAACGACAGCCGGCGCAGCCAACTTGCGCGGGACCCGCGAATCGGGCACGGCGGGATCGGGGTCGAATGAGCAACGAGTACGGCGGTGGACATGGCGGGGGCGAACCTCTAACGAGCTGAGGCATTATTGGCCAATTCTACCCGCATGAGCACCGCGGTTTGGGTAAAGATCTGTGAAGTAATCCGGGAACTTGCGCGCGCGTCGCCTGCCTGCGACAGGTTGCGTGCCGCGCCCCGGCAAGGAGCGTAAGGGGGCGATTTGAAGCCAATTCGCAACATGCGTTGCTACTATGGCGACACCATGGCAAATCCTTTGCACACGGCCGGAATTGGCGCGCCCAGGGCGTGGATCAGTTCCGCGGGGGTGGCTCTCGCCATTCTCGCTTTCATCAATCTATTCAACTATCTCGACCGTTACCTCGTCTCCGCGCTGGTCGAGAGCCTGAAGCACTCCGAGCTGGCTCTCACGGATACCCAGGCAGGCTCGTTGATGTCGGGTTTCTTGATCGTGTTCGCGGTGATCGCACCGATCTTCGGCACGCTCGGCGATCGGATGTCCCGCCCGCGCCTCATCGCATTCGGCGTGGCTTGCTGGAGCATCGCGACGGCCCTGTCCGGGCTCGCGTGGAATTTCACGTCGCTGTTCGTGGCGCGTGCGTCGGTCGGCGTCGGCGAAGCCGCGTACGTCACCATTGGCCCGAGCCTGCTGTCGGATTACTTTCCGCGCGGCCAGCGGGGTCGGGTCATGGCGATTTTCTTTTGCGCCATTCCGGTGGGTTCCGCCCTCGGGTACGTGGTCGGCGGCCTGATGGACGTGCATTTCGGCTGGCGCATGGCTTTTTTCGTGGCCGGCGCTCCCGGCCTCGTGCTCGCCCTCCTCTGTCTCGGCCTGCACGATCCGCCGCGCGGCAGCCAGGACCGCGGCGCGGCGAACCAAGGTGCCGGGCGCGCGGCGCGGGCCGATTCCAAGTCCGGCGCCCGTGGGCTTTTCCTGTCCTATCGGGAATTGTTGCGCAACAAGCCCTACGTGCTCACCGTGGGGGGCTACGTGGCCTACACCTTCGCGCTGGGCGGCCTTGCGTTTTGGATGCCGGCGTTTCTCGAGCGGATGCGGGGAATCCCGCGCGAGCAGGCGACCGTGAGCTTCGGCACCATCGTCGTGATTACCGGATTCATCGGCACCTTCGCCGGCGGCTGGCTCGGAGACTATTGCGCCAAATACTCGCAGCGGGCGTATCTCTGGATATCGGCCATTGCGACCTTGATCGCCGCGCCGTTCGCGTGGCTTGCGCTGACGGCGGCCTCACAGACGGTATACGTGATCGGCATGGTCATCGCGCAACTCATGATGTTCCTGTCCACCGGACCGATCAACGCCTCCATCGTGAATCTCGTGCGGCCGACGCAACGCGCCTCCGCCAACGCCCTCGGCGTGTTCACGATTCATTTGCTGGGAGACGTACCCTCCCCGATCATCATCGGAATGCTCTCGGACGCCTCGTCGCTATCTCAGGGGGTGAAGATCGTCCCGCTGGCCATCCTGGTCGCCGCAGCGATCTGGGCCGTCGGCGCACTGGCGCAGCCCAAGGGAAAAACCGCATGATCCGGATCGCAATCGAGAATCCCGACCAGGCTGAGGTGGCCGCATTGCTCGAGGCGAGCGACGCCTACATGGCATCGCTCTACCCTGCCGAAAGCAACCACATGCTGGACATCGCCTCGCTCCAACTGCCGCAGGTCACATTCTTGGTCGCGCGGGTCGATGGCCGTGCGCTCGGATGCGGCGCCGTGGTGAGCTCGGGGGAGGGATGGGCGGAAATCAAGCGTATGTTCGTCTCGCCGGCGGCGCGAGGCCTGAAGCTCGGCCGGCGATTGCTGGAGGAGATCGAGGCGATCGCCTTCCGGAGCGGCGAGCGGCTGTTGCGTCTCGAAGCCGGCGCGAAGCAACCCGAGGCACTGGCGCTGTACCGTTCCGCGGGCTTCGTGGAGATCGGCCCGTTCGGCAGCTATCGGCCGGATCCGCTCAGCCTGTTCATGGAAAAAACGCTCTCTGCAGCCGGCTGACCCGTCAGTGGCCACGTGCGCGGCATAGATCCTCGAACCACGCATCGAAATCCGTGCGCGCGGCCATGTCCTCGACATTCGAGGACAGCTTGCGCTGCCAGTTTGGATACTCGTGGTGCGTCCCCGGAACGTTGACCGGCTCCGCCATGCCGAGCAGGTCCTCGATTTGTATCGAGGCCAGCGCCGCGCTCGAGCGCGCCAAGTACGTGTGCAATGCATGCGCGAGCTCCAAGCTGAAAGGATCGGCCGGCGATGCCGGAGAGCTCGGCTTGAGCCCTTCCCGATCGAGCGCCTCGAGCAAGACCTCGCGATCCCGGTCGCGAGCTTCGCGGATGATTGCCTCGAGCTCCGGAGTGGGATAGAGATCGAGACTTCGCCGCAGATCGATGTCGCGCCCCTCCCAGAAGCTGCGCAATGTCGGCATGTCGTGCGTGGTCACCGTCGCGAGCGCCCGCCGGACGAACTCCCCGGGGAGCCGCAATCGTCCGTCGACCTGCTCGAACAGCAGCACTTTGTAATGGTATAGGCCGAATTCGGGCATGCCCCGTCGAATCTCCTCGGGAACCACGCCGAGGTCCTCGCCCACCACGACGCATGCCTGCCGCGCGCTTTCCAGCGACAGTACCGTGAGCAGCTGGTGCAGCGGATAGTGGACGTAGGCGCCTTCCGTGGGCGAGCGCCCGCCGGGAACCCACCATAGCCGGAACAGCGACATGACGTGGTCCAGGCGCAAAGCGCCGTAGTAGCGCATGTTGTTGCGGAGCAGGCGCGCGAACCCTTCCAGGCGATCGGATTCCATGGCCACCGGGTCGGGCGGCGGAAGACCCCAGCCTTGACCTTTGAGGGCCAGTGGATCGGGGGGCGCGCCGATCTCGGCCCCCAGACGAAAACCGGTCCGATCGACCCAGGTCTCCGAGCCCGACGGGTGCGTACCCACCGCGTAATCGCCGTACAAGCCGATGGGCATGCCGAGATCGCGCGCCAGAGCCTGGGCCTCGGCGAGCTGCTGGTGAGCGAGCCATTGGAGATACAGGTAGAAATCGATGCGCGAGGCGTTCTGCGCCGCAAACCGCGCCGCTGAGGGACCTTGCGGATCCTGGAATTCGGGAGGCCAGCTGAGCCATCCCGACGGGGTGCCGTGGGCCGCGCGCAAGTACTCATCGAGCGCGTCGAAGCGCGCATGCAATTGCAGCAGCGCTCCGCCCGCGGCCACGAAGCTCGCGAACGCGGCCGCGCGCTCGGTGCCGAGCGCCAGATGGCGGTTGCGGAATTCGCGGAACAAGAGCTCGAGGATCTCCAGCTTGACGCCGGCGACGCCCCGGTAATCGACATGCGGGGTCTCTCGAAGCTCCTCCAATCGCGCTGCGAACCCGGCCTCGCAGACTCGCGCGATCGCTTCCGCACTCTGCGGAAACTCGGGTACGGCCGGCACCGCGATGTACAGCACGTTGAGGAAGTGCCGGTTCGAGGCGCTGTAGGGGCTGGCCCGCTCCGGCTCGGCGGGCGCGAGCGCGTGCAGCGGATTCAACCCGATGAATCCGGCCCCGCGGGGCGCCAGCCAACGGACCAGGCTCTTCAAGTCGCCGAAATCGCCGATACCCCAATTCTCCCGCGAGCGCACCGTATACAGCTGCACCGCGACGCCCCAGAGCCGCTGTGCCTCGCGCATCGCGTGAGGCTCGTGGCACGTGGGAGGCGACAGCACGAGCACGCATCGGCTCACGGGACCTGAGCCGATTCCCAATTCCAGTTCGTGCCGTCCGGGAGGCAGCTCGACCGGGAGCTCGAAACGGCGGCGAGTGATCCATGAGCCGCCGACTTCACCGCGCCACAGCTCGGGACAGTCGGCCGTCGAATGGGTTCCGGTGTGCCGCTCCCCTTGCTCCAGATTCACCGTCCAGATCAGACTCGAGCCGAATTCCCGCGCGGTGATATT